>MDTE01060480.1_pt1 | contig 21747 bp, 18 predicted proteins | sample 811231 | NCBI WGS metagenome assembly MDTE01 (sample SAMN05326651, study PRJNA326480) | marine metagenome | isolation source: seawater | place: Indian Ocean: Red Sea | collected 2010
CGCCAAAGGGTCGTTCGTCAAGCTGGGCATGTCGTACTCGCGACTCCAGTACCTGACGCCCAACACGAGCGCAGTGGTCAGGCTGTCCGGACAGTTCTCCGAAGATGCACTCATCTCGTCCGAGCAGTTCTCGCTCGGCGGTCCTGCCGGTGTGCGGTCTTTCGTCAGCGGCGAGGGGCTCGCAGACACGGGGTTCGTGGCCACGGCGGAGGTCCGGCATCGCCTGGGTCTTCAGGACGGCGTTGGTCCGAACTCGAGAATCATCGGCGGCTTCAACCTGTTCGAGTCGCTTGGTGCGGTCGGTAGTGACCTGCGGCTGATCGAGACGCGGGGCTTCTACACGACGACCTTCCAGTTCGAGAGCATTGCGGCTGAGTTCTACGGCACCGACAACGTGCTGAACGAGATCAGCTACGGAGAGACCGAGACGGACATCCTCACGGTTGAGGACATCCTGACCAGTCCGCTGTCCAGCACGTCCTTCGATGGCTGGATCGACAACCGGGTCAGGGAAGAGCTGTCGAAGCTGAAGCTGGGCGGAAGATAGTCCGGGTTGCGGGGCCTCCGGACGCCGCGCCGGATCGTTCCGGCAGACCGTGATTGACAGGGAACGTGACCCATCGGTAGCGTTCCCGACGTCTCGTCACGTCACGTCGCGCGGTTCGTACAACCGCTGGCCTTTACCGAAACCATACATCTGAGACATTGCAGAGGATCAAGACCTGCCCATGGTCAATCTCCTTTTCTACGATAAGCCCGTTGCGCTCAACAAAGTCACGCACAAGGACAGCAAGATTGCGCCTCTGCGGAATGACTTTGGGTTCGCCAGGAACACCAACTCGGTCATTCTTGCCGGCGTTGAGTTCACAGAGGCGGCTAAGGAATATCCGATCGTCTTCGCGCAGGCCGGCGACACCGTCGTTCCCGTGGCGCTACTGGGGCTGCGCAACGAGGAAAACCTCTTTATCAAGGAAGATGGTGGGTGGGATGCGCGCTATGTTCCTGCGTTCGTGCGCAGATACCCCTTCGTGCTTGCCGAGACTGGCGGTGAGTGGAATCAGCGGGCGGTCTGCATTGATGAGAGCTACGCCGGATTCGGCGAGGGTGACGGCGAGTCGCTGTTCGAAGACGGGGGGGAACCAACCGCGATCCTCAAACAGGCGATGGACTTCCTCGAAGAGTACCGGCGGCAATACGTGCGAACCGAAACGTTCGTGAAACGTCTGCAGGACAATGACCTCCTCATGTCGCTCAACGCGCGGGTCGACCTTGTGGATGGCAAGCAGTTTGCCCTGACCGGAGTGCTCGCTGTGGACGAGAAGAAGCTGCTGCAACTCAGCGACGAGAAGGCGCTGGAGTTCTTCAAGTCCGGTGAACTGGCGTGGGTCTACTGCCACCTGATGTCGCTGGGGTGCATGGCCGGAATGGTCGATCGCATCGCGCGTGTCCAGGATGAAGAGCCGTCTGTCGAAGTGAGGGCAGAGGCTTGATCGGGCTCATTGGCGGGACGGGCTTTGCCGACTTCCCCGCGCTCACCGACGTTCGGACCGAAACGGTGAGAACGCCGTACGGTGACGTCAACACCACACACGGTGTCCTCGAGGGGACCGACGTGGTGTTCGTCTGCCGCCATGGTGATCCACCGACCCTGCCGCCGCACAGCATCAACTACCGGGCGATCGTCGATGCTCTTGCGAGCCTTGGCGTCACCCGAATCTATGCCGTCAACGCTGTCGGCGGTATCGATCCCGCACTTGGCCTCGCGGATCTCGTGATACCGGATCAGATCATCGACTACACGTGGGGACGTTCGCACACGTTCTACGATGACTCCATCCATCACATCGAGTTCACGTTTCCGTTCAGCGAATCGCTGCGGCAGCACGTGATCGGCAATGCGGACTGCCTCGAACCCGGCGTTCTGCATGCGGCGGGGGTGTATGGCTGCACGCAGGGGCCACGTCTCGAAACGGCCGCAGAAATCCGTCGTTTGGCTCAGGATGGCTGTACTGTCGTCGGCATGACCGCGATGCCCGAAGCCGCCCTGGCACGGGAGCGCGATCTCGAGTACGCCGGGCTGTCTGTCATCGTGAACAAGGCGGCCGGCCTCGATGGTGAAGCGATCGACATCGACGGGATTGGCGCGGCGCTGAAGCTCGGTATCGAACGTGCGCGCACGCTGATCCAGCGCTGCGTCGCAACCCACTGAAATCAGTTGTTGGCGTCGATCTCGAACGCGTAGTCGTCAATCCGAATCAGCAGTCCGAAATACGGATGATCGACGTAGTGCACCTCGCCTTTGGGCAGGCGCTGGCTGCGCTGCATTCGCGCAAACCCGTCGGGTTCGAAGGCGCCCCGGGAAGATTCCCAGGCGACGACAGAGGCGAAGTCGTCCAGATCTTCCTCAGCCAGACCTGCTGGCACCGGGTGCGCCCTGCCTTCGCCTGTCTGCGTGAACGCGGTAAACGTCAGATCGGCGTCCACGTGCAGGTAGCGTGACCGGGTGAATGTGAGCGTTCCCGCCAGTTCCCAGATGTCGTCGTAGCGGGACCCGGCCTCGATCAGGATTGCCGCGGGCACCCGGGCATCGCGTGACTGTGGCGTGATGGGCTGGGTCCACAACAGATGATCCAGCAGGCGATAACGTTTCGAACGGTTGATCGACCGAGCCGTGCGGCGCAGTTCACGCGCCTCCTCCGGCAACCGACGGTAGGGCACCGGGCCTGGCGTGGTCAGTATCTCCTCGATCGCCATGAGGTCGTCGATCGGCGTTGCATCAGCGTTGTCCGCAGGCCCTGTTTCATCTGTTGCCAAGGTGTCGTCCGCGCTCGCCAGTTCCCGCTCCATGACTTCGGTCTGGCGCAACAGGGTGCCACTGTCTTCATCGAAGAAGCGACTCTCCGTCTCGAACAGAAAAGTGTTGCGGCTTCTGGGCCGACTCCCTGCAGGTGGCGTGCCTTCGCCAACAAGGCGGTCGTACCGGAGGGTGTCCTCGATCTGTGCATAGCTCGTCGGGATCGGGTTCGCACGGCCGATCGCGATGACGTCCGATGGGTAGGAGCGGGCATCCGGCAGCCAGGTCTCTGTACTGGTCGATGCTTCCGTGTACGCGAAGACGATGACCTCGATTCGATACCAGCGGTCGTCACTCGCGGCGCCCGCCGCGCCGGAAGCGAGGCACGCGAGGAGAAGGGTGGCCAGCAAGCGCGGCATCACGCGGTGGCTCGCACGCCGGGCGCGGCTTCGGCGATTCGCTGCAACAGGGCAGTCGCCTTCTGGAAGCGGGTTTCGCCCTTCACCATGGCTTCGTTGATGGCAAGCTGGTTGCCATTGCGCAGACGGTAGCGATGCGGTTCTGACTGCACGAGCGCGATGATTGTGCCGGGGTCGACGGGTGTGTCTTCGGTGAACTCCAACTTGCCGCCTTCCTCCCCGAGGTCGATCCGGGTGATTCCCAGGGCCTCGGCCGAGAGCTTGAGTCGGGTGATGCGCAAGAGTGCCCTGGCCGGGTCGGGAAGCTGGCCGAACCGGTCGATCATCTCCGCCTGGAGGTCGCTCAGTGTGGTCTCGTCTTCAGCATTGGAGATTCGTTTGTAAAGCACCAGCCGGCTGTGGACATCCGGAAGGTACGACTCGGGTAGCAGCGCCGGGATGTGCAGGTTGATCTCGGTGCCCTCCCGGAGCGGGCGATCCAGGTTTGGCGTCTTGCCGTCACGAATGGCGCTCACGGCGCGGCGCAGCATCTCCATGTACAGCGTGAAGCCGACGGTCTGCATGTTGCCGCTCTGCTCGTCGCCGAGGAGCTCGCCTGCGCCACGGATCTCGAGATCGTGCGTTGCGAGGATGAAGCCCGCACCGAGGTCCTGGGCGTCGGCAATTGCGTCAAGCCGTTTGGCTGCGTCACTTGTCATCGCTTTCGGATGGGGTGTCAGCAAATACGCGTACGCCTGGTGGTGCGAGCGACCCACGCGGCCGCGAAGCTGATGGATCTGGGCCAGCCCGAACTTGTCGGCGCGGTCCATGATGACCGTGTTGGCGTTGGGAATGTCGATACCGGTCTCGATGATCGTCGTACAGACGAGGACATTCGTGCGCTTGTGATAGAACGCGCTCATGACCTGTTCCAGTTCCCGTTCGCGCATCTGGCCGTGGCCGATCCCGATACGCGCTTCGGGTGCGAGTTCCTGGATTTTCTGCGCGGTGCGCTCGATCGTTTTGACCTCGTTGTGGAGGTAATAGACCTGCCCGCCGCGCATCAGTTCGCGGGAGATGGCCTCTTTGACGAGGCCGCTCTGGTGTTCCCGGACAAACGTCTTGATCGACAACCTGCGTGCGGGGGGCGTGGAGATGATGGTCAGATCGCGCATTCCGTTGAGCGCCAGGTTGAGCGTCCTGGGGATGGGCGTTGCCGTCATCGTGAGGATGTCGACTTCCGAGCGCAGCGACTTGATGCGCTCCTTCTGGCGAACGCCGAACCGGTGCTCCTCATCGACGATCAGCAGTCCGAGGTCCTTGTAGTCCAGTCCGTCCTGGATGAGCGCATGCGTCCCGATGACGATATCGAGCGTGCCCGCCTTCAGCCGGTCGCCGATGCGGTTGATTTCGGTCTTGGTCCGGAATCTCGAAATGACGTCGATGTTGACCGGCGTGTCGGCAAACCGGTCGCGGAACGTCTCGCTGTGTTGCTGGGCCAGCAGCGTGGTCGGCACCAGCACTGCCACCTGCTTGCCCGAATGCACGGCGATGAACGCCGCGCGCATGGCAACTTCCGTCTTGCCGAATCCGACATCGCCGCAGATCAGACGATCCATCGCCTGGGGACGTGTCATGTCGGCAATCACCTGCTCGATCGCGAGGCGTTGATCGGGCGTCTCCTCGAAGGGGAACGCTGCGGCAAATCGGTCGTAGGCATCGTCCGGTTCGGGGAACTGGAATCCGGGCTTGGCTTCGCGACGGGCATAGATGTTGAGCAACTCGGCGGCCACGTCGCGAATCTGCTCAGCCGCCTTGCGCTTGGCCTTTTGCCACTGTTCACCACCCAGTCTGTGCAGGGGCGCGAGACCCTCCTCGGCACCGGAGTACCTCGAGATGAGGTGCAGGGAGGCGACGGGAACGTACAGCTTTGCGTCGTCCTGATAGCCAAGGCAAAGGAATTCGGCTTCGGCGCCGTCAACGGCCAGCGTCTGCAGGCCAAGATAGCGGCCCACACCATGGTCGATGTGGACAACGGGTGAGCCGACTTGCAGTTCGCTCAGGCTTTTGACGACGAGATCGGAACTGGTTTCACGCGCTTCTGCCCGGCGGCGTTTCTGCAGCACGTGATCGCCGAACAGTTCGATTTCCGTCACGACGGACAGATCGCCAATCCGAAAGCCGCGCTCGAGTGGCGCGACGCCAATTGCAAGGCGCGCGTCGCCGTCGACGAAGGATGACCAGTCCGTGACGCCGGCCGGGGCCACGCCATGGCGCCGAAGCAGTTCGTCGATGACCTCGCGCCGGCCCGTCGATTCGGCCATGATGAGCGCGCGGCCCCGCGTCGTATCCAGATGGGTATTCAGCGCGGCAAGTGGATTGGCCTGCCGGTCGTTCAGGACCACGTTGGGTAAGCCCGACGCATCGATGAGGTCCATCCCGCTGCGCTCTGTGTCGTGCAGTTCCACCCGGGCGAATCTGCCAAGCGCATCGAACATCTCCGCGGGCGGGAGCAGGATGTCCTGGGGTGCCAGGACCGGGCGCTGTATGTCGTAGCGCAGGTTTTCGTAGCGCGCGCCGGCGCGGTTCCAGAAGTCTTCGATGACGTCCGAGAGCGGTTCGGTGAGGAGCAGGGCGTCAGACGGCAGGTAGTCGAACAGTGAGTCGGTGCGCTCGAAGAAGAGTGACAGGTAGTACTCGATCCCCGCCGGAGATACGCCCTGAATCACGTCCTGGTAGAGAGGGCACTGACGCGCGTCGACGTCGAAATGCTGGCTCCAGCGGTCGCGGAACATGTTGATCCCATCCGCGTCGAGCGGGAACTCCCGTGCCGGAAGCAGGCGGATCCGGTCAACGCGGTCGAGTGACAGTTGAGTCTCGGGATCGAAGGTGCGCAGGGATTCGATCTCATCGTCGAACAGATCGATCCGAAACGGTGTGTCCGACCCCATGGGGAACACGTCGAGAATCGATCCCCGCAGGGCAAACTCGCCGTGTTCGTACACGGTCTCGACCGAACGATACGCGGCAGCGGTGAGCGTCTTGCGCATCGCGTTGACGTCGAGCGTCTGACCGACGTCGAGATGCAGGCTGCGCCCGAGGGCGAACTGCCGTGGCGACAGGCGATGCATCAGGGTGTTGGCCGGGACCACCACCACGGCGGGACCTGACAGCGCGACCAATTGATTCAGCGCCGCCAGCCGCGCGGAGATGATGTCGTGGTGCGGCGAGAATGCGTCGTAGATGAGGGTTTCCCAGTCGGGAAACGTCACCACGCGATGGTCGGTCCCCGCGAAGTACGCGATCTCGTCCGCGAGCAGTTCCGCGCCGGCCGTGTCGCGGGTGACCGCGAGGCAAACCTTCCCGGCACGTTGGACCGTCTCCGCGATGGCGAGGCCGCGAGAGCCGCCCGGCAATGGACCCCAGCGCCTGCGATCACCAGGCTTTCCCGGGAGGTTTGGCGTTGGATCGAGTAGCGGCATGACCGTGGGCGATGGCGCGGCAAAAGGGCGCAAAGATTACTCCCATCAGTTCCCAAAGGGTAGCATGAGCCCATGCGCTTCCCGCTCTCAATCGTCTGGCTGGTATTGCTCGGCGTCGCCTTTGCGGCTGGTTGGTATCTGAGGGCGCCGCAGGCCGTTCAGGAGCCCCGGGCGCCGCTCCCGGAACTGACGCGGAGCCCTGATCTCTTCGCCGCGCTTTCAGTTGCTGCTGGGTGAACTGATGGTGGGCGCAGGTGACCCGTTGGGTGCTGATGGGGTCCTGGCGCAGATCGAGAATCATCCGCGATTCGGCGCGCGTGCGCGCCAGCTTCGCGCGGGCAGCGTCCCAACGCCGGGTGGCGTGCCGCTCGAACGGCAATCAGTTCTGTGTGAGCGCCAATCTCGATGGAGCGATGGACGTCACGCTGATGGTCGACACCGGCGCGGCGATGACCGTCCTGGGCGCGCAGCGACTGCTGATGCTCGGGTACGATCTGGACGCGGCGCCCAAACGGTATTTCTCGACCGCCGGCGGCGTCGTGAGAGCACCGGTGGTCCGGCTTGACCGGTTCGAACTCGGTGGCAGGACCGTCCGGGACTGGCCGGTTGGCGCAATCGACATGTCGCTGGCCGCTGAAGCTGCCGGGCTGTTGGGAATGGACTTTCTGTCGAGGCACCCGTTTGCGATCGACCAGGATCGGCAACTGCTGATTCTCGGTCCTGGTGCGGCAACGAACGACTGATGGGGCGGGTACTGGCCTGAAGGGTCCTGGTGTGCGTCGCTGGCGCCATCGCCCGGTGTGGGGCTACGCTGATTGGAACGGGGTTGTGATTCAAGCGGGGTGAAGTGGCGCTTCGGGTCGCTGCCCGGGTGCACCTTGTAAAGAAATGTAACCGTTTTGTCGAAATACCGTAAGTCTGCGTTGAGTGGCCTCGCGGGTTCTTGCAATAATGCGAGCGCCCGTCGGCGCCTGTCGGAGCACAGCCCGTGGCGAGATGCCGCGGCGGGGTGGCCGTGGGGATTAATGCAACAGACAGTCCATTTAAGCCTGATTGAGGAACGACAGCCGTGGTGAAACCATCCCTAGACAGCGTATTTGCCGATTTCAAGGAACGTGAGGCACTGGCCGAAGCGATGATCCCGATGATTGGCGACCTGTACCGTCGAAACATCGTCATCTTTATCCACGGCGTCCCTCTCTATAACCAGTCGGTCATCGAGATCATGAAAGCGCACCGCTTCGTGCGCCAGATCGAACACAACGAGATGTCCGAGTTCGAGACCCATCCGATTCTCAAGATTCTGCACGGTCTCGATCTCGCGCCGGCGCACATCGACATCGGCAAGCTGACCAGCAGCTTCATGGCCGCCAATGAAGGCATTTCGATGGGCGAGTACGTCGCGAAAGCGGACGGCTACGTCAAACAGGAATGCACGTCGATCATCGGATCGGGCGACTCGGCGCGTGACAGGGGCACGGACGTCGTCGTCTACGGGTTTGGGCGGATCGGTCGCCTGATGACCCGGCTGCTCGTCGAGAAGACCGGTGGCGGCAAGAATCTGGTCCAGCGCGCCGTGGTTCTGCGGCCGCCCAAAGACCCCATCAAAGACCTGAACAAGCGCGCCAGCCTCCTGCGCCGCGATTCCATTCACGGACCGTTCCGGGGGACGATTCGCGTCGATGAGGACAACCAGGCGCTGATTTGTAACGGGAACGTGATTCGCTTCATCTACTCCAACGACCCCGCTACCATCGACTACACCGCCTACGGGATCGACAACGCGTTGATCGTCGACAGTACCGGAGCGTGGCGCGACATGGACGGGCTTTCGCAACATCTGCAGTCACCCGGCGCGTCGAAGGTTCTCCTGACAACGTCGGGCAAGGGTGAGATGAAAAACATCGTGTCGGGCGTCAACTCGGATCAGCTCGACGCGGAAGACACGATCGTCGCGGCTGCGTCCTGTACGACCAATGCGATTGTCCCGGTGCTCAAGGCGATGAACGACGGTTTCGGCATTCAGCACGGTCACATGGAGACCGTGCACGCGTATACCGACGATCAGAACCTCCACGACAACACGCACTCGAAGGAGCGGCGCGGTCGCAGTGCGGCTCTGAACCTCGTACTGACCGAGTCGAATGCAACAAGCTCGGTTGGCAAGCTGCTTCCGGAGCTGACTGGCAAGCTCACGGGCAACAGTATCCGCGTCCCGGTTCCCAACGTCTCCATGGCGATCCTGCACATGCGTCTCGAGCGCGAGGTCACCAAGGAAGAGATCAACGAGTACCTTCGCGACCTGTCCCTGCATTCCGCGATGCAACGGCAGATCGGCTTCACCATCAGCACCGAAGTTGTGTCGAGCGACTTCATTGGCGATCGCCACGCAGGCGTCGTCGACTCGCATGCGACCATCGCCGACGGGAAGAATGTCGTTCTGTACGTGTGGTACGACAATGAGTTTGGCTACTCGTGCCAGGTCGTGCGGGTAGCCCAGAAGATGGGTGGCATCAAGTATCCGATGATCCCGCAGCAGCCGGTCACGGATTCCTCCAAGCCGAAGTCGTCCGAAGCGGCGTAGGCTGACATTCCGAGGGTTGACACGGTTCGTGCCGTCGGCACGGGGCGGACCGCGCGACGGGGGCAAACAGGGCAGAGCGGGCTCGTGTTCTGTCCTTTGCACGACGCTTTGCGCGATCCGGAAGAGAAAGTTGCACCGAACATGCAGGTTCCGGCCCCGGGCAAGTGGCAGAATTGATGGACCGCAACTATAATTGCGGCCGCGCATGGGTGCGGGGTCGAGGGAGTCATCAGACCCGTTCCCGAGAGTTCCTCAGGTATCGATTCCTAAGGTAGAGAACGGCGCAGCGGATTTGTTGATCCGATGTGCACGACCGTCGTGCGCGAGCTTCGAAAACAGGCATTTCGGGATAGTCATGATCAAGACTCGACGAGGGTTGGACCTGCCGATTAGCGGCGAACCGTCCGACGCACTCGACGAAAGGCCGGTTACCAGCTTGGCCCTCATGGGGGCAGACTATCCGGGCCTCAAGCCGACGATGGAAGTTCAGGTCGGCGATCGGGTGAAGGCCGGGGATCTCGTTTTTGCCGACAAGAAAAACGAGGGGGTGCGCTACACGGCACCCGGTGCTGGGACCGTAGCGTCCATCAATCGTGGAGCCCGCCGCGCGTTTCAATCCCTGGTCATTGACCTTGATGGAGACGACGCGGTTGAGTTCGGTTCCCACGCCGCAGGTGACCTCGCGTCGCTGCCACGCGACGAGGTGGTCCGCCAGCTCATCGACTCGGGGCAGTGGACGAGTCTGCGGACGCGACCCTACAGCAGCGTCCCGCGTCCGGATGCGGTTCCGGCGTCGATTTTCGTCACTGCGATCGATACACGTCCGCTGGCGCCATCGCCGGAGCGGTTCATCGCCGAGCAGACCGATGCGTTCGATGCGGGTGTGACGGTGCTGTCCCGCCTGACGGAAGGCGCCGTGTACGTGTGCACCTCGGCGGACAGTGCGATCAGGGTCAGTGCGCAATCCGCGCGGGTCGAGTCCTTTTCAGGCCCGCACCCGGCCGGACTGGCCGGGACACACATCCATTTTCTCGACCCCGTCAGCACGGATCGTGCAGTGTGGGTGGTCGGCTACCAGGATGTCATCGCGATCGGGCACCTGTTTCTCGACGGACGCCTGTTCTTCGAGCGGGTTGTCTCGCTTGCCGGTCCGGGCGTCTCGAATCCACGGTTGATCCGGACCCGCCTGGGCGCGTCGATCGGCCAGCTCACAGAAGGCGAGCTGAGCCCTGAGGAAAATCGCGTGATATCGGGGTCGGTGCTCGATGGTCGCACCGCGGCGGGTCCGACCGCGTACCTGGGGCGTTTCGCCAATCAGGTGTCAGTCCTGGGGGAAGGGCGTAGACGCGAGCTGCTGCAGTTCGTCGCGCCGGGCGCTGACAAATTCTCGCTCACCCGGTTGTTCGTCTCATGGATGTCGCCGGGCAAGAAGCACCCGTTCACGACGAGTACGGGCGGCAGCGAACGTGCGATGGTGCCCGTAGGCACCTACGAAGAGGTCATGCCGCTCGACATTCTGCCGACGCAGTTGCTGCGTGCGCTGCTTGTGCAGGACGTCGAGACCGCCATCGACCTCGGCTGCCTCGAGCTCGACGAAGAAGACCTTGCGCTCTGCACGTTCGCGTGCCCGGGCAAGTACGAATACGGGCCATACCTCAGACAGATGCTGGCCAACCTGGAAGCGGAAGGCTAACGATGCAGCAGTTAAGGGATTTCCTGGATCGGATCGAGCCCCAGTTCCAGCCGGGCGCGAAGTTCGAGCGCTGGTACGCAGTCTTCGAAGCGGTCGACACGATCCTCTACTCGCCTGGCAAGGTGACGGCGAGCGCATCCCACGTGCGGGACTCCGTCGACCTGAAGCGGATCATGACAACGGTCTGGCTCGCCGCCTGGATTCCGATGTTTGCCGGCATGTACTTCGTCGGCCACCAGGCCAACGTTGCGATGGACCAGATGGGGATCGAAGCGCTGGCGGGCTGGAGGGGATTCCTGGTCGAACTCCTCGCCGGGTATGACGCCGACAACATCTGGCACTGTCTCGTCTATGGCGCGGTCTTCTACGTGCCGATCTACATGGTCACGTTCATCGTCGGCGGCTTCTGGGAAGTGCTGTTTTCGATCAAACGCGGGCACGAGATCAACGAAGGCTTCTTTGTCACCAGCATCCTGTTCTCTCTCACGGTGCCCGCCACGATTCCCCTGTGGCAGGTTGCTCTCGGCATCTCGTTTGGGGTCGTGATCGGCAAAGAGGTATTTGGCGGAACAGGGAAGAATTTCCTGAATCCGGCGCTCACCGGTCGCGCATTTCTCTATTTCGCCTATCCGGCGCAAATCTCGGGCGATCTCGTCTGGACCGCGGTCGACGGATTCTCCGGTGCGACCGCGCTCGGCGTTGCCGCGATTGGCGGGCTCGACGGGCTGCTGCAAAGCGGGCTCACCTGGGGACAGGCGTTCATCGGCAACATGCAGGGCTCCGTTGGCGAAACGTCGACGCTGGCCATTCTGCTGGGAGCGGGAGTGCTCCTTGTTACCAAAGTTGCGTCCTGGAGGATCATGGCGGGCGTCATGCTCGGCATGGTCGCCACGTCGATGCTGTTCAACGCAATCGGGTCGAGTACCAATCCGATGTTCGGCGTGCCCTGGTATTGGCATCTCGTGGTGGGCGGATTCGCGTTCGGCATGGTGTACATGGCGACCGATCCCGTGTCGGCCTCGATGACCAATACCGGCAAGTGGATCTTCGGTGGCCTGATCGGAGTCATGACGGTGCTGATCCGGGTCGTGAACCCGGCGTTCCCCGAAGGTGTGATGCTCGCCATCCTGTTCGCTAACCTGTTCTCGCCGCTCATTGACTGGAGCGTCGTGCAGTCCAACATCCGTCGCCGTCGCGCCCGCGACGCACGCGCCTGAGGAGGTCCTGATGTCAGACGGCAAAGACTCCATGCGCAGCATCATCACGGTCGCGGTGTCCGTGTGTTTCGTTTGCGCGGTGTTCGTGTCGGCAACGTCCGTGTCGTTGAAGCCGCAGCAGCGCATCAACAAGGAACTCGATCGGAACAAAAACGTGCTGGTCGCCGCAGGTCTGTTCGAGGAGGACGTGACCAGCCTCTCCGAGATCCCGCAATTGTTCGAGCGGATCGAGACGCGCGTCGTGGACTTCCAGGAAGGACGCGTCCTTAGTGAGCAGGAAGCCGCGGCAGTCGGAATCGATCCCGCCCGATACGACCAGCGGAAGGCGGCCAAGGACGCGGCGTTGTCCATTGAACTCACCGACTCACAGGATGTGGCCTCCATCAGTCGTCGCGCCCGCTACAGTGTGGTGTACCTGCTCAGGGACGACTCGGGGATCGAGAAGATCGTCCTTCCCGTGCACGGCTACGGGCTGTGGTCGGTCATGTACGGATTCCTCGCGCTCGAATCGGACGGCAGTACCGTCGGTGGGATCACGTTCTACGATCAAAAGGAGACGGCGGGGCTTGGCGGCGAGGTTGAGAATCCCGCGTGGAAAGCCGGCTGGCGGGGCAAACAGGTCTTCGACGATGCGGGTGACATTGCCCTGCGCGTCGTCAAGGGCAAGGCCATGCAGGGCAGCGCGCATGACATTGACGGCTTGTCCGGGGCGACCCTGACGAGCAGGGGAGTCCAGAACCTGGTGGCATTCTGGATGGGGGACGACGGCTTCGGCCCGGTCCTCGAAGTACTCAAGCGAGGTTGAACGCCGTGTCTGAAGTCAAAGAGATTCTGGTCAACCCGATCTTCAACAACAATCCGATTGGATTGCAGATACTCGGGATCTGTTCCGCGTTGGCCGTGACGACGAAGATGAGCGTTGCGCTCGTGATGTGCATAGCGCTCACGACGGTCATCTCGTTTTCCAATCTGTTCATTTCGATCATTCGCAATCAGATTCCGAGCAGCATCAGGATCATCGTCCAGATGACTGTCATCGCGTCACTCGTGATCGTCGTGGATCAGGTTTTGCAGGCAGTCGCCTACGACATCAGCAAGGAACTGACGGTCTTCGTCGGGCTGATCATCACGAATTGCATCGTAATGGGGCGTGCAGAGGCTTTTGCGATGCAGAATCCTCCGGGCCTCAGCTTCATTGACGGTCTCGGCAACGGGTTGGGCTACAGCGCCTGTCTGATGGCGGTTGCGACGATTCGTGAGTTCTTCGGCTCCGGTTCGCTCTTCAGCATTCAGGTGCTGCCGCCTGTGACCGAGGGCGGGTGGTATTACGGCAACGGCCTGATGCTGTTGCCGCCGAGTGCGTTCTTCATCATCGGACTGCTGATCTGGGCGTTGCGGGAGTGGAAGACCGATCAGGTCGAAGAGCCCGATTACGAAATTGGCGGACACACCGCCCTGTCGAGGGGCTGAACACGATGGAAGCGCTACTCAGTCTCTTCGTCAAGGCCATCTTCATAGAGAACATGGCCCTCGTGTTCTTTCTCGGCATGTGTACGTTCATCGCGATCTCGAAGAAGATCGAGACGGCGCTCGGCCTGGGGATCGCGGTCGTCGTCGTGCTTGCCGTCACCGTGCCGGTGAACAGCATCATCTACAACTACCTGCTCGCCGAAGGGGCGCTCGCCTGGGCAGGCTATCCCGAGGTGGACCTTTCCTTCCTGAGCTATCTGTCCTTCATCGGCGTGATTGCGGCGCTGGTGCAAATCCTCGAGATGTTCCTCGACAAGTACATCCCCGCACTCTACAACGCGCTCGGCGTTTTTCTTCCGCTCATCACCGTGAACTGCGCCATCCTCGGCGCTTCGCTGTTTATGATGGGACGCGATTACACGTTGGGCGAGAGTGTCGTGTACGGGCTCGGTTCCGGGGTCGGCTGGGCGGTTGCGATCGTCATGCTTGCCGGTATCCGGGAGAAGCTCAAGTACTCCGACATCCCGCAGGGACTTCGTGGACTCGGCATCACGTTCATCACGGTGGGCCTGATGTCGCTTGGTTTCATGTCGTTCGGCGGGATCGCACTGTAAACCCCACTTCATCACACCCAACCAGATTCGGCGGTCATGGCAACTGAAATCATCCTGGGCGTAACGATGTTCACGGGCACGATCATGGTGCTCGTGTTCGTCATCCTCGCCGCGCGCAAACAGCTCGTCAGTACGGGTGACGTATCGATCGAGATCAACGGCGATCCGGAGAAGTCGATCGCGACGGCGGCCGGCGGCAAACTGCTGCAGACCCTCGCGGACCAGGGCATCTTCCTGTCGTCTGCGTGCGGCGGCGGTGGAACCTGCGGTCAATGCCGGTGCCGCGTGCTGGAAGGCGGTGGATCCATGTTGCCCGCCGAGGAAGGCCACTTTTCCCGCCGGGAGGCGCGCGAAGGCTGGCGACTGTCCTGCCAGACCGCGGTCAAGCAGGATCTCAAGATCGAAGTGCCGGCAGAGTTCTTCGGGGTCAAGCGTTGGGAGTGCGAGGTCATCTCGAACCACAACGTTGCCACCTTCATCAAGGAGCTTGTCCTCAAGCTGCCTGAGGGCGAAGAGGTCGACTTTCGCGCGGGCGGGTACGTTCAGTTCGAAATCGAACCCTACGTCGTCGACTACAGGGACATCGAAGTCGAAGAGGAGTACCACGAGGACTGGAACAAGTTCGGCGTCTTCGACAACGTCTCCACGGTGGATGAGATCGTCGTTCGCGCGTATTCGATGGCGAACTATCCCGAAGAGAAAGGGATCATGAAGTTCAACATCCGTGTCGCGTCGCCCCCGCCTGGTACCGACTACCCCCCCGGGAAAATGTCCTCATACCTCTTTGCTCGTAAGCCGGGCGACAAGGTCACGATCTTTGGTCCGTTCGGCGAGTTCTTTGCGAAGGAAACCGACGCTGAGATGGTCTTCATTGGCGGTGGAGCGGGCATGGCCCCGATGCGTGCGCATATCTTCGATCAGCTGCTCCGGATCAAGACCGATCGCAAGATCACGTTCTGGTACGGGGGACGGAACCAGCGCGAGCTGTTCTACGTCGATGAGTTCGACAAGCTTGCCGAGGAACACGAAAACTTCGAGTGGCACGTGGCGCTGTCCGACCAGAATATCGAGGGTTGGGAAGGCTACACGGGCTTCATCCACAACGTGCTGCATGACGAGTACCTCGGGGCCCATCCGGCGCCCGAAGACTGCGAGTACTACATGTGCGGTCCACCGATGATGAATGCGGCGGTCATCCAGATGCTCGAAGACATGGGCGTCGAGCGGGACAACATCTTCCTCGACGATTTCGGCGGTTGATCGAAGGGCTCACGGTCGCGGGCCGGATGGCCCGCGCAGCTCCCCGCAATGCCCGGTGCGTTCAGCCGGTGATCGGAGTCCCCACGGATAGGTCCGACAACGTATCCCGAATCGCCTGTGTCAGATGCAGCGGCTGGTCGAGCATCAGGTGGTGCCACGCGTCGGCAATCCCACGCACCGGAATGAAGTCTTCAGTCAGCGCGCAAACGTAGTCGGTCGCGTCGGCGTTGACCAGTTCCGAGTTCATGCCGTAGATCAGGCCCCTGGGTAGGGACAGCCCGGCGAAACGGCCGGCGATCGAATCCGACCAGGTCGTGTCCCGCTGCCCGTCCATCGCGAAGATGCCCGGGTCGAACTTCCAGCAATATCCACCGTCGGCCTCGCGGATCGAGTGGTTGGCGAGATAGTCGAAAAGATAGGTGTTTGCGCACGGCTGATCGGGGGCGAGCCGGAAGCGCGCAAGAATCGCTTCCCGTGTCGGATGAATCCTGTGGGGGCGCGGCGTGGGTCGATTGCGCACGCGCTCCTGGAAACTCTCCGATCGATTGCCGGGCCTCGACATGGACATGTCACAGGCGATCAGCGCCGCGAACCGGTCCGGGTACAACTCGGCAGACGCCAGCCCGACGGTTCCTCCGTAGCTGTGGCAGACAAGTGCGGGACGCGCATCGTCCGTGTACATGCCACAGGCTTCCGCAACCCCGACGGCCTCGGCGGCACGCTGTTCGAGCGTATAGCCTCCGGAACGGTGTCCCGAGTCGCCCATGCCGGACAGATCGAATGCGACAACATGGTAATGCTGGGCGAGCCGCGGCGCGATGAACGCCCAGCAGCGCGCGTGCGCCATCATGCCGTGGGTCATCACGACTCCGGGTCGTCGCGGTTTGCCCTCGTCGGGCGCCCCCCATTCGAAGAAGTGAATGTCGCAGCCGTCGACGATGGTCGATCGTTCCCGACGGGGCACGGCGAGGGCTTCAGTGAACCATTGAGGGTAAGGACCCGAGTCCAGATCGCGCAGGTCTTCGTGAAGTTCAGGATCGTGCATTTGGCTTCCGGTTGGCACAATGGACTGCTGTGACAGGCTTTGGCGCGGGTGCCGTCAGACGACGCCGTCATCCGCCAGATCCCTGACTGTATCGGCATCAAGGTCGAGCCAGGACCGGAGAATCGACTCGGTGTGTTCGCCGACAGCCGGATAGACATTCACGTCGGCAAGGTCGTAGTCGGAGTACCGGATCGGACTGTTTGGCAGCACGATGTCACCGAGGTCCTTGTGATTGACCCAGCTCAGCATCTTGCGCTCGTGCATGTGCGGGTCGGTGCGGACTTCTTCCAGGTCACGAATTGGTGACACGGCAACGCGCGCGTCGCGCATGCGGGCGTAGGCCTCGTCACGGGGGAGTTGGCTGCTCCACGCCTCGATCATCCCGTTGACCTCGTCTTAGATCGCGCGCCGGGCGCCCGGAGAAGCGTAATCCGGGTGGCCGATCAGGTCCTTACGCCCGATCACCTCGAGAATCGATTTCCAGTGTGCTTCCGAGACACAGATGATCGCGATGTAGCCATCCTTGCAGCGATAGCGTGAGTAGGGGCACGAACCCGCCGGTGAACGCGCGCTGTTGCGCTGCGGCAGTTCACCCGTGAACTGGTATACCGTGAGCTCCGAGCAGAGGGTGAAGTACATGGATTCGAGCATCGAGACCTCGACACGCGTGCCTTTGCCGCTTGTGTTGCGGCCGACCAGCGCTGACAGCGCGCCGGCGTACATGTGAATACCGCCCATGATGTCGCAGGGAGCGCCGCCTGCCCGGCCGGGCGGCCGGTCGGCGTCACCCGTGACACTCATGATGCCCGCCGCCGCCTGGATGGTGTGATCCATGGCGAGACGGTCCCGGTCCGGCCCGGACAACCCGTAGCCGGATCCGGACACGTAGACGAGCTTCGGATTCAGCTCGTGCAGGACCTCCCAGCCGACGCCCAGCTTGTCCATGACGCCGGGTGCGAAGTTCTCGAGCAGAACGTCCGCCTTCGCCACCAGGTCCTTCAGGATTGCCTTGCCGCGCTCGTGCTTCAGGTTGAGCGTCATGCTCTGCTTGTTGGAGTTGAGCATCGCAAAGGACATCGGGGTACGCTTGCCCCCGGCGCCGCGCAGACGTTCCCCTCCCGGCGGTTCGACCTTGATCACTTCGGCACCGGCCGTCGCCATCAGAAACGCGGCGTAGGGTCCCTGGTAAATCTGCGTCAGGTCGACGACACGGATTCCTGCAAGCGGTTGGTCACTCATTGTGCTGTCCTCACGCGCCTTTTCCGCTACCCGCCGGTGCGGCCATTTTCTCTTCGCTGATGCGATAGCCCACATCCGCCGGAATCACGATGTAGTTGCCGTCTTCGCGCTTCTCTGTGACGGGAAGCACCGACACGATCCGCCGTGCCACCGAGGCCGCAACGGCGTCGGCGACATCCTTTGATTCGGCGAGCATCTCGATATTGAGACGGGTCGGGAAGATGACGGTGTACGTGCCATCGACCGCTCCGGCGAGTGCGTCGTCCGGGCGAATCCAGATGGAGTCGACGGACTCGTGGCCGTCGTGCAGGGCGACATGGTCAGCGGGTGCGGCGGCGACGAAGAAGTCGGTGTCGAAACGTTTCGGCATCATCTCGGGCGTGATCCAGTGCGCGAAGCGGGTGAGCGTGTCGAGCGCCAGCGTCAGTTGCTCCTGCTCGAGGAAGTCGGCGAGGCTGAGTTCTCCCGAGTGCAACTTGTCCCGGTAGGCGTCGAGTGCTTCGAGACGTGCCCCGCTCACGAGTGCAGTGTCACCCCGGGGACGCGCGAGGAGTATTCCGCATTCCTCAAACGCCTCCCGAATGGCGCCAACGCGCATCGCGAGGTCACGTTCGTCCAGGTCGTCCGCGCCGTCACAGTGATCGCGTACCACAGCATCGCCTGGATCGACCTTGCCGCCGGGGAACACAAGTGCGCCTGATGCAAAATCGATCTGGTGATGGCGGACCACCATGAAGACCTCGAGACCTTCGGGGCCGTCACGGAGCATCAGAATGGTGGCGGCGGGGACGGGTTCGGGTGAGCTTGGCATGCGGGAGTGACCGGACGGAGGTGCCGCGATCATAGCTGCCGCCCGTACCTCATGGAAAGTTTGGGGACGTGGGCGCGCGCAGGTGTTACCGCGAGCTCTCGCTCAGGATGCGCCATTGTCCTTCCTCACGCTTAAGTTGAAGGACTTTGGCCGTCACGTCGTTGTAGAGATTCGAACGGTAAGTCTGTCGAAACCACACCTCGGCCACGTCGGCTTCGACCATCTCGAACTTCTCGTAGGCGATCCTGAGTTCGATCGAACGCGGGCGCGTCAGGCGCGAGCGCCGCAGTCCTTCCCACGCGCGTCTGCTCTGCTTGCCGGGCACCGTAAAGTCCGCCGCATACGCTGCGAGGTACCCACTAACATCCTGGGCGGACCAGGCTGCAGCCCAGGCATCGATGGCGCCCGTGAGTTGCGCCTTGGTTTCGTTCGTGATGCCGCCGACTGGCGCGCGTGCGAAACCGGTCTCGCGCGTCGGTTCCGCAAGCGGTGCGGTCGCCGGTCCGGGCGCTGTGTCCGCGGCGTGCGGAGTTGCCACCGGAGGGGCAGGCTCCGGCGCGCGTAGTTCGATGGTGGGGAGGGCATCGGCATCCTCCGGGTTGCCCTCCGTCGTGGCGCCAATGAGCGCGTCATCCTTGAACGTGCCGTTGAAGATGCGACCATCAGGCAGGATCATGGTGCCTGATGGTCGCGCAGGTCGTTCCTGAACGAGCCCACGAAACGGGTCCCGTCAGGCCAGAAGATTGTGCCGCGACCGGATCGTTTGCCGTCGAGCACTTCGCCGACGTAGCGGGTTCCGTCCGGCCACATGAGAGTCTGGGGCGCGGAGTCGTCCGCGGCGGAGGCGGTCCAGCAGAGCCCGAATGCAAGCAGGGCTGTGGTGCAGATGGAGCGAAGCAGGGTCACGGGATCATCTTATCACCCGGTCCCAGCGAGGCGCCCCTCCCTAGATGCGCGCTCCATCACCCGTCTTGCGTCGATGATCCAGGGGCCGTAGCGTCTGATCTCGATCACCGCCGGATGTGCATCGTCGACGGCGAGCGTACGGTCGCCGTCGAACGCCAGGATGCCCGGCTGCGTGACGGTCACTGACTCGCCGAATGCAAGGCGGCGTGCGCGCTTCACCCGGACCTCGGCATACAGCCCCGGTGAGATCGGCACCATGGGCGAGTAGCGGGCGGGAGCGCCGCATTCCACGGCCAGGCCCCAATCGTCAGGTTCGAAACACGGATCGATGAATCCGCCGATCGGCGACATTCCCACCGCGGCAGGTTCTGCGCGCGTCAGGAACACGGCATCGATCCGGCCCGCATCGAAGGGCAGCAGGCTGCCAAGAATGTCGTCGCGCAGCAGGACCGCATCCACAAGCGCCAGTTCATGACGATCCGCCTGGGTGACATGAATCTGTTTGGCTCGCCGCGCTCCTGACTCGAGTGGTACCTCGCCGCGCGCCATCAGGGCGGTCGCGGCGCCGACGACGGTCGGCTCCAGCATTGACGGAAACACGTTATTGGTCCCGGTCGAGAGGGGCAGAATGACCGCATCCGGCCAGGCTCGCGAAACGATGCGGTTGGTGCCGTCGCCTCCGAACGTCACGAGGCACGTGCAGCCTTCGGCACGCATGACGCTGACCGTGCTTTCTGTATCGGCATCGGTATGGGTAATGTCGATGGGTACGATCGAGACCTGATCGCGACAGGGCAGATTCTCGACCGCGTGTTCGGCGATCCGGAAGGGATCTTTGGTGAGGACGACCCGATCGACTCCGGATGCGACAGCCGCAATGACGATGCGCGCCAACTGGTTCGACTTGTCCGCGTGCGTGCTCGTACCCGCACGGGCCGCGACGCGGCGCACGTCGCGCCCTGACATGGGATTGATGACAACCCCGAGTGTGGAAATGACGGCAGCCCCCGGTCAGACGTTGCGTGTCACACGCCCTTCCGGGTGAACACCCAGCTGTCATCGTCGGACAGCGACTCCGCAAAGCGATAGCCGTCGAGATCGAACCGCTTCAGGTCCTCGGGCTTGTTGATCCGCTCGCGAATGATGTGGGATGCCATCCGTCCGCGTGCGCGCTTGGCAAAGAAGCTGAGGATACGGTACGTGCCGTTACTGTAATCCTTGAACACAGGAGTCACGATGCGATGGCCGAGCGACGCGGCGTCGATCGACCTGAAGTACTCGTTCGAGGCGAGGTTCACAAGCGTCTTGTTACGATGACCCGACAATTCCTCACGAACCGCCGTGGTCAGCCGCTCGCCCCAGAACTCGTAGAGATCCTTACCGCGCTTGTTGCGGAACCTGGTTCCCATCTCAAGCCGGTATGGCTGAATGAGATCGAGTGGTTTCAGGACGCCGTAGAGGCCGCTGAGGATGCGCAGGTGTTTCTGCGAGAACGTCAGGTCCCGGGACGTCAGCGTGTCTGCATCGAGGCCCATGTAGACATCACCCCGGAATGCCAACAGGGCCTGCTTCGCGTTGTCGGGTGTAAAGGGCGGTTTCCACGCCTTGTAACGCTGCGCGTTGAGCTCTCCGAGCTTGGGGCTGATCTTCATCAGCTTGGAGATTTGCGCGGGTGACTGTTTGCGCAACTCCGTGATGAGCTCTCGCGAGCTCGACAGGAAGACCGGGTCGCTGAATCGCTTCGTGTGCGCGGGGCTCTCGAAATCCAGGGATTTGGCGGGCGAGATGACGGTCAGCATGGTGTGGGGCCCCAAACGTCGACGAGACTTGACGGTGCGTCACGTTCGGCGCGCCGGGCAAAGTAGAATACCGCAAATGAAGGCCACGCGGGCGCCGAGTCGGGTACTGGACCGCGCGCCTCGGTGCTGTCGTTTGCCTGCGACTCCGCGCGTCGTTACTCACGTTGATAAATCAAAGACTTGCCCTCTGGTATTGATGATGTGCTCGAACCTCGGAAAGTCGTCGGGAGATTATGCATGCTCTATTCCGCAAAATTCCGCGAAAGAACGCATCGTGCGGGCCTTTCGGGATTTGAGGGTCGCCCGGTCCCGCAGTCGCAGGTGACAATGAAGAATCCGCTTAAGCGCTGGGACGTATTCCTCACTCTTGTCGTTTTCCTGTTGACGATTCCAGTGGAGCGGCTCGAGCTTTTTTCGTTGCTGGAAGATCAGACG
>MDTE01173473.1_pt1 | contig 21745 bp, 16 predicted proteins | sample 811231 | NCBI WGS metagenome assembly MDTE01 (sample SAMN05326651, study PRJNA326480) | marine metagenome | isolation source: seawater | place: Indian Ocean: Red Sea | collected 2010
AATTAAATCAATAATAGAAGACTTCTTCCTATAATTATCAATGAAAATTTTATTTTTTTTATTAAATTCATTTACATTAAAATCCTTAACATGAGTAATAATTGCATTAGAAAGATCATATTCACTTTCTGTCTGAAATAAAGAGATTGGTGCCCCAAAATTCAATAAGTCAATAATTCCAGATATTTTTGAAGAATAAGCTATTACTGGAAGATTAAAATATAATGATTCTAAAACAGTATTAGGAATACCATCCCACCTTGAACAATGAACAAAAAGATCTGCAAACTTATACATTTTCATAACCTCCTCTTGGGATAGTTTTCCATAGAAAGTAATATTATTTTTTAAATTATTTTTTTTTACGTAATTTGCCAAAAATCTATGCTGACTTCCGTATCCTATTATGTGAAGTTTAAAAGTATATGGACAATCAGAATTTAATTGAATTTGATGGAAGCTTTTAATTAGTAAATGTATATTTTTTTGCTTTTCTAATCTTGAAACTGAAAGTAGATTTATAGTTGAAGAGATGTCTAATTGTTTGCATAAAGGTTTTTCTTCTATTGGTAACGGGTTATATAGAGTCTGAATATTTTTCAAATTAAATCTTTCTTTAAGAAAGTTTGTAGCTATTGAAGAATTTGTTGTGTTTAAGTCGAACGAGTTAAATACCTTAACCAATAAATTTTGTTTTTTTTTACTTATTGTTGATGGATGATTCCTAAATGAAGATATGAATTTTTTACTGCTTAGATTTAAGAATTGCTTATAAAAGAATACATTCAAAAAACTACAAAAAATTGGCAATTCACCAAAACAAATAATCGTATTACAATTAAAAGTTGGTTTTATATAGTTCAAAAATACCACCAAATAAAATATGGGTCTTAAGGGCTTTTTTGTTAAGATTTTGTATATGTATGATTTTTCATTAAAAATATATTTTGTATTCTTTGGTAAATTTTTAGATGAAACTATAGATAATAAATCTACAACAATATTGTTATTTGTTAACTCTTTATAATATCTAATAGCAACAGTCTCTGTTCCTCCATATTGTATACATGGTACAAGAAGCAAAACTTTATTCATATATTTTCTCAGATTAAATACTTTAAATTAGGATTTATAAAAAACAATCTTTTATAAAAAATTAATTGATTTTTTTCTTTTTCTCAAAAAGTAGAGAATTATTGAAGCATACAAGAAGAGAGGATATGTTTTTCGAGCCATATCTGTAATGTTTGGATAAATAGCACATGATATTAAAGTAATTAAAAGAGTTAAAAAAGAAGCAACTAATATAAATCTTGGGATATTATACTCTTTTGCAATAAATAATCCTCTAACTATTAAGTAAGTAGCTAATAATGATTCAATGCTTAATAACGAATAAAGAGAAAATAAATTAGAACTAAGTAGTGGGTAATAGAAGTTCAAAAACATCCTAGGAAAATCAGTATAACCTTTCAAATTAAAATAGTCTGCGTTTATTTCTTTTTGGACATGATAAAGTATTTCTTTAAAGCTGAATCCATATCCCAGAATAAATAAATTTTTAAAAATAAAGTAGGTTATTAAGAAAATAATCAAAGATGCAAAACTAAACTTAAGTAATTTTGATCCTTTAACTCTAATAATAATAAAAATCTCAAAAATTAAAGCTATAAAAAGAGGAAGAGCCTGAAGTATTCTAAATTTAGCTGCAAAAATAGCAAAAATAATTGAGTAAAGAAGTTTATTTTTTAAAGCAAAACTGATTGATAAATAAATAAAAATTATTGCAAATAAATCTCTCCCTGGGAAAAATGACAATAAAGAATGAAGAGGAAAGAAAACAAATGAAATTAGAATCAAGCGATTGAAATTTATATTTATAACCGCTGAAAACAAATAAAACGCGAATCTATAAATAAGACTTCCAAGCATTAAAGAAAATACTGAGTATCCAATTAATGAGATAAAAGGTTTAAAAAAAAGGCTTGATAACTGATAAGAAGAAACATTTAAAATATTTTCTATCGATTCACTTGAATAGAAATAGGTATTTGAGTCGGCCGAGTCCCACCTATAAACCCATAAATACCATTGCAAAAGCTGATATATTATCGTTAAAGAAATAAGATATATATTTTTTTTTTCTACTTTCATTTTTTATTGCAAAAAAAATTGCCAAATTTAATTTACTTTAATATTCTAGGAAATGAAGTCAATCAATTTATTTATATAATACCTCCATAAAGAATTATTTTATTTTAAAATAATTCATCCCAATTAAAAAAATATCAGAATGTTAGTTGTTACTGGTGGTGCAGGAATGATAGGGAGTAATTTAATTTCCTCCCTTAATAAAATTGGAAGAAAGGACATAATAGTTGTTGATAATTTAAAAGATGGTAAAAAGGTAAAAAATATTTGTGATCTTGATTTCTACGATTTTATAGATAAGGAGAATTTTATTAATTATTTAAATAAGCCTAATCCTTTCCCAAAAATTGAAGCAATTTTTCATCAAGGAGCATGTTCCTCTACAACAGAATGGGATGGTCAATATATTATGCAGAATAATTTTGAGTATTCTAAGGAATTATTAAATTGGTCACAAAAAAATTCATCACAATTTATTTATGCCTCATCTGCATCTGTTTACGGTAACGGTGAAAAAGGTTTCCAACCTATTAGAGATTGTGAATTGCCAATAAATATGTATGCTTTTTCCAAGTTTCAATTTGATCAATATTTCCGTGCGATAAGGAAAGAGACTACGTCACAAGTTGTAGGTTTAAGATATTTTAATGTTTATGGTCCTAGAGAGACTCATAAGGAAGGGATGGCATCAACAGCTTTTCACTTTAATAATCAAATCCTATCAAGCAACAAATGTAGACTTTTCGAAGGACAAGATGGATATAGAAATGGAGAACAACAAAGAGATTTCATTTATGTGGAAGATTGTGTATCAGTTAATTTGTGGTTTTTAAAAAACCCTGAAGTCTCTGGAATATTTAATGTAGGCACAGGTAAAGCTCAATCATTTAATAATATGGCAAATGAAGTAATAAATTGGCACAAAATTAAAACTAAAAAAGAATATTTAATTGAATATATAGAGTTTCCCAAGCATCTTGTAGGCTCTTATCAAAATTATACTCAGGCGGATATAACGAATCTTAGGAAAGTTGGTTATAAAGAGGAATTTCACGATTTATCCTCTGGTATTAAAAAATATTTAGATTTTTTAAATACTATTTAATAATTGAATTAATTATTCTTGATGAACTTTTATTTGGGATTAATTTAACCCTGATAACCTTCCCTCCATTATTTTTAACATAACTGCCTCCAACTATTTCCTCTTCTGCATAATCAGCACCTTTTATTAAAACGAGAGGATTAATTTTTTTTATAAGTTCTAACGGGGTTTCTTCTTCAAAAATAATTACTTCATCAACATACTTTATTGATTCTAAAACCATCTTTCTAGATTCTTGTTTCTTTACTGGTCTAGATTCACCTTTTAATTTCTTGACAGAGTTATCGCTATTCAAACCAACTATTAGATAATCACATGATTCTTTTGCCTTTTTTAAAATTTCAATATGTCCTTCATGTAACAAGTCAAAGCAACCATTTGTAAATCCAATTTTCCTACCACTATTCTCCTTAAGCTCACCAACAAATTTTTCTGAAATCGGGACAGTGCCACTAAAAAGAATGACAGAGGAAGAGGCTAAGTTGCCTAATTTTAAATCATGATGATCAACAAACTTTTTGTTTTTATTTATGTAATTTGCATTTAAAAAGGAATAAATAATACCTGCAAGGAATGCATCACCAGCACCTGTAATGTCATTAACTTCAACTTTTTTAGCTGGAGAATGTATGCTTTCATGTGGATTAGAAGAAACAGACCCTAAAGATCCTCTTGTAACGATCAAATTTAAAATATTCTTTGATTTTCTAGCACTAGAAACATTTTCTAAAACTACATCTGAATTTGAATTTTTTGAAATTCTATAGTTCTTAAAAAGAATATTGAACTCATGTTCATTGATTTTCAAACAAAATGCATTTTTTATCGATAAATTGTTTTTATTTTTAGTATCAATAAATATTGGAATCAGTTTTTCATTGCATTTATTAATTAAAAATTGCAATAAATCATCAGAAAAGAAACCCTTTTGATAATCAGAAACAACAATAGCAGAATAATTTGTGATATCCAATTCTTCTAATTTATTTATTAAAAAAGTATCATTTTCTATGTCTTTTTCTTCAGTATCCTCTCTCATAAATTGTCTATTATCGACATAATATCTTGTTTTAATTGGTATTGGATTCGTTAGGTTAGATTTACATGGGCAAAGTTTTATTTTATAACTTTTAAAAATTTGGTTCAATAAATCTGAACTATAAAAATCTTGCTTAGACGATTTCTGATAAAAAAGATCAACCTCAAATCCAAGGTTTATTAAAGAAATCGCTACATTACCTGAGCCTCCTGCCGAAATATTATCGTTTAGTTTTCTTACAACAGGTCCTGGTCCCTCTGGAGAAAGCTTGGTTGATTCAAAATATAAAAATTTATCAATTATTAAATCTCCTAAAACAGCAATTTTTCTCTTCATAAAGAAATTTAGATTTTAATCTAGAAAATTCACTAACAATACCTTAACATTTGAACATTAGATAAATAAATAAATATGAATTCTGATTCAGGAGAATCTATTAAAAATCAAATTTTCCAAAAGGAGATTGATAGTCATTTAGAGGCAATTAAAAGCTTAATTGATTTAAAAAAAGAAATATTTAAATTAGAAGATAAAATCACGGAGACTTTTAATAATAAAAATAAAATTTTAATTTGTGGAAATGGTGGTTCAGCAGCAGATGCTCAACATTTATCTTCTGAGCTAGTTGGAAGATATGAAAAAGAGAGACATGGATTCCCAGCCTTTTCTTTATCTACTGACGTTTCAGCTCTTACTGCTCTGGGTAATGATTATGGATTCGAATCAATATTTTCTAGACAAATATCTGCTATAGGCCGAAAAGGGGATATTTTATTAGCCTTATCTACGTCTGGAAACTCTAAAAATATAATAAAGGCAGTAAGAACTGCTAATCAAATGGGCATATACACTATAGGTTTGATTGGGAGAAATGGAGGTGAGTTAAAAAAATTAACAAACCACAGTCTTATCATTAAAAGTGAAAGGACATGCAGAATTCAGGAAATGCACGGCTTCCTTATTCACATTTGTTGCGAATTATTTGATAGAAACATAAACTAAAACTGTATAAAAACAAGTTTTGAGAAAAAGTTGTTTTGGTTAAACTTAATCTTGTTATTTTTCTGAAATATGAAAATTTTCAATTAAATGAAGACGTAATGCAAACTCTTAAAATTTCTAAAACTCAATTTTGAGTCATTGGTAATATTAATTCAGCATTAAGTTCGATTGAAATTATTTTAATTAAGTTAATAGATATAATAGAAACTTGTTTGATTTTTAATCCCAGTAAGATAATAACTTTCCGTAATTTTTTATTAAATTCCACCCCTTAATTTTCCTTGGAAGAGATACTAAGATTAAGATTATTGGGCTTAAAAGCTTAGTTTATTTATTAAAAAGAGAATTATAATCAGTAATTTTTCATAATCAAAAACATTTGACAATAAAATATTTGATTTAAAAGAAACTTGAATTTAGGAATTGAATACTTTTCTATTCAAAATTCATCTGAAGTAATTTTAAAATCAAAGGTTTTTAAACTAGATATAAGTTTCTTGACTATGCAGAATATGAAAAAAATTAATTAATCTGATAAGAAAGAATTTATTAAAAAATAAACAAATTCAGGCGATATTTCTTGTAAAGATTTAAATCTTGCATTTGTTGAAAAAAAAGTCCTTGCTTTGTAACCTGGAGAAAAAATTGAGATGCAACTATCGCAGTAAGATACTGTAGACCATGAGGAAAAATAACCATCTATAGATATATGTTTTTGAGAACATAAAGTTGTTAGGTGCTTAGGACCACTATCGTTTGTTATGACTAAGTCAGAATTAGATATTTTTTTTTGTACATCGCAGAGGTTCATAGAATGATTTAGAAAAAAGTTTTCATAATTAACAAGATCCCTGTATGCATCTAGTTCTTTTTCTTTTGCAGCTATTACAGATATATTTATAAAATGGTATCTTAATAAAGAGATGATAAGTGATTTATAGTAAGGCCAAATCTTGAAATCAAACTGACCAGAGGGGAATATTATTATATTCTTTTTGAACTTTTTGTTACTGATAAAATCCTTCTGAATAGTATTTTTAAAAAAATAATTCTCATTAAATTTAGCTATTTTTAAAGATAGTTTTCTTGATTGGGTAAATGCAAATGTACTCTTATAGTTATTTGATAAAAAATTCAAAGATTGATGTAGGTAAAATTCATTTTGTGACTTAGGGATTTCTCTTGAAAAAAACTGAAGAATTCTGAGCAAATATAGTAATGATGGTAAATGTAACTTTTTAAAATAATTTTTACGAAAGCTAAAAAATAGAGATAGGTATTTTAATAAACCAAATATACTGTGATCTCTGGAGGCATATAAAATAAAGTTGACTTTTTCAAAATAAGAAAATCTTTTTTTTGTGAATGTTTCAAAGGGTAAGATTTCGATATTAGGAAAATAATTTAGAAATTCTGATGCAAACTTTGGTGCAACAACATAAATTTTTTTAAAATGAGGATACAATGAATAAATTGCATTTAATCTACAGATAAAATCTCCCAAACCCTTAGCTGGTATAACATAGAGGAGTTTTTTATTCATAATCTTTATCATTTAATATTTAAGTAATTTTTAATTTTATATTTAATCCTAGGTAAATATAGTGAAATTAAAGGAGGATATATGAAAAGTGAAATTAATAATAAGAATCTCGCATATAATTTTTTTGTAGAAGATAATATTACATAATTAAGATATGTTTTTTCAGCAATTTTCCACATCAACTTATCATATAAATTTGTACTTAATTTTTTATTATCTTCAAGTTCATTTTTAATTCTTAATTTATAATTTTTTATAGCTCTGGATATACACTTTAATTGTAAAGGTTTCTTCTTTATACTTATAGAATTACTAGTAAAAAGTACTGTACATAGAGTTTTTTCCATATTTGTTATTACTATATTATTTGAAATAAATTGAAGATACAAGTCTAAATCTTGAGAATAATAATATAAATTTTTATAGAAAATATCAGAATTAAATCTAAATAAAATAGAAGAATGGGAAAATAAACCGATATTATTGCAACATTTTTCCCTTATCGTATTAAAAGACGTGGGGTAAGACGAATATCTAACTATCTTACCGCTTTCAATTGAAAATCTTACTTGGGTACCTACTAAACCAACTTCTTTAGTTGAATTAAGGTAATCGACTTGAAGCTTAAGTTTATCAAAATCCCATTCATCCCCGCTATCTAATCGAGCTATAAATTCTGACTCTATAAATGGGTAGAGATTTATTAAACTCTGAGTAAGTCCTAATGGTTTTTTATTTCTAAATACTCTAATATTTTTATAATTTTTTTCAAGACTCCTTAAGTACTTATAAACTTCTCTATCAAAAGAAGCATCATCAACTAATAATAATCTCCAATTTTTGAAGCTTTGATTAAATATTGATTTTATACTTTTTTTAAGTAAATATTTCTCACTACAAGAAACAAACAATATATCCACTTGGTTATTTACTATACTCATAATATTTAAAAATGTTTAAGAAGAATTTTGTTTAAGCCATGATAATTGACTAAATATTTTTAACATTAGCCCAAACTATTAATGATTTAAGTTGCCATTTTTGGTTAGAGGTTAAAGTTTTATCAGATAAGAATTTTCGAACATATTTTTTGTTAAGAATATTCCAAATTTGAGAATTTTTTTTAAAAATATCAGATGACATATCTTGCATGAATTCAGAATTTTGTAATATATCTTCTGGAATACCAAATCCTTTTTTTTTGAGTAGAGACAAATGAGGTAATTCTTTATTTATAAAACTTCTCAAACAATTTTTACCACTATTTTTATCTAATTTTGATTCATCTTTCAATGATAATCCATAATTAACAATATCTTGGTCTAAAAAAGGCTCCCTAAGTTCTAGGCCGTTAGCCATTGAAGCTCGATCAATTTTGTACAAAATATCATCTCTCATATAAAATGATAGATCTAAGGTTTGTAATTGTGCTAAGACGCTAAGATTCTCATTTTTAATTAATTTCTCATAAATTGAATGATTTATTTCATTTGATGTGCCAACCAACAATTTAGATAAAGCAGTTGAACTCCAAATTTGATGTTGATAAAAATATATTGCTTTGAAAAGTTTTTGCTTACTTGAAAGAGATAAAAAAGCCTTTTCTAATAATTGATTTTTAAAATTTAAAAGTAATAATCTTTTATAAAAACTTTTAGGCAGAAATTGTAATTTCCTCAATTTAGAGTTTATACTTTTATTTCTTATGAATTTTGGATACCCAGCAAAAGATTCATCTCCTCCATCGGCAGATATCGCGACTTTATAACTTTTGGAGATCAGTTCGCACAAAATAAATGTAGGTAATATGGAGGTGTCTACAAAAGGCTGATCTAGAGCATAAAAAACTTTAGATATTGAATCTGATATTGAATTAGAGTCAAAACCTAAAATATTATGTTCGAGACCTAAAATTTTTGCTGTTTTACTTGCTACTTCAGTTTCATCCCCCTCTGGAGAATTTGTGAATTTAAGAGTAAAGCATGGCAAATCTATTCCTAGTTTTTTTGAATAAACTAAAGCCAACAATGAAGAGTCTATTCCCCCACTTAATAAGAGAGAATTTGGCACGTCTGAAAGCATTCTCAATTTACAGGATCTTTCTAGCAAATGATCGAAATAATTTTCATCAAATTCCTGATTTAAATTCCCATTGAATGAATTAAAAGGTAAAGTATTTATTCCGTAATTCTTAATGATTGAAAGATTTTTAAAAATGTCTTCATCATCTAGTACACATTTAAAAAGTTGACCAGGATTAACTTGATCAATATTTTCAAAAGGAGAACTATTATGAGAAAAAAATCCATATCTCATAAATATTTCCATTCCATTATGATCTAAATTTAATTGAGAATATGGATGCATAGCTAAAGCTTCAGAAGTTGAAGAAAAAGCTGGATATTTGTTATTGATAATAGAAAAATAAAGTGGCTTTACTCCGAAACAATCTCTTGCGAATAGAATTGAATGTTCTTTAGAGTCATAATAAACAAAAGAAAAGAAACCTTTAAACCTACTTATGTATTTTTCTATAAGTTTATTTTCCAATAATAAATAAAGGAATTGAGTATCTGAATTTGGTTTTTCTAGGGAAAAATCTAATTCTTTGTAAAGTTCAGGCCAATTAAATATTTCCCCATTAAAAACAAGTACTGATCGATTACTATTTCCTATGAGAGGCTGATTAGAGTTCTGAGTTAAATCTTGTATTGCTAATCTTGAATGAAAACAATATGAATTTTCAAATTTTAAAAACTGCTGAAAGTCAGGCCCTCCTGATTGCAAACATCTAAGTAAATTTTCTTCTAATTTTTTAACTTCCTTGTATTTAAAATTGCACCCAGTAGTTAACCATAATCGACACATTTTTTAACTTAGTACATCTATCAATAGTAGAGGATTATGTTTATCAATAAAAGATTTAAATTGAAAATCGTAATTATAATTTTTGGTTAAATTATAAATATATAACTCAATTAATTTTGCGTAATCTTCATGTTTTCTTTTTAATGCTACTAATCCTATGTAATTATCCTTTATTACATCAGTTGTACATGGAGGTATTGGAATTGCCAATGTTGGGATAGAATTGCATGCTGACTCTAAAACCACGTTCGGATATCCTTCCCACCTTGAAGTTAACAAATGACCTATATAATTTTTTGTATGCCAAGGTTTGTCACTCCATCCCATCAAATTCACATTCTCAATTAAACCAAGATCAGCTATTTTCTCATTGAGATTATTTTCTTCTATACCCAACCCAAAAATATCCAAAGAAATCTTATATCCTTTTGGGAGTTCTATTTTTCTGAGAGTATCTAATAAAAAATTATGATCTTTTTGATAATTCAATTGTCCTACACTAATAAAGTTTAATATTTTTGATTTTTGAATAAAATTAATATTGTTAATATTCGAAAACTCTTTTACAGAGGATTCCTCTAGTGGATTTGGCAATATAAATGCCCTCTTATCAGAAACTAAGTTATTAGGTAATAACTTCTTGTGTGGTGCGATAACAAAATGTCTTCTTAAAGCGAGCTTGAAAAATAATCTTAAAAAAGTTTGATTTTTATTTATTGAACTAATATCATTAGTAATCCTTATGTAAACCTTAAAGGGGATAAAAAAAGATATTGCCGCTGAATACTCTCCTTGTAAAAGTATTGAATACCCTTTTATCTGCATCTTTATTAGATAGAAATATAAAATAATTGGTCTTAAGTATCTATTTTTTTTTGCCAAAAAAAGACTTTCTGATGATTTAGTAAATTCATCAACACCGAAAGAATTTAAAGATTTAAATACATTGCAGATTTTTATATTATGTCCATATTTACTCAATACTCGAAAATATATAGAGGCAACTCTTTCTGTACCTCCCGTATTATCATTTGGTGAAATAATAAGGATCTTCAATTAAATAATTCCTAAAAATTTTGCAATTTTTTTTAAAATAAATTGAAAACTGAATGCGGCAATTGATACTTTCTCTAAGTCGTTTTTTTTAAAAGGAGTAAATTTACCGTTAGCATAAATGGTTTTAGGATTCTGATATGCCATATTTGGTGAGTAATTTATCCTTTCAAGTGATGAGTAATTAATATATGGTTTTTTCAAAATATATGTCGATAATATTAAAAATATACGTCTTAAAGTCTTTGGGATAATAATAACTAGGGGATAAAAAGAATACCATTCAAAGATCCTTAAACACATATCTTTATAAGTTAGTTCTTCTGGACCAAGAACATTAAATAGACCTTCATTTTCCGAGAAAACAACTCTAATAATAGAGTCCGATAATTGATTAATATGAATAGGATATCTTAAGCCTTTCCCTTCTGCTGGCAAGAGTAAAAATCCATATTTTGAGATAAACTTCATTATGAATGATATGTTTAAATCCATTGAATTACCCCAAATCATACTAGGCCTCAATATTAAACAATTAATATTTCTCTTCTTACAAACCTTTTGTATTTCTTCTTCAGAATCTAAAAATCTTAAAGCATATTTCCTTTCCCAATTATCTTGTGAATTAAATTTAGTTGAGGCACTTGTCGAAGAAAGCGCAATCAATTTCTTAAAATTTATAAATTTTTTATTTTCCTTCAATAAATCCTTCAAATACCAAATTGGAATAAGACTTATAACATATTCACTTTCCTGTAAAAAACTTGATAAGTCTGTAAAAATGGAAATTCTATTCTCCTCGTAATCAAGAATACTTTTATGTTGGTATAAATTTATATTTAATTCTTCCTCTTTCAATTTCATAACTAAAGATTTTCCTACATTAGTTGCGGCTCCAAGTATTCCTATCCTTTTCATAAATCTCTATAAGTACTTTTATATTCCATTTTTAAAGTATCTGATGCGAATGTAGAAAAAGAATATTTTTTTGCATTTTTCATAAATTCATTTCTTTTTACAATATTTTTACAAAAATAAGTAATTAGTTGGCTTAATTTTTTTGAGTCATATGGAGGAAAACTCATACCCGAAACATTTTCTCTATTAACTACGTTTACTCCATTATCTAAAAAAGATGACAAACATAGACAGGAATACATCATTGCTTCAACCTGCACTATGCCGAAAGCTTCTGCTTTTGATATGGAAGGGAGTATAAATAAATGTGAATTAGCATATTGCAATTTAAGTTCTTGATCATTAACTTCACCAAGAAATAAAATTCTTTTCTCATCGGCTGCATATTCCTTAAGTTTATTAGTTAGAGGTCCCTCTCCTATGATGTTTAATAAAACATTTGTATCTTTATTAAGATGTTTAAAAGCCTTGATTAATACTTCAATTCCTTTGTAAGTAACATGTCTACCAACAAAAAGACATCTTGTTTGATTATGTCTAAATTTTTCTTTTATCTTTTTTTCTTCCAAAATTGAAAAAGATGGTTTTCTAAAAATAAATGGTAAAATTTTTTTTCTTGCATTTATTTTTGAAATATAAGTACTGCTTATGTGCTTTTGAGTAGGAAATAAAAACAAACAATTTCTTCTAACTAAAAATTTTAAAAATAATTTATATATCTCTAAAAATAATTTTCCCTTACCTAGCAAATCAGCATGATAAGTAGCTATTAATTTTCTCTTTCTTGAAAGCAAAATAACTGCGATCATAGATAATGGATCAGGTAGGTGAAGATGTATGGGTGCTTCAGGATATTCCTTAAGTAAAAAAAGAAATTTTCTTAAAAGTTGAAAAGAAATAGCGAATGTCTTCCGTATGAAAAAAGATTTACATACTATTTCTTCTGAATTTGATAAGTATTTAAAAGATTGAATTTTTAATTTTTGACTTTTATTTAAAGATGGGACTAAATTTATAAAACTTATTTCCTTATCATTATCAAAAGTTTCTAAAATGCTTTTAACATGGGAAGGTATACCTCCTTTTACTTTAGTACTGACGCGTCCTAGCATAATTATCTTCATTTTTTGATTATGCCTTCTTTACTAAACTAAATAGATAATTACTTTACTATAGCGTTTTTAAAATAACGTAAACTTAACAAATAAATATTTACTGATTAAATTCTTTATAAATTAATTTAATTTTACTGTTAAGTCATTAATATATTCCTATTATTTTTTATTATGAAGGTTCTATAAATTTTTTAATGATTGATCTTATCTTGGGAATTTAAATTGATCACATACTAACTTTCCAATTATTTATGAAGATTTTTTTGTTGGCAATTTTATTTGGATTTTTGTCATGAGTAACCAATACAATTGTTATATCATCTAATAAAGCTAAATTATTAAGAACTTTACTTTCCAATTCTTTATCTAATCTTCCTGTTGCCTCATCAAGTATTAATAATTTTGGATCATTAAAAATAGCTCTTGCGATAGATAACCTTTGTTTTTGTCCTCCGCTAAGTAGATCTCCTTTCTCTCCAATCATAGTCCTAATATCATTTTTGAAATTTTTAATTGTTGAATCTAGTTCAACGATTTTGAGAGTTTTGTTAATTCTATTAATCTCCTGATTGGTAAGCTGATCCGCTTCCTTGAGTGTTATGTTAAAGGCTATGGAGTTATTGAACAAGAAATCTTGTTGACTAACATATGAAAACTTATATTTTTCATCTTTAAATAAATCTTTTGAAATATATATTTGACCTTTTTGAGGATTTAAAAGATTTGATAATATATCAAGAAATGTTGTTTTGCCGCTACCTGATGGGCCTGTAATTGAAATAATATCATTCTTATAAAGTTTAAATTTTAAATTTTTAAATCCTTGATTTTTATTCATTCCTTCATATCTAAAATCAATATTTTCCATATTTATTAGTAAATTACTTTCGTCAAAATCTCTTATCTTGATGTAATTAGTCTTTTTATAAAGATCTTCTGATTTCTTTTCTAAATCATTAAAAACGAATACAAATGTGAATAAATCTTCTTTAAATGTATTAATTGAAACATATGTATCATATAAATTTTGGAACCTAGGTAAGAGTCTTTGCAGACCCAAAGATATGGTGGATAAAGATGCTACAAAATAAGTTAGAGAACTATTAATTTGAGCACTAAAAATTAGAGAAAGAGCTACTAATGAAAGAATTATTCCCTCAAGAAAATATCTTGGGAGCGCACGATAAAGTTCATACAAACTATAAAACTTCCAATATTGTGAAGAATTTTCTTTAAACTCACCAACATAATTATCTTGAATATTTATCAATTTAATTTCTCTCAAATTATTTAAAGATTCATAAATTACATTGGACATAGATTTGCTGGAGAGAGCAATTTTTTTACTCATTCTATTGATTCTTTTTCTAGAGAAAAAAACAATCATAGAATAAGCTAGAGAAATAAAAATAATTAAAGTTATTGTTAACAAGAATTCAGTTTTTAAAAGATAAAAAATAACTATTGCCATAGTTATCAAAGAACTAAATAACTGAAAGAAAGGATTTATTATACCTCTAACAATATTTGCGACCTTAACATTAACAATATCAATATAAGTTCCTGATCCAATAGTACTAAATCTTGAATATGGAAGATTTAACAATTTCCTAAAAATCAACACTGGTAAATCAGCACCTATTTTTGCAGTAATACTTATGTTGAGAAATTGGCTACTAGATTTAAGAACAGAAGTTAAAATGCTAATAAATAGAAACAAAAATATAGGATAAAGATTAATATTTTCTTTGCTATTTTCACCAATCAAAATAACAACTATAGGTTTAAGTAATAGAATATTTTGTGCTTCACAAAAAGCCGCTAGAATACTTAGAACAGGAGATAGGATTATCAAGATCTTGGTTTTCTTTCCGCATAAATTCCAGATAAGAATTAATTGAGATAATATATTAATCATTGAATTTAGACCAGAATCCTTGAAATAATCTATCTTGGCATTGCTGCAACATTGCCTCCATCAACAGTAACAATGGCACCTGTAGTGCGTTCCATTAAGGATAATGATAAAAATGCATTCGCTACATCTTTTGCTCGTACTTCTGATTTAAGAAGATTTCCTGACATGTAATCATCTTCTGTAATTCCTCTGGCAATTGATCTTGATTTAATCATCTCAGAATTCAGTAACCCGGATCTTATTCTATCTGCATTTACACAATTAGAACGTATATTGAATTCTCCCTCTTCTATCGCATACTGTTTCATCAAGGCAAGAAGAGCTGACTTAGCAATACCGTAAGCACCAAATCCCTTTCCTGGGTTTAGAGCTTGCTTACTTACATTAAATAATAATTGACCTCCAAGATATTCATTTTTATGATGATTAAGGTAATCTTGAGACTTAAGAATTTTCAAAGTTTTTTGTGATAAATAATGATGTGCAAGTAAATTAATCTTTAGGCTTGATTCAAATTGAGCATCTTCAATTCCATACATATTACCCTGAATGGCGGTTCCAGCATTTGAAATCAAAATATCTATACCTCCAAATGTATAAATAATTTCATTAAAAGCATCTGATATATCATTCTTTGATGTTACATCGCATGAAATTGCGATTGCACTACCTCCACAAGTTTCAGCAGATTTTTTTGCACTATTATAATCTTTATCTAAACAAATAATTTCAGCTCCATTTTTACAAAATTCTTTAGCTATCTCAAGTCCAATTACTCCTCCTGCTCCAGTTATACAAACAATATTGCCTGCAAGTGGTGGGAGTTTCTTTCCCCCGAGCTTAGCTTGCTCGAGGCTCCAATATTCAAGGTCAAAAGTATCTTCTGAATTAACTGGGGAATACTTTCCTATTGATTCAGCAGATAGCAATGTTTCAATCCAAGTTTGCGATATATCAGCTACTAAAGATGCTGATTTTTTACAATCTCCAATTCCTATTAAACCAAACCCTGGTATTATCAAGACGCGTGGTAAGGGATCTAATCTTTTCTTGACTTTACCTTTTGCAAGATTATTTTTATCAAAATAACTTATATAGTCTTCAATGTATTTATCCAATTTTATTCTTACGTCCTCAAACCATTGATCTAACAATACTTTTTCGCATTTTTGTCTCAAGAGATTAAGTGGTAATTTTTTTAAGATTAATGGTTTAGCTTTTGTTCTTATTACATGATCTGGCGTAGCAACTCCTCTCTCAGATAATTCTTGAATATTCTGAAGATTTGAAAATTCAATTAAATTTTTACTTGATCTAATATCAAAAACGCATCTTTTCTGATTAGAGTATTTTGAAATTTTTTTTGAAATCAACCCTCTTAAAAAAGGTATAAATTCATCTAAGTTTTTCATATTAGAATCATATTTTCTTGGCGAATACAAATCTAATTGAATTTTCCTTGGTAATACTTTTTCAGCCTTATTTACTAATTCAATCATTCTTAGATAACTTTCTTCTGCAGTTTTACCAAAACTAAAAATTCCATGTTTAATTAAAACCATACCTTTTAATTCCTTGGAATTAGACTTGGCTTTTTCCTCTGCTTGATCATGTATTTCTGAAGCTAATTTTGCCAAGTCAAATCCAGGCATAACATATGGAATTATTGCTACTTCATTCCCATAAATTTTTTTGCAAATTTCAGCAGCATTATCTTGATCAGCAATAGATAAAAGAGCTACTGAATGAGTGTGATCAATAAATTTATGGGGTAAGAATGCATGAAGAAGTGTCTCTACCGAAGGATTTGGGGACTTAGGATTAATTAAATTTTGTCTATGTAATGCAACCATATCTTCATCTGAAAGTACATTTAATTTTTTTAATTTCAATAGAGGATTTAGGTATACCATTGGATGACCTTCAGGCTCAATAGTTCCCAAATCCCAGCCACTTCCTTTAACGCACAAGACAGAATGATAATTACCAAATAAATCTTTATAAGTTGTTTTAACGGACGTATTGCCTCCACCATGTAAAACTAATTCAGGATCAGACCCTAACAACCTCGAAGAATAAGTTCTTAAAGCGATATCTTCATTAAAACCTTTTGCAATATATTGATCCCTAAAAGCATAACTATCTTCTTGAGACCATTTATTTAAGCAAACCATTTTATTTATAAATACATCTGAAGATTATAATATTAAAAATCGCATAACACACTAATTTAAAACGCTTTAATTTAAAAAACTTATTTTAAATAGAGAGATTTCATAGATTCTTTGTTAGCTTTGCATATCCCTTTCTCAGTAATTATTCCAGTAATTAATCTAGAAGGTGTAACATCAAAACCAGGATTAAGACATTTGCAGTTTTTCGGGACGACTCTAATTTTATGTATATCTCCATTTTCATCTGGTCCACTTATGTGGCTTACCTCTTGAGATGATCTATTTTCGATATTTATATAACCTACTCCATTATCAATTTCCCAATCTATTGTAGAAGCAGGTAATGCTGCATAAAAAGGAATTTTATTATCTTTTGCTGCTAATGCTTTTAGATAAGTACCTATTTTATTGCATATATCTCCACTTGATGTTGCCCTATCGCAACCCACAATAACTAAATCTACTAAACCATTCTGCATTAAATGTCCTCCAGCATTATCAACTATCACTGTATTTGGAATTCCCTCTCCATTAAGTTCATAAGCTGTCAGGCTTGAACCTTGATTTCTTGGTCTAGTTTCATCGACCCATACATGAATATTTAATGCTTCTCTATGTGCTTTATAAATAGGTGATAAAGCTGTTCCCCAATCAACAGTAGCTAGCCAACCAGCATTACAGTGGGTCAGGATATTAATAGGTTTATTTTTATTTTCAAGAGAACGATTTGAATATATTCCTTTAATTATTTCTAACCCATTATCACCTATTTTAGAACACATCCAAATATCTTCTTTTGCTATGAGATTTGCTTCCTCAATAGCTTTGATAAACCTTTCATTTTTAGGTAAATTTATTATTTTATTTAAAACGCGTTTTAGTGCCCATGATAAATTAACAGCTGTTGGTCTGGCTGACTCAAGAAGTTTGAAACTACTTTGGATTTTCTCATCACTTTGATCTAACTTAATGCTAAGTGCCAAACCATAAGCTCCAGTTACACCTATTAAAGGAGCACCTCGGACAATCATGTTTTTAATTGCAAAATATGCATCTTCGCCATTTTTTATTTTCTTAATTTTTAACTTATGAGGAAGGAGAGTCTGATCTATAACATTTACACAATAAGATTCATCAATCCAAATAGTTTTCCAAGACTGGCCTTCTATTTTCATAAGTTTTTATTTTAATGAGAGGGAATAAGTTACAAAAAAGATCTTTGGTGCCTACAAAATCATTCTATCTTTATAAAAATTATAAATTAAAAAACACTTTTTCAGTTAATAAATATTTTCTGTATCTTTTAACATATTATTTTTTCTACTAAGTGTTATCATGATTCGATAAATTAAATATCTAAATATGCAGAAAGGTAAATTTCCTAAGATAGGAGTTATTGGTGGAAGTGGAATATATTCTATGGAACAACTTGACGATATTGAAGAAATAGAAATAAAAACACCCTTTGGCTATCCCTCAGATAAACTATTGGTTGGAAAAGTTAATGGGATTGACGTAATATTCTTAGCCAGACATGGGAGGAACCACTCTTATCTGCCTACTGAAGTTCCCTATAAAGCAAATATTTGGGCCATGAAATATTTTGGAGTGAAGTGGATTATTTCGGCTTCTGCAGTAGGATCATTGAAAAGAGAAATAAAACCTTTAGATGTAGTTATTCCAGACCAATTTATTGATAGAACCCATAATCGACCTGTCAGTTTCTTTGGAGATGGCTGTGTTGCACATGTTTCACTAGCAGATCCATTTTGCAATAATCTTTCTGAGATATTAGGCAAAGTAACTACACCATTAATGGATGGTAATAGAGTTCTTCACATGGGAGGTACATATCTATGTATGGAAGGACCAGCTTTTTCGACAAGAGCTGAATCTAATTTTTACAGGGAATTAGGTTGCTCAGTAATTGGGATGACAAATCATTCCGAAGCTAGATTAGCAAGAGAAGCAGAAATTGCTTACTGTTCTATAGCTATGTCCACAGATTATGACTGCTGGCACGAAGATCATGATAACGTAAGTGTAGATATGATAATCAATAACTTAAGCAGTAATGCAGAACTAGCAAAACAAATTATCTTTAAAGCAATTTTAGAAATAAATAAAATTGAGCCTCCAAGTATTGCACATGACGCTCTTGAATTCTCTCTCCTTACTCACAAAGAAAATGTCCCAAAAATAACCAGAGAAAGAATAAATTTATTAACTAAGAAATATTGGGGCGATTTTTAATCAATTTTATAAAAATTTTCTTGATTTATAGAATCAATAAATAATAATAAAGATTCTTTTGTGCTTAATAAAGGTATATTTAGTGATTCTGCTAGGTTTGTATCTATTGTTTTTCCTGGAGCTAATTTAACCTTATATTCAACCATGCTTTTACTTTTCAAATAATTTTTCAAAATTCTGACAACCTCCTCTAACTCCAATGGTTTTTTGCTCGAGATATTAATAGTATTAGGAACTTCATTTAAATTTAAATTATCAGATATTAAATATTCAATAATTTCCAAAAGATTCTTTAAATGAATAAGGTTATTAAATTGTGAATCTTTGTTAAATAGTTCCAATGGCTCGTTTATTAATAATTTAGATGCAACTTTTGATATGAAAGTGGATGGCTTTTTATAAGATCCATATCCAACAATGGCAGGCAATCTTAAACTGACGTGAGGAAAATATAATATTCCAGAATAATAATCAAATATATATTCAGCGCTAAGTTTACTTGCTCCATATGATGAGAATCTATCATTAAGAATAGATTCAGAAATCAGTAATTTATTGATTTGCTCAATATTCTGTACATCTTGAATACTTTGCCCATAGGCATCTTGAGAGGAAATATTAATCAACTTTGGACTATTAAGTTTTTTGATTAATTCAATAATTTCTAAAGATAAATAAATATTATTTTTAAAAATTTTTTCAACATCGCTATTAATTTGAGTAGAGGCGGCACAATGAATTATTACAGGATTTTGTATTTCTTTAATTTCTTCCAAATCCAAAATTTCTTGACAGGAATTTTGTTTTAGGATACTTAATCTAAAATTTTTATTTTTTGTAGATCTTTTTATTAAATAAATCTCAAAACCAGGAATTGAAAAATTCTTTATAATAAAATTCCCTAAATATCCGCTAGCCCCAGATACTAATAAAGATTTCATTATATTTAATGAGGCATATCAATCATTATTCGCCCAGCTGTTTTACCTTTTTGCATATCATCAATAGCACTATTAATATGGTCAAGAGAATATCGCACTGAGACAAAATCATCAAGGCTCCAAATACCTTTTTTTATTAAATTAATGTACCTTGGTATATCTTTATTAGGGATAGATTCACCTCCATGAGAACCTGTAATAACCTTACCGAAATGTAATGGCAATGTATATATTGATAATTCATCACCTTTCTTAGGCACCCCAACTAATATTATTCTCCCATCGCTTTTTGTTAGACCAAAACCAATTTTTATTATTTTTGGTATGCCTGTATTATCTATAAATACATCTAGACCATCTGATCCAATTATTTTTCTTACTTCTTCTTCAACATTAGAGTTGCTTCCATTAATTAAATGAGTAGCTCCCAATTTCTTGGCTAATTGTAATCTTGATTCCACAAGATCAACAGCAATAATTGGCCAAGCTGATTTTAATTTTGATGCCTGTACTATATTTAGTCCAACTCCACCTGCACCATAAATAAGTATAGATTCTCCAATTTTTAAATTTGCATTATTTTCAACAACTCCAAAACCAGTTGTTACAGCACAACCAAACAAAGCAACATTATCATCAGAAACAAACTCTGGAACTTTAGTGCATCTATTTTCGCTGATAATTGCATAATTATTAAATGTAGTAACCCATCCTGCATTTAAGTTTTTACCTTTCCATTTATATACAGGAGGTTCTGACTGTAGACCTATTCCTTTCCTCCAATGAAGACAAACTCTATCACCTATTGACAAATTCTTTACTCCAGGACCAGTCTTTATAATTTCACCGCACCCTTCATGACCCATTAGGTGAGGAAGAAATCTATCTTCACCTTTAACTCCTTTAATTTCTCCAATTTGTGATCCACATATACCACTAACAATTACTTTTACTAAAACCTGACCAATCTTTAATTCTTCAGGCATTTCTACATCATCAACAATAAGTTCTCTATTTTGTTGAACAAGAATAGCAGCTCTCATATTTAATTTATTTTTCAATTGTTTTTCTAAAAAACGCTTTATATATTATTTCAGAATTAATGTATTAGACAAAATACATATGATAATTTTTTAATAAATAACTTTTTTTTATTAATAATATAGTTCAATACATAAATATATTTAATTTCTTATGGGAAGAAAATTCTTATTAGTTTTTAAGTTCATCAAAAATTATCTTACATTCGAGTATTTGTTAATAATTTCATGTGTTCCACTTCTTATAATTGTAAGAATATTAAAACCTATTTTTCATATTCGGTTCGGAATTATTCATACAAATGGTCTTGGGGATTTGATATCAGGATGTTGGGATTATGAAGCAAAGAAGTTTTTAAAAATTCATCCAAAACGTGCATTTGATCTTTTTTTTGTGGAAAACAATAAAAAATTTATTTGCAATCATTACTTATACAAATATTTCATTAATTTTGGAAATTATAAGCAATCTAATTTTATTTATTATCTTTGGAGAGCAAATCATCTATTTAAAGATTTCAAGAAATTTGATTGCGTGCAAATAAACTATTTTGAATGGCCCGCTAAACATGCTCCAATTCTATTTTCCGTAAATCCCAAAGAAAAAGATATTTTCAAAAAAGCA
>MDTE01037954.1_pt1 | contig 21744 bp, 16 predicted proteins | sample 811231 | NCBI WGS metagenome assembly MDTE01 (sample SAMN05326651, study PRJNA326480) | marine metagenome | isolation source: seawater | place: Indian Ocean: Red Sea | collected 2010
GTCAAGTTTTACCAAGCATCTTCTTCTGAAATGTACGGTTCTTCACCTTCTCCTCAAAATGAAGAAACACAGTTTCGACCTATGAGTCCATACGCTGTTTCTAAGCTACATGCATATTGGACTACGGTCAATTATAGAGAGAGTTATTCTTTATTTGCTAGTAACGGTATTCTTTTTAATCATGAAAGCCCTAGACGAGGGAGAACTTTTGTAACACGTAAGATTACTTCAGCGATTGCAAATATAAAAGCTGGTGTTATTGATAAAGTATATTTAGGGAATCTCGAGTCAAAAAGAGATTGGGGTTATGCACCTGAATATGTTGAAGTTATGTGGCAGATTTTGCAGCAAAATGCGTCAGATGATTTTGTTATTGGTACTGGAGAATCAAGGTCTGTAAAAGAATTTGTCGAATTTGCTTTTGGATATGCTGGGCTTGATTGGAGTAAACACGTTGCACAAGATCCAAAATATTTCAGACCTAATGAAGTTAACGAGCTCTGTGCAGACTCATCGAAATCACAAAAGAAATTGAATTGGTTGCCGAAGATACGGTTTGAAGAAATTGTCAAGATTATGGTAGATGCTGATTTAGAATCTCTTGGACTCAAGCCAATCGGCGAAGGTCGTGAAATAATTGAAGCGAATTTTGGGGAGTGGCATTTGTAAAATGTCTATTATTGATAAAACAGAAGAAACTGAATTTTGGAATTCAAAAAATGTTTTGGTTACTGGCGGTTCGGGATTTTTGGGAAGTGTTGTAGTAGAAAAATTAAGGGGATTTGGAACCAGATCTGTTGTTGTGCCTAGAAAGGTTGATTATGATTTACGTGATAGAAGTTCGATAATTAGACTTTTAGAATCGACGAAACCTGATTATTTGATTCATTTAGCTGCCCATGTTGGTGGAATTGGTGCTAACCGTGAGTATCCTGGGGAATTTTTTTATGATAATGCCGTAATGGGTATTGAATTGATTGAGCAAGCGCGGCTTCATCAGGTAAAGAAAACGTTGGTTATTGGTACGGTATGTTCATACCCTAGTAATACGCCATCTCCATTCAATGAAGAAGATTTTTGGAATGGATTTCCTGAGATCACAAATGCACCTTATGGAATAGCAAAAAAGATGTTGTTAGTACAGGCACAGGCATATAGGCAACAATATGGTATGAATATAATATATGCTATTCCTGTGAATTTATATGGTCCTAATGATAATTTTGAAGTAAATTCCAGTCATGTGATCCCTGCTTTGATTCGGAAATTTATAGACGCAAGAGACAATAATAAATCAGAAGTTATGAATTGGGGTACAGGACAAGCTACTCGGGAATTTTTGTATGTCGATGATTGTGCCGACGGTTTAATATCATGTATGCAAAACTATAATTCTGAAGATCCAGTAAATATTGGGTCTGGAGAAGAAATTAGTATTTTGGAGCTTTCTAATAGAATACGATCAATAGTTGGATATGAAGGTACAGTTAAATGGAATTCTTCTATGCCAGATGGACAACTTAAGCGCCATTTAGATATTGAAAAGGCTTATAAAGATTTTGGTTTTAGAGCGCAAATACCTTTGGGAATTGGTTTGAAGAAAACTATTGATTGGTATGAAGGTCTGTGAATTAATTGCTTTAAGATTGTGTGTATAATATTCAAAGAATAATGTGATGAATGATGAAATTAAATCAAAAATTGTTTGTATGCTTACGCAATATTTTTATCCTGATTTACCTGGGACGGCGAAAATTGCAAAGGATATTGCACTAGGTCTTGCAAAAAGTGGTTTTATAGTAAAGGTATACACAGGGTCTCCTGCTTATTCTCCAGTGAATGATACAAGCGAACAAACCTTTGATAAAAATATTGAAGTGCATAGGGCTTATTCACCTAATTTGTCTCGGTCTGGTAATTTAAGTAGGTTGATTAATGCTTTTTTGGTTTCGTTGTCATTAAGCTCCAAATTCTTTTTTAAAAAACATCATGCAATAATCGTTGATTCAACCTCTCCTTTTTTGTTGACTATGACTTTTTTTGTAAGTTTACTAAAAAAAACACCTTATATAGTAATAGTACATGATGTTTATCCTGATATAGCTATCAAATTGGGTGTGATATCAGGTAACTCTCCATTAGCTTTAATTTGGAAAAATATATATAAGATGGTTTATAAAAGGTCGTCTAGAATAGTGGTTTTAGGTTCAAGTATGAAAAGAATAGTCGCGAAAAATTTGAATGAATCTACAAGTGATAAATTGGTGATAATACCTAATTGGGCTGATGCTTCTATAAAAAAACCTTCGGTTAATGAAAAGATGCAATTCAAAAAAAAGTTGGGATTTCAAGATTCATTTGTTGTTATTTATTCTGGCAATATGGGTTTAACCCATGATATTGACACAATATTAAAATCTGCTGAAAGATTTAGCGATATAGCAAATATTCAATATTTATTAATTGGTGGTGGTGGTAAGTTTAATTCAGTCGTTGAATTTGTTTCCAAGAATAAACTTAATAATGTGAAAATCTTATCGTATCAACCTGAGGATGTTTTTCCAGAATATTTGGCCTGTGCAGATGTTTCATTAGTAAGTTTAACACTTGGGATGGAAGGATTATCAGTTCCAAGCAAAATATATTCTTCTTTGGCAGCCGGATTACCTATTATTGGGATATTAAATGAATCATCTGAAATAGCAACGATATTAAATGAAGGTAAATGTGGATATATAAGTACACCTGGGGATGTAGATATGCTAGTGGATACTATCAATATATTATATTCTGATAGTTTTAAAATTGAAAAAATGGGTGTTAATGCTCGTCGTGAATTCGAAAATAAGTATTCAACAAATGTTGGAGTTAGTGCCCATATTGATCTTCTCAATAAAGTTTTGAATGAAAACAATGAATAAAGTAATAAAATTAATTTAGCTTATGTTTGATTCTGGTTTAAAATCCAAAAGATATTTCGATATAGCAATACTTATTTTGGCACATATTATGTTGTCACCTATTTGGTTAATATTGTGGATTCTTATACCTATTTTAATCTGGACTGAAGATAAAGGACCGGTTTTTTTTCGTCAAAAACGGGTTGGGTTTAAAGGGAATGAATTTAAAGTAATTAAATTTAGAAGTATGTATATAAATTCTGAGGGTCAGGGTTTGATTACTAGTGATACCGACCAAAGAATTACCAAAGTTGGTAAAATCCTTAGGCGTACCGCATTAGATGAATTACCTCAAATAATCAATATACTTAAAGGGGATATGAGTTTTGTGGGGCCGAGGGCTCTCCCTCCGAAAATGCACCAAGAAAGTTGTGGGGTTGTAAAAGAATTTGGTGAAAGATTATCGGTTTTACCGGGATTAACGGGAGTTGCACAAATTTATTTGTCTCGGCATTGTCATCCTAGGCAAAGATTAGCTTATGATTTGATTTATTTGAAAAGGAATAATATGTGGATTGACGTAAAATTGATGATATTAGCTGCTGTTAATACGGTAGCAGGCAAGTGGGGGACTGGTCATAGAAAATCAGGTTTTTAATTAATGTTACAGGTAAATAGTTTATGAACATTCTAATAACTGGTGGTGCAGGATTTTTAGGAATGCATTTGGTTGAACACTGGACTAAAGTTGGGCATAAAGTCAGCGTCCTAAATACAAAATCCAAAAGATCAACTGAATTTGTAAATTCATTTCATCCTAGTGTAGAAATAATATGGGGAAATGTAGAAGACTATGAAACAGTCAAAAGCAGTGTTAAGGGTAAAGATTTAGTCGTTCATCTAGCGGCTAAAGTTAATGTTGATCAATCAGTAGTAAGTCCTAGAGATTATCTTAAGACTAATTTAGATGGCACCATAAATATTTTAGAGGCAGCTCGCGTTTTTGGTGTTAAAGTTATTTATGAAAGTAGTAGGGAAGTATATGGAGATATGCCTGAATCGCCTGTAAATGAAGATTCGCCATTAAAACCTAAAAGTCCATATGCTTTATCTAAAGCAGCAGCTGATAGCATTTGTTACGGATATTATACAAGCTATAAGTTGCAAATAATGATTTTGAGATGTTGTAATGTATATGGTTCCAATCAACGGGCAGGTAAGTTAGGAGCGTTTATCCCTAGGTTGGTTGAACAGGCATTGAATGGTGGAGAATTGACAATTTACGGTTCAGGTAATCAAAGGCGTGAATACATTCATGTCTCTGATTTAGTTAGGGCACATGATTTGATGATTAACAAAGGTGATTTTTCTGGTAATACTGTCAACGTTGGCACAAATCAATATTATTCTGTAAATCAGATTGCAGAAAAAATAGGTAAGCGGTTGTCCGCTAAAATAGTGCACGTAGAGTCTAGGCATGGAGAGATACCAGGTTTTACTTTAGATAGTTCTATCATAAAGTCTATGGGCTTCGTTCCTCAAATCGATTTTTGGGAAGGTCTTGATGAATTTATTGATTATTGCAAGAGTGTTAGGGGATGAATTCACCCAATAAGATATACGTGAATTCATTATTCGTAGATTGTTTGACCATTTGAATTGCAATCAATATTTGGTGGAGATGAAGAATCATTAAGGGAATAACTTTTATATATTTCTCCTAAACAGGTTAAACTAGCTCCAGTATCTCCGTCTTCGAAAAATATCAGTCCCATATATCCCCCATCGGACCGTGGATTAAATAAATCCTTCCATGTGTGAAAGAAAAACCATTTGGTTATGTTATATGCATCCTGTTTAGTGTTTAACCAATTTAGAGTTTGAATTAAATAATCCGCCATAAAGGCCCAATTATATTTGCCAATAGGTTTAATCGTACATGATCCACTTGCAATTTCTTCATGCGTGGAACATGAATTACCAGTTTCTTTATTTACCCAGTCCCAACCTTCAAAACCTACGTGCAATGCTATTTCTGTTACCCATATAGGTGTGGATTGATATTCAGGGATTGATGTAAGAAAATTTCGGTATTGTTTTATTTGGTCTATTGCAATAGCTGAGTGGGTTACAAAATCACCTTTATAATACGCTAGCTGGTTTGGGTCTTGATTTGGAGTATGTTGCCAGTCTATAGGATAAATATCAATTGCCCATATGTCTACTGGTGGTTTAATACCAAATTTATTTTCATATATGTTTATGAATTGATTAAGCCATATTTCTCCGGTAGTGTATCCACCACACCCAAAACACTGGAAATCCCAGTTTAGTATGCTTGGGCCGGTTATTGTTGCGGATTGGTCATTTTCTTTGATAGTTGAATGATAATAATGAAAAAGGTCTGCGTAGCTTTCAGGTGAAACATACGTTAATGGAACGTTTGGTTCTCCTCCTATGTACCAATATCCACCTACATAACCTGAGTTAATGATTGATTGAATTTCATTCTTGGGTACTAGATCAGAGTTTGAATCTGTCCTTACAAATAAGACTTTTTCAGCTCCAGGAATAATTTCATGTGCATCTTTTGTAAAATTTAAATACCAGCGCACTCCTAAATTATTTAAAAAATAAGCGTTATCATTATGTGTTACGACTCCATATAAATCATTCCCGGGTAGGGGTGTAGGGGTTGAAGTAGGTGTTGGGGTTGTAGTAGGTGTATTAATCGGAGTAGGTGTATTAGTCGGAGTAGGTGTTGGTGTAGGTGTATAAGTTGGTCTTAATATAGCCCAGACAACAACAGTAGGAGTAGGTGTATTAGTCGGAGTAGGTGTAGGTGTAGGTGTATTAGTCATAATAGTAAAGGCAGTTGGACTCGGAGTAGGAATAGTCGCGGTGGGTGTAGGTATAGCTGTAAATATATCTTGAAATATAGGAGTAGGACTAGGGGTAGGGGTTTTATTTTGGGGTTGGTTTAATTGAGTAACTGTCGGAGTCAGAGTTGGAGTATGGGCTTGGGTTGCAACGTGCTCTTTAGCCTCATTTGGGATTGGAGTCGCAGAGGAATCCAAGGATAATGGGTTAACAGTTTTTATTGGTGTAGTTATGATGGTTGGTCTTATCAGGCTATTTTTTGAAGTTGAATTAGATGGTTTTTCAGACTGATTAAAGTCTGTTTGTTTAATATTTGAACTAGGGGTAGCATTTTCAGGCAGATTTTGTGATGGTGCCTTTTGATTTGGTTGGTTGTGGTTGCTCAAGCCTATAGTACTTGGTTCTCTGGTATTAATTATTGCAAATTTAGATATGTTAGGCAGTGTAGCTTCATATAAACTTAATTGTTCTGTAGATTCAATAAGTTTAGAATTATATTTTTCCCAAGATGGATTTATCTGGAGAATTTGAATCTTATTTGGGTCAAATGAATTCTCTTCCACCCATTTTGAATCAATATTGAATTTAATGTTAACCCAAGCTACTTTTGCTTCAATATTGTCAAGTTGTATCTCGATAATTTGGTATATGCTCTGTAAATCTATTTCGGGAATAAACACGTGGTCGTTTTTCAATAAACTGATATTAATTTTTGACGGCATATCAGACCCTATTAACCTAAATGAAATTTGTTTGATAGCTAATCTAGGTTCTGTTATTGTAATATTGGCGGAACTTGTTTCGTGATTTATGGAGTACTCTCTAGTTAATATGATTTCAGAAGCAGATTGATTGTTGATGGAATTATCGTGTAATGAGCAATTGATGATATTTAGTACTAATATCAATATAAGCAGTGTAGTTGTAAAGAGTTTTTTCATTTAACGATGATAAGCAAAAATCATAATTGATTTTTAAAAGATGACAATAATGTGGTCTCCTTGTTTATATTCAAAGTGGCATCACTATCATTTTGGATTTCTATCCGGATTGGGTTTTTGATATTACCTGTTTTGGTATTGAGCGTTATTTTACATTTTGTTGACTCGCATTTTTCAATTAATTTTTCATTTAAGTCTATTAATTTAATTGACATATATTTGGACGACTGTAACTCTAAATTTAGGAAAGAGTCATTTGCGGCTGAATTCAACCAAAATGTTCTTGCTGCTTTTTGACCAATCAATACTATTGGTTTATTTACTACTAAATTCAAAGATGTAGAATTGGACAAAATGTTTATACCCGATTTATCCTTAGAAGTGATTTCAATTTTATAGGAGTTATCTTTACCAGTGTCTAATACGATAGAGGCAAAACCATCAGTAAGTTGAATGTTTTTTTCAAAATTATTATCGTTAGATATTATTATAGAGAAATTATCTTTTTCCTTATTTGAAGAACTGAACAAAACTATTGATTTTTGCCGGCTGGAGTATAGGTTTAGGTGTATATTATTTTTGCTGTAAACATTGAACAGATTATTTAGTGCCGATACTCTATCGTTTAGGATTTGTTGCGCAAACCTAGTTGTGGAGCTAAAGCCTTTACCATCTGCAAATGATTCAGTAAGTATAGAATTTTGAAAAATAGGGTTTGCAAATTTCAAATTTTCAGTTAGTTGCCATGCGTATCCCAATCCATCCAAAATTATCCAGTTTAAATCCGTAGGAGATGAAGAGGTTTTACATGTACTATATTTAAATCCGATTAAATTGTCGTTCCAGTTTTCATTCACCAACCTATTGGAGGCATCAATAATCATATTGGCTGCTCTATTGTTTTTTGTGATGATGTGGTACTGTTTTAATCCGCTCAATAGCAAGCCAATCATAAAACTTTTCTCTCCTAGCTGAGGAGGGTTGGCATTGCATTCTTCCGATGTTAATATTCGATCCCATCCTTTTTTTTCTATATTCTCTCTTTGTATCAAACGGTCGAAAGCTATAGTTGCTGCGTTCAAGTAAAAATTATCGTTTGTAGATTTGTATGCAGAAGTCATAATTAACAAGAAAGAACCTACCTCTCTTGCTGTTGTATAATCGTAATTTATAGTTTCATACTGAGCTAGATTGTCTGCGATTTTGATGGCTGTAGAAAACGATGAAGTGTCTCCTGTTAAATGATAATGATCTAATAGGCCATCAATCCAAGTGTGTCCGACACTGTATTGTGATTTATAGAAACCTTTCTTTACTTTTTCGCCTTTTATAGGAGTTGCAAACCAGTTTCCTAAATGCCCAATTGAGTGTTTATACATCTTGCCTATTTGGTCATTGCTACCATAATTTATGACATCAATATTTTTCATGTGAGTAACTGCATTTTCGGCTAGTTCAAAAGATTGTTGAGGTCCTCCAAGTAGCCAGTTTTGAAATAAACCGTGAGGTGTGTCGTATTCGTTATTTCCCCAATTAACTCCCCTTTCTCCCCACCAGTCTCCGTAATTAATAATTCCATATTCATTGTTATCAATTATGGATGTTAACCTTGAATTAAGCATTTCATTGAATATTGAATGGTAAAAAGGAAATTTATCAGATTTGAATTCCGCAACTGATCCGATTGCTTTTGTAGCCGCTATATGGTTAGGTGTGGCTTTACCTTTCAATTTTAAATGGGTTGAATCTTTTGTGTTATTATTTCCAAACGATAAAGTTAGTTTATGAGTTTTACGTAAACCCCTAGGCATGACGTAGTTTTCTTCATCAAAAAAGTATAGTGACTTTGTTAATTCAATGTTATCTTGCGGTTGGGTTGAATTTTTATTGATTTGAGGAAATAGACCCACATGAAGCGTATTATCATTAACTGAAATAGATTTTGGCCATTGTTGCCAAAAATCTTTAACGGAAAGTTTGATGTGGTGGTTTTTGAAATTTATACTTGCCCAACCAGGAGCTTTTCCTCCCTCTATAATTTTTGAGTCATCTGATTTTATGATCCAACGACTTTGATTTTCTTGCAGTAATTGAATATTATGCTCAGTGAACTTGAAAGGAGAACTTTCTGTACCTAATGAGTAATTGATGGGATTTTGATTCTCTAACGGAAAATGTAAGTCAATTGACTTAAAAATCGTTTTTGATTCATTGCCATTAAACCCGACAGTGCTATTCAATCCAATCCAATTTTGGTTCTTATATAATTCTATTTCGAAATCAGATTCGATTTGAGATCCTTTATGGTATTTGAGTGAATTTTTAACTGTGATTAAACAAGATATAGGACCATTTCGGACTACTTTATATGTTGAATAACCTTCATAATCAGAAAACCGGTTACCTGTGTTTGATAATATAGATATAAATCCTTGCCCATTAGCATGTGAAATTAATTCATTTGCATTTATTGTTCCATCGAAATTAGTATCAAAATATATTGAATCAAAAGGGATACTTGATGGAGTCACTACGATTTTAATTTTTCCGTTATTCAAAATGACTGAATCTTTCTTTTCTAGGCAAATGTCTGGGTATTTGTTTGAACTATATGAAGAATTCCCTGAAAGTGAAAATATTTTTTCCTTATTGGGTTTTATATTTGCTAATAATTCTATTAGTAGCCATTTGATTGAACCGTCGTCCCAATATGATAAGGGAGAGGATTGGAAAACATGGTTTTTCTGGTTTTGGTCCAAAAGAGTAAACGAATTAACCCACCATTTTGATTTTGAAATAGGCAAACTTACCGTCACTGGTATCATGTTGGTTTCAATATTAGAATTATTATTTACCGAGAAGGTTACCTCGTAATTTGTGTTGTTTGGAGATTTTATATTGCTTATTGGATTAATCCAATCTGTATTAACATCACCATTTTTTGATGTGCAGCTTATTTTTACTTGGTAAATTGCTAAGTTACCGGTTACCGGAATTATAGCCCGGTGGTTGTTCCATGCATGTGATTCCTTTATGTTGGTTGTTTTTTTATTACCTTGATCTACAAAGATTGTGCATCTAGTTTGCCAGTTAGTTGTCCAAGTAAGATATATATTGTTATCATTGGCTTCGTAAATTTGATCTGGTTTGCGCAGATTTACATTTTTAATTTCATATGGATAAATAGATTGCGGAACTTTGGTCATGGCGGGGATAATTACGATTGCCTCCACCCTATGAGCTAGATGTGAAAAAGAAGGGGTAATCTCATTTTCTGTTTTTGAGCTGAAAATTATCTCGTCATCTTCTTCAAGTTTGAAATGATTGTTAGTTAGAAATAGATATTCTTGATTGTTGTCAGTATCTGCTGTGAAATTTCCTATAAAATTATCGTTAATACTTAAACTATATGTTTCCTTCCCAGAACTATCGTAAATTAGAGCGGCTATATGAAAATTTCCGGATTGATTTATTTTAGTAGAAAACGTGCCTTTTGAGGATTCTAATCTTAATGATTGCCTTGGATGGGGGTAATGCAATTCAAGGTCAAATCCTTTGTATTGAAGATTCTCAGCCGTTATACGTATACCTTGATTATCTGACAAAAATTGATTTATTTTTAGCCAATCGGATAATGCTGTAAAAGTTGATTGGGAATAATCATCTATTTCTTCCGAAGTGACTTTGTTATCTTGATTATGAGATAAAGATTTGCTTGATTGGTAAGCACCCCCTTCAATGGTTGTGGGTTCATTATGTAGCGAAGAGCCATCTTGTGCTTCAAATGTGATCCAATTTTGATCATTAGAATTTTGACACGCTAGCACAATAGATAATAATATGAGCGACATTAATTTATTAATGATGGTCATGTTATGCATGTTATTAATAAAAAAGAAATATTAAGAAAGGGGAGTATAATTAGGAACTATATTTTGTAAGGCTTTAGTTATATCTGTATGAGACATTGTATTAAGGCTAAGAAGTAACTTGTTAACTTCGCTAATCACATCATTAGTGGTTGAATTACTTTGTATAGTCGAGATACGAGAATGTCCGGTTTTAACCAAAACTTCTGATTCACTGTTAAGAACCTCGTGAAGTTTTTCTCCGGGCCGCAACCCAGTGAACTTAATATCTATTTGATTTTGTAACCCATATATCGAAATTAGTGTATTAGCTAAATCAAGAATTTTTATTGGCCTTCCCATATCTAGTACAAATGTCCCTCCTTTTTTTGATATCCCACCTGCCTGGAGGATTAATCCAGTAGCTTCTTGTATACTCATAAAATATCGTGTTACTTCCGGATGAGTTACTGTAACAGGTCCACCAGATTCTATTTGGTTTTTGAATATTGGAACGACGCTTGCGTTACTACCAAACACATTACCGAATCTAACTGAAACAAAATTTGTTTCTTCATGATTGGAATTGAATTGTTGCAATAACAATTCGCCGACACGTTTTGTTGTACCCATTACGCTAGTAGGATTTGCTGCTTTGTCGGTAGAAACGAAGACAAAAGTTTCAGCGTTATTGTTGACCGATTCTAATGCCATAGTTAATGTTCCACCAATATTATTTTTGATGGCCTTTTCAGGATTACTTTCCATAAATGGCACATGTTTATGAGCCGCTGCATGTAGTATTATATTTGGCTTATAAGTGGACATTATTTTTGCTATATTTTCTTTGTCTGTAACATCAGCAATCAAGGTGATTAAGTTTATATTCGAATATTTGGATTTAATCTCATATTCAACAAATAAAAGTGGATTTTCTATTTGGTCTAATAATATTAATGTTTCTGGTTTGTATTTTGATGTTTGCCTAGCCAAATCAGACCCTACCGATCCACCTGCTCCTGTTATTAAGATACATTTATGCCTTATAAATTTATCGAGGATATTCGAGTCGAGCTTACTTGGCGGTCTACCTAAAATATCTAGTGGATTTACAGCACGTATTGTATTTATGCTGACATTTCCCTCAAGAACATCTGGTGTACTGGGTAAAATTTCAAAAGCAACCCCAGATTTATTTAGTATATCTAAAGCTGCAGATTTTTGTTCAGAACTAGCAGAGGGTATTGCAAAAATAGCTTTTTCAATATGGAATTTAGATATAATTAAAGGTAACTCTCTGATATTTCCTGCAACAGGTATGTCTTGTATATATGAACCTATTTTTGAATTGTCATCATCTACAAAAGCAATTGGATAATAATTTAATGTCTTGTTCTGCTTGATGTTTTGGCTTAGGGTTATGCCCGCCGCACCAGCACCCACAATTAATAAGCGCTTTTGATTATTTGAATTTATATTATGTTTTTTTGTTTTAAACTTGGTTTCTCTAATTAATCGTGCGATGAATCGGATACCGGAGAGGAAACATATTATGAAAACCCAGTCTACAACTAAAGCGTTCAGCAATTGCATAGGGTCCAATACGAAATAACCTGTTATCAAATAAACAGCTGAGCCTAAAGTAGTCGATTTAAGTATTTTTACAATATCGTTAAAACTTGTATATCGCCATAAGCCATGATGAAGTTTGTGCAGGTATAAAAGTATTGCTCTTACAAATAAAATTATAGTTAATATTTGTAAGATGTTACTTTCAAAAATCAACCCAAAATCAGATGTGAGACCTATGCTAAAAACTTGGGCTATGAATACTGCCGTTAATTGTAGTAGAAAGACTATTGCTATTCGATTTTTAAAAAATACTCTATTGATTTCCATTAGTGATGAATCTGACTTGGATTTTTATATTTTTAATATTAATAAAATCGTACGAACTATTATTTTAACATCAGTGATTAACGTTTGTTTTTGTATATATTCTGAATTGATTGATAGCTTGCGAGGCAAAATCTGTTCAATGTAAATCTTTTCAGAGGCTTCAGTGTCAATCATTAAATCAGTTTCATTATTATAGGTGATTGTAGCAGGGTCTGTTATACCCGGCTTTACTAGCAGGATTTTTTGTTGTTCTTCTGTATAAAGCTGTACGTATTTTGGAGCTTCAGGTCTTGGGCCAACGAAACTCATTTCAGATTTAATAACGTTGAATAATGTTGGCCATTCATCTACTTTATAACGTCTCAAATATTTTCCTAACGAAGTAATACGAGGATCATTTTTTATTGTTATCTGGCGGTTAAAACTATGATTATTTACCATAGTTCTAAATTTAATTATCTTGAATTTAGAGTAATTAAGACCGATTCTAGTTTGGGTGTAAAATACAGGACCTTTACTGTCAAATTTTATAGCGATAGCGATCAATGGGTAAAATGGTAATGTGATTAACAATACCAGACAAGATAATAAAAGATCGAAAATCCTTTTTAACATTGCTTATGTTTGATTAGTAGATACAATCTGTTTCACTGCTTGTATAACATGATTCACATCAGCTTTGGTCATTTTAGGATAAATTGGCAATGATATTGAATTGTTATAAATAGATTCGGAATTTGGAAATTCCTTCGAAGAATATCCAAATGTACTCTTGTAAAACGGATGCCTGTGAAGAGGTATGAAATGAACACTCGTACCAATATTATATTCCTTTAAATTTTTAATAAATTGGTCTCTATCAATATTTAGTTGATCTGTGTTGATCCGAATTACATATAGGTGCCATGAATGTCTATTTGAGACATTAGATTCGGGTAGAGTTATCGAAGGTATATTTGAAAGCTGGTTTGAATATGTTTTTGCTATAGTAGTTCTTTTTTTCAACATTGATTCAGCTTTGGTCATTTGGATTGTACCGATTGCTGCTAAGATATCACTCATATTGTATTTAAATCCAGCTTCTGTTACTTCATAAAACCAAGAACCTTTTTCTCCATATCGATTCCATGCATCCACGTTTATTCCGTGCAGACTTAATTTACGTATTTTTTGTGCATAAACAGGATTGGAAGTTACTGCCATACCTCCTTCTCCAGTAGTTATATTTTTTGTTGCGTAAAAACTAAAACAAGTTATATCTCCATGGCGACCTATCAGATCGCCTTGGTATTGGGAGGTTAAGGCATGCGCAGCATCTTCAATAAGTTTCAAATTATATTTAGCACATATACCTTTAATAACTTTCATTTCACAAGGATTTCCTCCAAAATGAACGGGCATTATAGCCCTTGTTTTATCTGTGATTTTTGATTCTATTTGATTTTCGTCAATATTAAAATCGTTATTTTTGCAATCTACTAACACTGGTTTAGCTTTGAAATATGTTATTACTTCTCCGGTTGCAGTAAATGTGTTGGTGGGGATAATTACTTCGTCATTTTCTTGCAATCCGATAGCTTTTAAAGCTAGGTGTAAAGCTGCTGTACCAGAATTTAGAGCTATACAATATGGGACATTTAGATATTCTGACATTGCTTTTTCAAATTCGTGTACTTTTGGTCCGGTGCTTAGCCATCCGGATTTTAAAGTTGATATAACAGCATTAATCTCTTCGGTTTCAATCAAAGGTTGATGGAACGGTAAAAACGTATTTCTAATATTCATATGATTAACGGATATTCAGCATGATTTTATATCTTATTCGGGCTTGATAAATCGATCCTCGTAAATAAATCAGTGATATGAAAAAAATAATGATCCCTACTACAATTGAATTGGATAAAGAAGGAAAATACTTGCTGAAAACATAAGTTAAAGTGCCACCCCCCCCCTCACGGTTAATATTAGAGTTAAACCTAAATTGTGTGAGCTAAAATTAAGATTTATTTTGCGGGTTAGTTTCATATGGGTTTTTGACGAATTAAAAAGTAATAAGAAATATCTAGCCTGATGTGTTTCTTGGTAGTATAGCACTTGCATATATTTGTTTGAAAGGCATGATTGGATCGGTAAATGAACCATTTGATTTAGTATCTGTGATATGTCATATTTGTAGTTTGTTCAAAATGTGCTAAAGGATTTGTTCTATGATTAATAAATTGCTTCCTAAATCGCTAAAAAATATTCTTAATAAAATTAGGGGCAAGAATGTTATAGCCAAATTGAATGCTCCAACTATTAAAGAAAAACAATTAGCCGATGAGTTACGTTTTGAAGTACAATCCATAGATGTAATTGACACCACTGGTTTGACAGGCCCTGAAAGGCACTGGAGCAATCAGTTAAACAATTTGCGAAATGATATTTTGCATAAAGACCCCCGTGGATTTTTGAATTGGCACATGGTCAAACAAACAACCTTTGCTGTACGTCAGGAGTTTATAAAACCAGAATTAGCTACTCTAAAAAACTCTAGGAAATTTGAATCCATATGGGCAAACGCAATATTAGAGTCAAATATTGGGCTACCTTCAAAATATCCTGACTATAAATCAAGTAGTGGCCTTTTAATACGTCACGCATATTATATTCATAAATTTGAACAAGCTACGAATACATTAATAAAGGATATTGATTTAGTTTTGGATTTTGGCGGAGGGTATGGCTCTATGTCAAGATTGTTCACCAATCTTGGTTTTACAAAACCATATATAATATTTGATTTTCCAATCATGTGTGCCCTACAAAAATACTACTTAAACTCTCTAGGGTTAAATGTTATTGATTCAAACAGAATGACTGAGGTAAAGCAAGGGATAATTTGCATATCAGATTTTGATATATTAAAAAAAGCAGTAAATCATTTCAACTTTCAAAATCAAAGTAACAATTTATTTATGGCAACATGGTCAATAAGTGAAGCTCCTATACCAATTAGAGAAAAAGTGTTGGGGCTTTCAGATAAATTCAATTCATTTCTTATTGGGTATAAAGGTGAATTTGCAGGGGTAGATAACATTGAATACTTTAAAAAATTTCAAAATAGCAGGAGTGATATTTCTTGGTTTAATGAACTAATACCTCACATGAATACAGGACCACATTATTACTTATTTGGCAAATCTTCATTATCTAAACCAGGTGGCTTAAATAACTAAAGCTTCCTTTTCTTTACCATAACCTCTTGTTTCTCCTGCACCACAATCAAACCAGCATACAAATGCCTCAGGACCTAATTTATCCATGACTTTGTCTAAAGTCGATCTGAATCTATCTTCCATTGACATATCTAATTACCTTTATTGAACATTATAATTTGGTTTCAATATTTTTAAGCCAATTTTCAACAATAATTTTCCAGCTATATTGTTTCTCTATTAGGATCCTACCTGAATTCCCAAGTCTGTTTCTGAGCTCTGGGTCGTTAACTAACATAGAAATTGCATTTGCTAAAGCTACGGGGTTTTCGGGTTCTACTGAAATTCCGCATTGATTTTTTTTCAGTAAATCAGCGGCTTCTCCTACTCCGGCATACACTACTGGAACTGCACAACTCAACGACGGAAATATTTTAGCGGGTCGAACCTTTTTAAAAATAGGTATTTTTTTTAAAGATGCTAAAGAAGCATATGCAATAGAATACAAATCAGGTCGCTCAGAATAAGGCGATTGTTCAAAAATTACATTATCTAAATGTTTTTGTTCAACCATTCGCATAATTCTTTTTCTTTCAGGTCCTCCACCAATCATTAAGAACACTATATCTTTGTTATCCTTTAATATATCAGCGGCTCCTATTATTGAATCGAAGCCATTATAAAATGTGTGAGTTCCAGCGTATAGGATGACTTTTTTATTTGCCAGTCTCCATTTAGACAATAGACGTTTATCAGCCGACTTTGGTTTCAAAAAATCTGAGTCAGCACCATTCGGCAGAAATGTAATTTTCTTTTTTTCAATTCCTCTACTATTTAAATGTTCAGCAAATGCGTTTGTTACAGTAGAGACTTTCCAAGAGTGTTTCATTAAATGATTTTCGAAAAGTGTCGAAAGTTTAAGAAAAAACCCGTTAGTTATGTAACCTAATTCTTTAGCCATTTCAATTTGTAAGTCGGGTATGTTATAGATGTAAGGTACTCTTTTTAAACGCTTCATTAAAAGTGCTGTTATTCCTAGGCTTAAGGGCTGAGATTCGATAAAAATCATATCTGGTTTCTGCATTGATAAAATACCTATTACAGCCGTAAATGTAAAACTAAAGTAATTTAGTAATCTCAATATTGGGGATTTACTATTATAGGGATAAATCCACATTCTTTTTATTTCGATACCATCGATTATTTCTGTTTTTGTAAATTTGTTTTTGTAACCTTTGAAAATTTCCCCTTTTGGATAATTTGGCATAGCGGTTAGAACTTTAACCTCTATATTTTTGCGTTGCAGCTCTTTAATCATTGCTAACAACCTTATTTGTGGTGCTCCTATTTCAGGTGGGAAATATTGTGTTACCACTAGCCAATTTTTTTTATTGTTTGTCATGTAGATAAGAGTAAATTATTTAATGAATTATATTTAACCGTTAAACATATCGGATTTTATTTTCACATATCTCATTTTGCTTCGATTTTTGTAATCGAATTGCCAGTCAGCTTTTTCGTAAAAACTTATGGCTTTTATATTTGATTCATGAACTGTGAGGCGGATTTTTGTGAAGAGTTTGCGCCAAACTTCATTCTCGAAATTTTCCAATAATGTTATTCCAATGTGTCGTCTACGAAATTCAGGGTCGATTCCAATTCCAACCAAAACAAACGGTGTTTTATCTGTTTGGATGTTAATTGGGGAACGACTGTTTTTGGTAGTAAATATTCCTCTTAGTAAATTTTTGAACCTCACCGTCATTTCGATAGAGAAATTTGGATGTAATAAAGATTTAGGGTGAGACGCAATTCCTAATAAAATGTGAGGTAGAGTTGATTTAGTTAATTCACCCGAATAGCCATCGGGTGCACCGATCGCATATCCGATAATTCTTTCTGATTTACAACAAGCTATAGCAATTGTTGAATCATTATCAATAAACCATTTGAAAAATTCTCTAGCGTATCTGGTCCCTATTGATGTTCCTAGTGAATTTGCAAAAGTTTTTATGTGTAATTTGCTTAAAGCAGCTATATCTTTATTATTAGCATAACGATAGCTGAATGCATCATTGGGTTTCATAGATTTTATATTTTATAAGATAGTTTGTGATTTTAATTTTAAAGTTAGTTTGAGGTTACTTTATTTATTGTTGTTCTGGAAGTTATCATTGATAGCTTTTTTGTAAACCCTTATTAACTTTTTTGTTATGATATTTTCATCTAGTTCTAAAACCGATTCCCTGTTTCTATTTGAAGAATTACTACCTAAGATTTTATCCAAAGCTTGGGCAAGTTTTTTTGGATCTGCATCAGAAATTTCAAAATGCTTTAAATTGCCTTTTCGTTCTTTTACATCGCCAACATCTACGGATACAACTGGAAGATTGCAGGCAAGTGCTTCTTTAACTACATTAGGGGAGCCTTCGTGCGTCGACGTTAAAATTAAACAATCCGAAGCATTCATATATAAAGGAACTTTTTCCGGTTGTTCATTTTCACATACTATTAGATCACAATTAAATTTTAGTTTTAGAATAGAGACTGCTGCCACTGCTAATTGGTATCTTTTTCTTGGATTATCACGAGACGCTGCAAAGAGAATTAATTTTTTGTCCTGTGACAACCTTAGTTTTTTTCGAGAGTTAGATTTATTTAAAGGTTTGAATAATTCCAAGTCAATCCCACTGGGTAAAATAGTATAATCTGTTCTTGGGATTTTGTTACCTAGGCTTTTAGATACTACTATTACTTCATCAGCGATTTTAGATGTGAATATGGACATCCAAGTTAAAAATTTCCCATATGCAGAATATCTGCCGTTTTTATTAACTATTCCCTCAAGATCCATTCCCCTATATGTTACTACTAGTGGTAATCGGGTGTTCATTGCTAGCAATGCAGTATGTCCCCATTGGGCGTGAATGAGGTCATAGGAGTTTCTTTTCAAAAGAATTCGTATTTTTACCCAAGCTCGAATATAATTTACTGGCTTTTTGTTTCCTTTGAAATTGAAAATTGTGACATCAATCCCATGTTTTATCAAGAATTGGTATTGCCTGAAAATGAATGGAGACGAATTAGGATTAGATTTGTCAGGCCATCCAGGTGTAATCATCAAAACTTTCATATGATTTAAATTAGAGAAAAGTATGTACGCTCGTGTTCAGATATCATCTTAGATGCACTGAACTTTTGTTCAATTACTTGACGACCGGCCAATCCCATTTCTTTCATTTTCTTGTTATCCGACAATAATGAACATACAGCTTTAACTATATCTTCTGGATGATTATTTTGAATAAATACGCCTGTCACATTGTTGATTATTTGTTCTGATATACCACCAACATTGGTTGAAATAACCGGCAGTCTTGCTGCCATGTATTCCGTAATGGTTGTAGGTAACCCTTCGCTTTGCGAGGAAAATATTCCTATATCGCTTTTAGCTAATATAGCAGAGACATCAGATCTGTTACCCCAGAAATGAACATTTTCAGTAAGATTTAAAGTTGAAGATAATTTTTTTAGCTTCTTCTCTAGTGATCCGGTGCCCACAATCCAAAGTTGGGCGTTGGGGTAAAAGTTTAGAATGGTTTTTTGTGCTTTGATTATTGTGTGCACTGATTTTATAGGTTCTAATCTAGCGACTACAACTAAAATTGGGTTTGATTTAATTTGAGTAATTATTGAAGGTGGAGCATCTAAAATGTCTTTTTGCTGATCACCATCAAATTTGTCGATATCTAAACCGGTATATATAACTTTACATATATCTGGTGGCATACCAATATTGTTCCATGTTTCCTCTTTAACCATTTTTGCATTGGCAAAACACAATGAGACATATTTAAAAAGTAACTTGTCTAAAAGCTTATAAGTCCAGCCTTTCCAAGGAGGAATACTTTGCGAACTAATTACAACTTTAGAATTAATGCCGATGCTGGCAGGGATACCATAGTACCAAGATCTACCTATGCTATGTATGATGTGAGGATCAATAGAATTGATAAGCTTACGTAATCGCAATATAGTGAACGGTTTTCGTAGGAAGTTTGGATTTATAACGTGTATTTTGCAACCGTGATCAATTAAGTTTTGTTTCAAGTCTAATTTATCTGATAGACAAACTACTTCTAAATCAAATTTATTTTTGTCTAGGCCTGAAGCTAAATTAACAAGGAAGGTTTCAGACCCACCTATTGATAGTTGTCCAATAATAAAGACTATTTTTAATTTCATTGATCTTACGAGGAATAGTTAAATGCTTTCAAAGGCTCAGTGTTTTTAATTGGCATTGCGGTTCTTTGCAAATTATTTGTTAACCCTATTGATATCCCAGACATTAGCCAGTAAAACTTGCCGTATTCTACACTAGTAAACATTCCGAAAATACCCCAAACAAACAAAAAGAATAATAAAGTATATATGCTTGATGTCAAACCAGGGTTTGTTTTTGAATTTATACTGGCTTTGAATAATCTATTTATTAATAATATGTTCCATGATAAATACAACAATATTCCCACTGCTCCGGTTTGCGAAAGGACACTTAAATAACTGTTATGTACCACAGCTCCTTTGTATTTTTTTGTCAAAGACCATCTTTCTTCTGCCAAATTAGCAAAATTACCAATTCCTACACCCTTTATCGGATTTTCTTTAAACAAATCAATTGATATTTTCCATACTTCTAATCTTGTTGCAGTAGTACCGGTGTTTTCAATCAATTCTGTAGTTATTGAGCCAAACCAGAGGTTTCTATAGTTATTAGGCATTATCAAAAGTGTAACGATAAATCCTAAAGTGAATATTGCTATAGGTACTGTCTTAACGAATATTATTCCAAGGTTTATTCTGAATTTTATTGCTAACAATAAAATAATTACTGCGATTGCTGCGATTAGTCCGGTTCTGGATATTGAAAAAACCAAACCGAACAACATTGGGAATATAGCAATAATGTTAACGGTTCTGTAACCTATGCTCTTGATGTTTGGTATGATGAAATTCAAGCATATAAGCGATAGTACACATAGGATTGCAAATTCGGTTGGATTGTCATGTAGTCCTGCTAGCCTTATGCCGAAAGTCGCGGTTTCTGAGACACGGAATCCTCCAACAAGTACTCCTCCCAGACATGATATAGCCGTACCTATGACCAAGCTGTAACGAATCAAAAGAAAATTTGACCGGTCTGTCACAAGTGTTGCTCCTAATATCATAAGGCCAAGTAATTGAATATAAGTCCAAGCCCATATTCTTACTCCGTTAGTAGCAGTAGATACACTGAAATCACTAAAAATCATCCAAAATACGAACAACGCCGCAATTGTTATTTCTTTTGACCATCCAATTGTTCTTATTTTATTTTCTGTTAAATGAACGATTGTAGAGCCAATTGTTAAAATACCGATTATGACTATGAAAGATGTTATAAGAGGTACACTTGCAAAAAGTGCTCGGAAAAAATCTGGCCAAACCTGAGTTAGAGGGAGTAAAAATGTCAATAAAGCGATTCCCCAAACTGGTCGGCTGAAAATCAATAATGATATAGAGATTAATATTGAAAAAGAACTAATGGTTGCGTATGTTGAGCCTGAACTAACTTGTCCACTTGAGTATATGTAGAGATAAATTCCTATTGACCCTGCTATCAAAAACATGATGGCAGAGTGAGGGGTTATCAAATTCATATTTTCGGTATTAATCTTTGTTTGCATTGTCTTTATATGGAATCGTAGATTTCAGTGATTTTATTAGTATGGTCGGAGATAGAAAATGACCTTGATACGTGTTTCTTTGCTTGAGTACCTAATTTTAATCTCAATTTGTCATTAATTATTAAATTTTCAACTGCCTCCGCAAACGAGTGTATATTACCAGGTTGTACAAGTATACCTGTTGTATTGTTTTTAACAGTTTCAGCTATGCCTCCAGTCGTTGGACCTATAACAGGTTTACCTGCAGCCATTGATTCTATGGCAATTCGACCGAATCCTTCAACTTCACAAGGATGTACTAATATATCAATGGCGGACATAAGTTCAGGTATATTAGGTTGGAAACCTCCCCA
>MDTE01200557.1_pt1 | contig 21738 bp, 20 predicted proteins | sample 811231 | NCBI WGS metagenome assembly MDTE01 (sample SAMN05326651, study PRJNA326480) | marine metagenome | isolation source: seawater | place: Indian Ocean: Red Sea | collected 2010
GATAAACACTCCTCATATTTATTTTCTTCATTATCCGATTCTTTTTTGTTTGAATAAACATTCTTTGTCACATCTGTTGATGAACCTGAGTTAATATTTTCTGCTCTTTGAATAGACTTAGATCTACAATAGTAAAGGCTTTTAAGTCCTTTTTTCCATGCCTGAAAGTGAATTTCGTGAAGTTCTTTTTTATGAACATCTGCTGGAATAAAAATATTAACTGACTGAGCTTGAGAGATGTTAGGTGTTCTGTCTGCTCCTAATTCAACTATCCATCTTTGATCTATTTCGAAAGCTGTTTTAAATACTTCTTTCTCTTCTTTAGTTAAAAAATCTAGATGAGAAACTGAACCTTGGTTTGTGGTAATACTAGACCAAACTTCATCGGTATTTTTAGAATGTTTTTCTAAAATTTTAGCTAAATATTTATTTCTAACATTGTATGAACCCGATAATGTTTTATGAGTATAACTGTTAGCAGCTATAGGCTCAATTCCTGGTGATGCTCCTCCACAAATAATCGAGATTGAAGCTGTTGGAGCAATTGCGGTCTTGTTGGAGAATCTTTCTTTTACACCAAATTCTTGAGCGTCCGGACATGCTCCTCTTTCTTCCGCAAGATCTTTCGAAGCCTGATCAACTTTTTTTTGTATATTAGCAAATATTTTTTTGTTCCAAACTTTACTCATGACAGAACCAAATGGAATATTTTTTTTCTGAAAATATGAATGCAATCCCATAACACCTAAGCCAACACTTCTTTCTCTTTCTGCTGCATACTTTGCGTTAGCAAAACTATCTGGCGCTTTATTAATAAAATCTGAAAGAACATTATCCAGAAACCTCATTACATCTTCAACGAACTGTTTGTCATCCTTCCAATCATCGTATTTTTCAATATTAAGAGATGATAAACAACACACAGCAGTTCTCTCATTTCCATCTCTATCTTTTCCAGTTGGAAGGGTTATTTCGCTACAAAGGTTTGAAGTTTTTACTGTTAGTCCAGCTAATTTGTGATGTTGGGGTATCTGACGGTTTACTGTATCAATATAAATAATATAAGGTTCACCGGTTTCTACCCTCGCTGTCAAAAGCCTTATCCATAAATTTCTTGCTGAAAGAGTTGCCTGAACAGAACCGTCCTTAGGACTTCGTAAAGCCCATTGACTGTCCGTCTCAACGGCTCTCATAAATGAATCTGAAACTAAAACACCATGGTGTAAATTTAATGATCTTCTATTTGTATCACCGCCTGTAGGCCTTCTCATCTCTATAAATTCTTCAATCTCTGGATGATCTATTGGAAGATAACAGGCAGCAGACCCTCTTCTTAAAGAACCCTGGCTAATTGCAAGTGTTAAGGAGTCCATAACTTTTATAAAAGGTATAATTCCAGAAGTTTTTCCAACTTTTCCGATTTTTTCACCTATGGATCTTAGATTTCCCCAATAACTTCCTATCCCCCCTCCTCTTGCAGCTAACCAAACATTTTCACTCCACAGATCTAAAATTCCCTCTAAACTGTCACCTGCTTCGTTTAAAAAACAAGATATTGGTAAACCTCTTTCTGTGCCTCCGTTAGAAAGAACTGGGGTAGCTGGCATAAACCAAAGATTACTTATGTAATTATAAATTCTTTGTGCGTGAAGATTGTTATCTGCATAAGTGCTTGCAACTCTTGCAAACAAATCCTGAAATGACTCGTTTTGACCTAAATATCTATCGCTTAAAGTGGCTCTACCGAAATCTGTAAGATTATTATCTTTAGATCTATCAATTTTAATTGTTATACCTTTGTCATTTTGAAACAATTCAGTTTGATGATTGAGAGAGAATAGATCTGGTTTTTTATTATTAAGATCTTTTAAATCATTGCTGTTAATTTTATCTAGGTTTGAGACAGCTTTTTTTATTGCCAAAGATACGTTTTTATTCATAATTCTCTTATTTTACCTGACTTTTTGAGTAAAACAACTATATGTTGTGTTACAAATATATTAATATACTAAATAACATATATTTCAAGAGAACATTACAGGAACATTGACGTTTTTTCAAGTTTTAAATTAATAAAAGAATAAGTTTTATAATACAACAATCTGATAAATCATTTAAAAATAAGTACATATAAATCATGAAAATCAAAAACAGCGGTTTTAGAGAATATGATGCTAGATGGTTATACCCTAAAGATATTGATTTGGAAGGGATTGAGGAACTGGGAAAAGGTTTGGGTACTCAAGTAATAAAAAAAACTAAGAAAAAAAATCCAAAAATTATTATTGGTCATGATTATAGATCGTACAGCGAGGATGTAAAAATAGCATTAAAAAAAGGTTTAATTTCTACTGGATGTAATATTGAGGATATAGGTCTATCATTAACACCTACGGTTTACTTTGCTCAATTTGAATTAAACTCTGATGCGGTAGCAATGGTAACAGCTAGTCATAATGAAAATGGTTGGACTGGTGTTAAAATGGGCATTGAAAAAGGGTTAACTCATGCTCCAGACGAGATGAATGAGTTAAAGGTAATAACCCTAAATAAAAGATTCATAAAAGGTAAAGGATCTTATAAAGAAATAAAAAATTTTAAAAAAATTTATATTGAAAATCTAGTAAACAAAAATAAATTAAAAAATAAAATTAAGGCTGTTGTAGCCTGTGGTAATGGAACGGCTGGAGTATTTGCACCAGAAATTTTAAAAAAAATAGGCTGTGAAGTAATTGAATTAGACTGTAAACTCGATTTTACTTTTCCTAAATATAATCCTAATCCTGAAGATTTAAAAATGTTACACTCTATTTCAGAATGTGTAAAAAAAAATAATGCTGATATTGGTTTTGGTTTTGATGGAGATGGAGACCGCGTTGGTGTTATTGACGACAAAGGTAAAGAAATTTTTGCAGATAAAATTGGACTTCTTATTGCAAGAGATCTATCTAATAAACATAAAGATTCCAAATTTGTTGTAGATGTAAAGTCTACTGGCTTATATTCAAAAGATAATATTCTTTTAAAGAATGGCTGTAAAACAATATACTGGAAGACAGGTCATTCACATATAAAAAGGAAAGTTAACAAGGAAAAAGCTTTAGCGGGATTTGAAAAAAGTGGTCATTTCTTTTTTAACAAACCAATTGGTTTTGGATATGATGACGGGATTAATTCTGCAATACAAATCTGTCACTTATTAAACAACGAAAATAAAAAAATTAGCGCTATAATAAATAATCTGCCAAAAACATTTCAATCTCCTACAATGGCTCCTTTTTGTAAAGACGAGGAAAAATATGAAATTGTAGAAAGTTTAGTAGAACAAGTAAAAGAAATGAAAAATAAAAATGTTAAGATAGACAATCAGTTAATTAAAGAAATTTTAACAGTCAATGGTGTCAGATTTATTTTAGAAGATGGATCTTGGGGGTTGATAAGAGCATCTTCAAACAAACCATCATTAGTTGTGGTGACCGAAAGTACTTCTTCAGATAACGGGAAGAAAAAAATATTTAATTTTATAGATGATTTGCTTCAGAAGACTAAAAAAATCGGAGACTACGATCAAAAAATTTAAATATTAAAGTATTCGTATAAAAATCTACTAGCTATTATTATTAAAAAAAAACCAAATAATTTTGCTATAATATTTCTTTTAATTTTATGTACAGTTGTAGCTCCAACTTTTGCCATTATGATTGTTATCGGTATAAATATTAAAAAAGCCGGTATATTTATAAAACCAGAGCTTAGAGGTATGTCAGTTTTAATTAATATTCCTGAGACTAAAAACCCCAAACATCCAAATACTGATATCAAAAAACCAATTGAAGCAGCGCTACCTATTGCTTTGTTTATTGTATAACCAACAAATTTTAGTATTGGCACATTCATAATTGCCCCTCCTATCCCCATTAACGAAGATACAAAACCAACTATAAAACCAAGAACTGTTCTTTGAAAGAAGTTAAATTTTAATTTAATTTTCGTTTTATCTTTAAGAAAAATTAAATTTAAGGCTAACAAATAAATAATCACACTAAAAAAAAGAACTAAAGATTTTGTATTCATAGATGCTGCGAAAAAAGTTCCAATAACAACACCTAAAACAACGAATATTCCATAGGTTTTTACAACACCAAAATCTACTGCTTTGTGTTTATAGTGTGTAAAAACAGACATCATTGCTGTAGGAATAATTATTGCGAAAGAAGTTCCAACAGATAAATGCATAATAAAAGATTTATCTATTCCGACAGCACCAAAAATATAAAAAAGGCACGGTACAGTAATGATACCACCACCAATTCCAAAAAAACCAGCAAAGAATCCTGCAAAAATAGCTGTTACAGACATAATTAATAAAAAAAATAAAATTTGATTTGTACTAAAAGTTTCAATCATGAGGTAACTTGGTTTGCTTTCTCATTGTTTTGAGCAATAGTCATTATATGTTTTACTTTTTGAAAGTCGGAGTCTCTTGCCATCATATTGTCACTTAAATATCTTTTCCATTTATTAGCTCCGTTTTGTCCATGATATAAACCAACGGTATGTCTCATAATTTGGTTTACCCTCGTTCCATTTTTTACTTCTTCTTGAACATATTCAACTAATTTTTCTGCTACCTCTGATCTTGAAGGAACGTTTGAGTTATTAAAAATTTTATTTTCTATATCTGCTAAAAAGTATGGATTTTGATAAATAGCTCTTCCTATCATAACTCCATCACAATTTTTTAAATGTTCTTTTATTTGTTCAGAATTTGTTACTCCACCATTGATTATAATTTCTAAATTTTTATTTGATTTTTTAATTTCATAAACTAAAGGATAATTTAATTTTGGTATTTTTAAATTTTCTTTTGGTGTAAGGCCTTTTAAAATAGCTTTTCTAGCGTGCAATATTATAGTTTTACATCCAGCATTTGAGATTTTATTAATAAATGAGTTTAAATAATCATAATTTTCTACATCATCGAAACCTATTCTTGTTTTAGCAGTAACTGGAATTTTACATGAGTTAACCATACTGTTTATGCACTTACTAACAAGATCTGGCTCTTTAATTAAACATGCTCCAAATTTATTTTTTTGTACTTTTTTACTGGGACAACCAAGGTTTAAGTTTATTTCATCATAGCCCATGTCCTCAGCTATTTTACATACTTCAGATAATTCATTCTCATCAGAACCTCCCACTTGAAGAGCCAGAGGTTTTTCTACATTGTTAAAACCTAAAATTTTTTTTCTATCTCCATGGATAGCTGATTTGGTTACTACCATCTCGGTATAAAGCATTACATTTTTACTTAATAAACGTAAAAAGTACCTTTCATGTCGATCCGTACAATCCATCATTGGAGCAACACAAATTTTTCTATTTATTTTCAATTATTTTTTTTCTTCTACTTCTTCTGTCAACTTTAATGGGGCGCTTTCTTCTTTTGGCTCGTTTTCTTCTTCATTTACTGTATTAGCTTGAATCGGTATTTTTCTCATTCTTTTTGAAGGAAGTATAGCAACTCCAGTTTTAGAAACCTCACCCTTATAAACTTTCTCGAAATTATCACTTTCGATTTCGTCTGTTTCTTCTTCTTCAATAACTTCGTCTGGTTCTTTTCTCAGTCTTAATATGGCATTTTTTCTTAGTTCATCTACTTCAAGCTTTCCTGATGCTATTTCTCTTAATGCAATAACAGTTTTTTTATCATTATCTTCTTCTACTAATAATTGTGCGCCAGAGTTTAATTGTGAAGTTCTTTCTTTAGCTAATAGAACTAAATCATATTGGTTTTCAACTTTGTCCAGACAATCTTCTACTGTAATTCGTGCCATAAAGATCAGCAATAATTAATGAAAAGCTACGATAAAATCAAGTTTTTTTTATTAAACTTTTAGGTTCTATTGAGTTTTTAATAAGCAACAAAAATAATAGAGATATACTGATGTATAGCATGCTAACTAAAGCTATATGCTCAATTGTGAAGCCCGTATCAATTAAAAAGCCAAACAAAGCGGTACCAAAAGCTGTAGCAAAAACCATAAAAGCTGTAGTTAAAGCCTTAATGCTCCCAATATATCTAACCCCATAAACTTCGGCCCATGTAGAAGATCCAAGAATATTAGCTAAGCCATTTGAAATTCCAACAAACCCAAAGAATATATAAGCGGAATACGAAAAGTCATAAAAATATAAAACTAAAAGTCCAAATAATAAAGGTAAATTCATAAATGGTATTAATTTTCTACTTGTAAATTTATCTACCAAAAAACCAGAGGTTATTAGCGTTATAATTGATGTAATCGAATAGAACATGTAGGATTTTGGAATAATATAAATGTCCCATAATTTTGATTCTGCAATAAAAGATTGATAAATAAATACTCCTGTAGCTATCCATGGCATCGCAAGCATATTTAATGAAATTATATAGAATCTAAAATCTTTCAAAACTTCTGATCTTTTCCAGCTCTTAATATCCTTAAGTTTTTTTTCATTTTTTTCTAAGCCAAGGCTTTCCCTGGAATCTATTGTAATATTTTTTATTGTATAAAAAACTACTATTGGCAAAACAATTAGTATTATTAGAGAAATAAATTGCCAAATAATCTGCCAAGAAAAAATAGTTAAGAAAAATATCATTAAAATTGGTAATATAAATTCAGCAGAAGAAAGCCCAAACCATATACTGCTTAAAGCTCTTCCCCTTCTCTTATTAAAGTATCTTGATATAGTTGTTGATGAAGTATGGGACATCAATCCTTGACCGGAAAACCTCATTAGAAAAATTGCTACAGCTAGAAAATAAATACTGTTAATTAAAGAAAAGAAAAAAGATGAGAAAAATAAAATAGATACCACAATGATTGAGTAATTAAATAATCTGAAATCATCAATTTTTTTTCCAAACCAAATAAGAAGTAAGCTTGAACAAATGGTTGCGCCTGCATAAATTGTGCCAAATTGTCCGTGAGTAATATTTAACTCATTTCTGATACTTGGATTAAATAAACCTAAAAAAAAACTCTGTCCAAAACTTGAAAAAAATGTAAATATTATACCAAATATTAAAACTTTTTTATTTAAGCTAAAATTAATCATATGTTTAAAGTTTCATTTATTGGTCTTGGTGTTATGGGTTATCCCATGGCTGGTTATATATCAAAAGCTGGTCATGATGTAACTGTTTATAATCGTACAAAGTCCAAAGCTGAAAAATGGGTTAAAGAACATAAGGGTATATTAGCGAATACTCCCATGGAAGCTGCAAAAGATTGTGATTTTGTTTTTACCTGCGTAGGTAATGATAATGATCTTAGAGAAGTAACTCTCGGAGATAAAGGTTTGTTCAAGACTGCAAAAAAAAAATCAGTGTACATCGATAATACAACTGCCTCTGCAAATATTGCGAGAGAACTTTATAAAGAGGCAAAAATTAAAGGGTTTGATTTTTTAGATGCCCCAATTTCTGGTGGGCAAGCTGGTGCTGAAGGTGGAACATTAACTGTAATGGTCGGTGGTGATGAAGTTCCTTATAAAAAAGCTGAACCAATTATAGATTGTTACAGCAAGAAAATAAAATTACTTGGTCCATCTGGAAGCGGCCAACTAACTAAAATGGTAAATCAGATTTGTATTGCTGGTGTAGTTCAAGGTTTATCCGAAGCAATAAATTTTGGAATGAATGCAGGATTAAATATGACAGATGTTATTGAAGTAATATCAAAGGGTGCTGCACAGTCGTGGCAAATGGAAAATAGACATAAAACTATGATTGAGGATAAATTTGATTATGGATTTGCTGTTGATTGGATGAGAAAAGATTTAAAAATAGCTATGGATGAGGCAAAAAAAAATAATTCACCGCTGCCTATAACAAAAATAATTGATGAATATTATAGTGAAGTTCAAAAAATGGGTGGTCAGAGATGGGATACTTCAAGCCTTATAAAAAGATTTAGAAAATAAATCGTGCAAACAACAATAAGTTATTATGAAAATCCGAGTGAAATTGAAAAAAAAATTTGGAATCTTTTAACAAACGCAGTTAAAGATAGATCTTCCGAATTTAGAACTCCTGTTTTTATTTGTGGTAATGATGAAAATCTGGATGGCCGAGTAGTTGTTTTAAGGAAAGCAGATCAACAGAATAACCTAATTCAATATCATAGAGATATAAGATCATCAAAAATTGAAAAAATTAAGAAAAATCCTAATTGTTCAATATTGTTTTATGGAAAAGAAGAAAAAATACAATTAAGAATTAAAGCTAAGTGCGAAGTAAACTATAATAATCAAGTTACAAAAGCGTCTTGGGAGAAAACAGGTCATATTAGTAGAAAATGTTATTTAGTTACTAATGGTCCAGGAACTAAGTCTGATAAACCTACATCAGGCTTGGATAGTAAATTCAATAATTTTGAGTTTACTAAAGAAGAAAGTGAAACAGGTTATAAAAACTTTTGTGTAATTAAATGTAAAATTAAAAGTATTGAGTGGCTTTATTTGGCCGCCAAAGGTCATAGAAGGGCACTTATTGAACTAAATGAATCAAAAAAATTTACTTGGTTAGTTCCTTAATTATTTTTTGTATTTTTTAGATCCATCCACATAATGCTTTGCATTTTCATGAATAGCTTTAATTTCTTCTTCGGTAACTTTTCTTAGTACTTTACCTGGGCTGCCTACGACTAAAGAATTATCAGGAATTATTTTATTTTCAGTGATTAAGCTGTTTGCTCCAATGATACAATTTTTTCCAATTTTAGCATTATTTAATATTATGCTTCCAATACCAATTAATGTGTCATCAGCTATTTGACATCCATGTAGCATAACCATATGACCGACCGTAACGCCCTTGCCAACCTTTAATTTATAACCTGGATCTGTGTGAAGAACGCTTCCATCTTGAATATTAGAATTTTCTCCTATAGTTATTAATTCAATATCTCCTCGTAGCACTGCATTAAACCAAATACTTGAATTTTTTTCTAATTTTACTTTTCCTATTAAAGTAGCATTAGATGCAACCCATGCATCAGGATGAATTTCTGGCACACTTTTTTCGAAGTCATAAATCATATTTTTATGTATAATACATTATGGTTTTAACTAAAACACCTATATGTAATTTTGGTGAAAAAGCTTCTCCTTTTGAATTAAAAGGAACTGATGGAAAAATACACAAACTTGAAGATCATATGGGTGAAAATGGAATGTTAATTATGTTTATTTGTAACCATTGTCCTTATGTGAAGGCAGTTATAGAAAATATTGTAAATGATTGTAATAATTTACGTAAAGAGGGATTAAAATCATTAGCGATAATGTCTAATGATACTAAAAATTATCCTGAAGACTCTTTTGACAATATGATTACTTTCAGTAAAAAACATAATTTTTCATTTCCATATCTTATTGATGAAACTCAAAAAGTTGCAAAAAAATACAATGCCGTATGTACGCCTGATTTCTTTGGTTATAACAATAAACTTGAATTGCAATATAGGGGCAGGATAAGGGAGTTAAAAGATTTAAAACCTGTTGGAAGCGATGAAAGTGACTTACTAAAAGCAATGCGATTGATAATCAAGACTGGAAAAGGACCAAAAGATCAAGTCCCAAGTATGGGATGTAATATTAAGTGGGTTAAATAATGTTTGTAATATCTACGAGAAATTATCCACCTGAGGTCGGAGGTATGCAAAATTTGATGGGCGGATTAGCAATTGCTTTACTTAATCATGGTCCAGTAAGAGTTTTTGCAGACAAATCAGATAATTCTGAAAAATATGATATCAATTCAAAAGTAAAAATCGAGAGGTTTGGTGGAATAAAGTTATTTAGAAAATACAGAAAAGCGAACAGAGTTTCAGAGTTTATTAAGAACAACCAGAATATAAGATCAATTTTTTTTGATCATTGGAAGAGTGTAGAAAAAATTAATGTTGAAAATATTAATAAAATTCCAACTTTTTGTCTAATACATTCTAAAGAAATAAATCATCCCAAAGGTTCGATCCTAAACAAAAGAGTTTTAGCGTCTTTAAATAAAGTAAAATATATAATTTCAAATTCTAATTTTACAAAAGAATTAGCAATCAGCATAGGTGCATTAGAAAATAAAATTCACGTAATACACCCTGGATGTGATGATTCTGAAAAAGTCGATGATCGTTTTAAAAATAAAGCAGAGAATCTTTACGGAGATTCGTTTCCAAGAATATTAACTGTAGCAAGACTAGATAGAAGAAAAAACCATCAAAGTATTTTGACATGTATAAGAAATCTCAAAGAAAAATTTCCAAAAATAAAATATATAAGTGTAGGAGATGGAGAAGAAAAAAATAAATTATTATCATTAGCTAAAGAGTTAAAAATTGAAAATGAAGTTATGTTTATAAACAAAGTTGATCACAAGTTAAAATTAGCATTAATTAATGGTGCAAATTTATTTTTAATGCCATCAATTATATTTAAAAAATCAGTAGAAGGATTTGGAATATCATTTATAGAAGCAGCAAGTTATGGTGTAGGATCAATTGGAGGTAAACATGGTGGAGAAAAAGATGCCATATTAAACGATAAGACTGGTTTGATTTGTGATGGAGACGATTTGAATTCTATTTATGAAAGTATTATTAAATTTTTTACAAATAATAATTACAAAACTTACGGTCAAAATGCACTGAAGTTTTCAGAAAATTTTAAATGGAATGTGATAATCAGAAAATATTTAGATCTAATTTAAATTTTCTCTAATTTTTTCAAAAACATCTGCGACTCTCAAATTTTTTAAATCATTAGTTTTAATATACTTAAAATTTTCAGACTCTATACTTACTCTTTCTGGTGTTGTATGACTTCCAAATAAAACTAATCCTTTTTTATTTAAATGAGTACAAATATGAGCAGGTCCTGTATCGTTTGAAATAACAAATGAGGCTTTTTTAATAATACTTATTAATTCAACAATATTTAATGCTGACTTATTATTTAATATTATGTTAGCGCTAAATTTTTTAGATTCTATAATCTCATTTGGGCCAGGTGCAATAGCAATATTATATTTTGATCCATACTCTCTTTTTAATAATTTAATTAAATCCTGGTAGTAAGGCCATTTTTTCTTTCTTAATTTTGGTGAGCAGAAAGGGAAAATTAATATGAAATCTCCTTCAAAATTCTGATTAACAATATTTTTGATATTTTTGATCGCCCATTCTAAATCTGGTTTTTTGGTAAATGAAGTTGTTTCAAGACCAGCTCTATCCAATTGTAACTTCATTCTATCTAAAACAGGCAATTTATTTTCGTCTTGTAGAACCTCTTTAGAAACAAAAGTATTTTTATCAGACCAGAAAATATCTTTTTTAAACAAAAATTTTTTATAAAATTGAGTTCTTGAAGAATTTTGTAAATCAAAGACTTTTATGAAAGAAAATCTTTCAAGATTTTTTTTAAGTTTATTCAAATAGAATAAATTCCATCTTGGTAATCTTTTATCAATTAAAACGCCGTCTAAATATGGACAAGCTGACATAAAACTTGCGTAAGGTGGCGTTGTCAAAAGAAGAACTTTGCTATCAGGAAAATTTTTCTTAATATCTTTAATTGCACCATTTGCTTGAATTATATCTCCAAGGGAACCATGTTTTATAATCAATATATTTGACATTAAAACTTAAATTAACATAATTTATAAATATTCAATGAAAAAAATTTTAGCAGAAATATCAATAGGTGAATTGCTTGATAAATTAACAATTCTAGAGATTAAATTAAAAAAAATAACTGATACCAGTTCAATTGGTAAGATTGAAAAAGAATTCAAATCATTAAAAGAAATAGATCTTGGTAAAATAGATGTTGAAAAATATAAGTCATTATATGAGGAGTTGAAGTCCATAAATACAAAATTATGGGATATAGAAAATGAAAAAAGACTTTGTGAAAAGAATTCAGATTTTACTGAAAAATTTATTAAACTATCTAGGGATATACACTTCATGAACGATAAAAGAGCAAAGGTGAAACTAAAAATTAACAAAACTTTTGGATCGAATATTGAAGAAATTAAAGAGTATACAAAATATTAGTATACTATTTTGGAAAATTAAATTTCTTTTCTGCTAATTTAATAAAGCTGAATATTAAAAAAGTAATAAACAAGTAAATACTTCCTGCTACAATAAATATTTCAATTGGTTTAAAGGTTGTAGAAATTATATACTTTGCAACCCCTGTAATATCCATCAATGTTACTGTGCTTGCTAAAGATGTTCCTTTAAGCATTAATATCATTTCGTTTCCGTAAGCTGGCAATGACTGTTTGATTGCTAAAGGAAGTTTAATTTTATAGAAAATTTTATTTTTTGATATTCCTAGACTTTTACCAGCTTCAATATAACCTTTATAAATTGTTTCAAAAGCAGATCTTAGTATCTCTGATGTGTATGCGCCTGTATTTAAAGCAAAAGCAATAATTGCACACCAGTAAGGTTCTTTTAAAACAGTCCAAAGAAAACTAGACCTTAAATATTCAATTTGTCCAAGACCAAAATAAATAATAAAAAGCTGAACAAGCATAGGAGTTCCTCTAAAAATATAAGAATAATAATAAGATAGACTTTTTAGAAATTTATTTTTTCCAGTTCTTAAAATTGCAAAAAAAATTCCAAGAAAAATACCTAAAATAAGTGACATTGAAACTAGCTTTAATGTAATCAAAGTTGCATTTAATAACTTTGGAAAGCTGGAGATCATTAATTCAAAATCCATTAGTATCCCCTTTTATATTTTGCTTCTATTTTATTAAAAATTTTCATACTTAAAAAAGTTAAAACTAAATATAAAATTGCAGCAAAAGAATAAAATAACAAAGGATCTCTTGTAGAGCCTGCTGCTATATATGATTGTCTCATTATCTCAACTAATCCAGTTACTGAAATTAAAGCTGTATCTTTAAGAGTTATTTGCCAAACATTTGTAATATTTGGTATTGCCAATCTTAACATTTGAGGAAAAATTACTTTAAAAAAAGATAAATTTTTTTTTAAACCTAAAACCTTAGAAGCCTCAAATTGACCTTGTGTAATTGATAAATAAGCTCCTCTAAAAACTTCAGTTGAATATGCTCCAGATATTATCCCAATTGAAAAAGCACCTGTTAGAAAAGCATTTATTTCAATAAATCCACTGTATCCAAAAATCTTAGCAACAAACATTACTGCTGAACTTCCGCCAAAGAAAAATAAATAAATGACTAATAGCTCTGGAACACCTCTTATGACAGTAGTGTAAAAATTAGCTATGAAGTTTAAAGTTTTGCTTTTAGAAATTTTTAATGGCGTAAAGATAAGAGCAAAAATAAAACCTATGAACATTGCAGTAATTGCTACTGCTAAAGTCATTAGTGTAGCAAAAAAAAGTTCATCTCCCCAACCGTTTTTGCCAAATACAAGAAGTTCCATTTTTTAAGGCGGTTGTTAATTCAACCGCCTAAATATTTATTTGTTACATAGAAGCGTCAAAGCCAAACCATTTAATAGCAAGCTCACTTATTTTTCCATCTTTTCTTGCTTTCTTGATTGCTTTGTTAAAATCTTTTAGCAATTGCCCGTCTCGTTTGCCCATTGCTGTACTAGATCCAAATTGTGCTTCTTGTCTTAAACCAACTCCTACACCGTTACCGAAAGCACCACCGGAAAAAGTAGGCCCAACTAAAACTACAGGTTTTCCAGATTTTTCTGCATAATCTGTAAATGCTACAGCTGCAGCTAAAGCAGCATCAATTCTTCCCGATGCTAAATCTAAATTCACTTCGTCCTGAGTTTTATAAGTTCTAATATTAACTTTTCCTACATCACCTGATTGTAAAAAATTTTGATGAATAGTTCCTACTTGCACTCCAATAGTCTTACCAGCTAATGCTGTTGTTAAAGTTTTGAGAGTTTTCTTAGCTCCCTTTGAAAGATTTACTGCTTCAACAGTTTTTAAACTTTCCAAACTTGAACCTTTCATCACAGCAAAAGATGCTACTTCGTCAGCGTAACCTTCTGAAAATGTTATTACTTTCTTTCTTTCGTCTGTAATAGACATTCCTGCCATTATGGCATCATATTTTCTCATTCTAAGAGCTGGTATCATTCCATCCCAGTCTTGTTCAACTATAGTACATTCATGTTCCATATAACCACAAAGAACATTTGCAAGCTCCACTTCAAAACCAATTAATTTTCCATCTGCTGATTTTGAATTCCATGGAGGATATGCACCCTCTGTGGCAATTGAAACTTTATCTGCATAAGCATTTGAAGAAATCAAAAACAAGAATGCAAATATTGTTAGAATTATTTTTTTAATTCCGCTCATTTCCCCTCCTAAATTTAAGCATATTATTCCATATTTTTTGAATTATAAAAAGCTTAATTAAATGGGATTATTTGTGAGATGAGGATGCAAAATTCCATCTGCAATCGAAACTTGGAATAAAAACTTCTTTAAGTTCAACATTTCCGAAGTTTGTTTTTAGCAATTCCATCCAATTTTTAATTTGTTTAGGTTTTTTTGACATGCATCCAACTTGGGCTGTTATAATTCCACCTGGTTTTAAAATTCTTTTTAGGCCTTTCATATTTTTAGCAGCCAAATTAATACAAAATTGATCGTCGTTCAAATCAACAAAAATCTTATCGTATTTTGAGTCTTTTACTTTTTTAATACTTTCAAACGCATCACCCCAATAAGTCTTCACTTTATTATTTGCTTTTATGTCCCCACAAACTTTTGGAAGGTGTTTTTGACAAACTCTTACTACTTCAGGATCTAACTCATACCAATCAATTAAATCGAAACCTTTTGATGAAAGTTCTCGAGCCACACCACCATCTCCTCCACCGATAATAGCAGCGCTAGAGTTATCTTTTGATAAGCTTAAAGCTGAATTTACAAATTGACCACTGTATTTTCTTTCGTCTTTTTCTGCTACTTGTAATTCACTATCTATAAAAAGCGAATTACCAAACTCTTCTAATTTTAAAATTTCAATATGCTGGCCTACTTTAGAAACAAAATTTTCCAATACATCATCAACTACATAATACTTTTTATGTCCGGGCGTGCTATATATATCCTCATACACACCTTTATTACTTCTATCAAAACTTCTAACTACTGCTCTCTCATGTTTAATATCTTCTTTTAAAACATCTAAAGCTGCTGTAGGTGAAATTTTTCCACAAGTAAAAAAATCAAAACTGATTATTCCTTTTTCTGGAAAAGTATGAAAACTCATATGGCTTTCTGCCAAAAGAGCTAGACAAGTGTATCCTTGGGGCTTAAATTTCTTTTCAGAAATATTTAAAACCTCAATTTTTGCCTTTTTTGCAATTTTATATATGACTTTATTGTAAAAATCGGGTGAGTAATCCCTTTTTACACCCAAAAAATCTATCGTTACGTGTTCTCCAACTTTTTTCATTGTATAGACCCTCTTTTAACGACTCTTTTTTTTTTTATACTTGTTATTTTAATTTTTACAACTAAAAATTACCTTGTTTATAAAAATTGGAGTTAGATTTTGAAAAACAATTGGTCAAAAAAAATTGCAAAAAATTATATAAAAAGGTACAAAAAACTTGGTTTTTCTGAGGATTTAGCGCTAAGGGTTTATACAACTCGCCTTTTGGGTAGGAATAAAGAACTAGTTTTACATGGTGGAGGTAACACTTCAGTCAAAACCACTATAAAAGACATAGATGGAAAAAAATATAATGTTTTATGTGTAAAAGGAAGTGGTTGGGATATGGCAGACATAGAACCGCCCGGACTTCCTGCAGTTAAATTGGAACCATTACTCGCTTTAAAAAAGAAAAAATATTTATCTGATGAAGATATGGTTGCATATCAAAAAAGGAATTTAATTGATATTAAATCCCCTAACCCTTCTGTTGAAACATTTTTGCATGCATTCTTACCTTACAAATATGTTGATCATACACATGCTGACGCGGTAATGAATATAACCAATAGACCTGGGGGACTTAATCTTTGTAAAAAAATATTTGGAAAAAAAGCAAGTATTGTTCCTTACGTAATGCCAGGCTTTATGCTAGCTAAAAAAATAAATGAAGTATATTCAAAAAATCCAAATATTGAATGTTTAATTTTAATGAATCATGGAATTTTTACTTTTTCTGACAGTTGTAAAGAGGCTTATGATTTGATGATTAAATATGTTTCAAAAGCTGAGCAAGCTGCAAAAAAATTAAAAAGAAAAAAAATTAACCAAATAAAAAAATTTAATATAAAATTTAGTCCCCATGAAATTGCTCCTATAATAAGAGGTCTTTTGTCTGAAAATAAAGATCACAAATTTGTTATTAATTACAGATTAAATAATAATCTGAAATATTTTATTAATGGAAAAAATGTTAGATCATATTCATCTAAAGGAACTGCTACTCCAGATCATGTGATTAGAGTAAAACCTTTTCCTCTGGTTATTACACCTAAAAAAAATTCATCTATCACGGAGTTTGCTAAAACAGCTAAAAAAGCTTTTGAGAATTATAGGAAAAAATATATCAATTATTTTAAAGTTAACAGTAAAAAGGTTAAAGGACGAAAAGTAATGTTGGATACTTCGCCAAGAGTAATTTTAGTTCAGAATGTTGGCATGTTTAGTGTTGGTAAAGATTTAAATGCTGCAAGGATAGCCGGAGATTTAACAGAAACAAATGCAAAAGTGATTAGTTCTGTAGAAGAGACTTCTACTTATAAATTTATTCCTGAGAAAGATCTTTTTGATGTCGAATATTGGTCTTTAGAACAAGCAAAGATTAAAAAAAAGAAAAAACTTCTTGAAGGGAACGTTGTTGTTGTTACAGGTGGAACTGGAACTATTGGTTTTGAAACATACAAAATATTTAAAAGTTATGGAGCTGATGTAGTTTTGCTTGACTATAATTTTAAACGTTTAAAAGAAATACAATCTAAAATTAAAGATTTATGCATTCATTGTGATGTGACAAATAAAAAAAGTATTAGAAATGCATTTAAAAAAATCTGTGAAAAATTCGGTGGCTTTGATATTTTAATTTCAAACGCTGGAACTGCGCCTGGAGGAGCCATAGGTGATGTAAGTGATGAAGTTTTAAGAAAAAGTTTTGAAATTAATTTTTTTTCTCATCAAAATTGTGCTTCAGAAGCTATTAAAATTATGAAAAATCAAAACATTAATGGATGTCTGCTTTTTAATATTTCAAAACAATCAGTAAATCCTGGAAAAAACTTTGGGCCTTACGGTCTGCCAAAATCTGCATTATTAAGTTTATGTAAGCAATATGCTTTAGATTATGGTTCGTATGGAATTAGATCCAATGGCGTAAATGCAGATAGAATAAAAAGCGGCCTGATGACAGAGAAAATGATAAAGACCAGAGCTAAAGCAAGATCGGTAACAACTAATGAATACATGAAAGGAAATTTATTATTAGATGAAGTAAAAGCAGAAGATGTTGCTAAAGCATTTCTTCATTTAGCAATTTCAAAAAAAACTACTGGCGCCGTACTCACTGTTGATGGTGGAAACATAGCTGCCTCTTTAAGATAGGGACTTAAATCGTGTTTTACCAACCAATTAAGCTACCGAGGTTAATGGTTGCTCCAAATGGAGCTAGACCAATGAAAAAAGATCATCCAGCTGTTCCGATAGATATTTCTGAAATAGTAAGTACTGGAAAAGCTTGCTTTGACTCAGGTGCTGATGGAATTCATTTTCATTCAAGAAACAAAGAAGGACAGCACGTTCTAGACTCTGGTCTCTGTAAAGAAACTCTTCAAGAATTAAACAAACTAGTTCCAAAAATGCATTTACAAATTACAACTGAAGCCATAGGAAAGTATTCTCCGGAAGAAATGCGCAAACTTGCGTATGATGTTATGCCACCAGGTATTTCAATTGGAGTTAGAGAAATGATTCCTTTAAGGCAACCAACTATTGATGATGTAAAACTTTATAATAAACTTACTGAAGCAAATACAAAAATTCAACATATTTGTTATGATCCAGATGATGTTGATCTTCTGTCAAATCTTTTAGATAAAGCTAAGCTTTCAAAGAATGGTACATGGTGTATGTTTGTGATAGGACATTACTCGGGAAAAGTCAGTAATCCTGAAAATATTTCTCCTTTTATTGAAAGACTTAAAAAAAATAATATTAATGCTGATTGGGCAGTGTGTGCTTTCAATAAAGAAGAGGTATCTTGTTTAAAAGAGGCAATAAAACTTGGAGGAAAAATTAGAGTTGGTTTTGAAAATTCGTTACTTATGCCAGATGGGAGTATTGCACCAAATAATGAAACAAAAGTTAAAGCGGCAAGTTCTTTATTTGATTAAAATCTTTAATATCCTTACACGTTTTAAGAATAAATCTGTCCGGCCTTACAATAACAGCCTTGGCTTCAAAACTTTTTAATACATTAGATAAACCTACTACTTCTTTCTCAGTAATTATTGGTATTTTGATTTTCGACTTTTGTTTTTTTAATTCTGAAGATAAAAGAACTAAAGGAGATGTAGAAAATTTATCATCTAGTGTTTTTCCATTTTTCATTTTTAATTGAGGAAAAATTTTACCTCTATTTCTATCCTTCTCATCTCCCAGACCATATCCTAATTTTGGTTTGATTGACTCCATCTTCTTTGTTCCATCTGGTTTTGAAGATATATTATCTGTAATTTTTTCTGATCCAATAGCATTAACAAATTCACCCATTCTCATAGTAGTTTCTATATATTCCTTAGCATTTGAAAAACGTTCTGTTTGATAAGTGTCTAAAAAATCCTCGTTATGATTATTTTTTATACATAAACTTATTTTCCATGCTAGATTTGAGGCATCCCTAATTCCAGCACACATGCCTTGTCCCATAAATGGAGGCATTAAATGTGCTGCATCACCAGCTATAAAAATTCTTCCTTTTCTCCATTTTTTAGCTATGGCTGATTGAAATGTATAAATTGTTTTTCTTTCTAAATAAGCCTCCTCTGGTGATAACCATGGCTTTAAAAAATTCCAGATATATTTATCTGATAATAATTCTTTTTCATCTTCATTATCGTGAATAGCAAATTCCCAACGCCTTCTTTTTCCTACATTTCTACAATAAGTAGCTGGTCTTTTGGGATTAGAATACTGGATAGTTCTATCAGGCAATTCATCTTTCTTTTTATTTAATATTAAATCAACAACTACCCATTTTTGTGTAAATCCAAGGTTGTTAAGCTCAGTTCCGATTTGAGTTCTTGTAGTTGAGCGAGCCCCATCACAACCAATAACATATTTAGAAGATATATAGTGTATTTTTTGGTTCTTCATATCTTTGAAAGTTAAATTAACTTTATTTTTTGTATTTTGAATTTTACAAACCTCTGAATTCTGTCTTATAGAAACTTTCTTAAATTTGTTTAATCGAACACGAAGATTTCTCTCTAAATCTGGTTGATGAAATCTATAACTTGGGTACCATCCGTTTTCTGTAACTTCACGTGGGCGAGGCCAATCAAGCAATATCTTACCCTCTGGGTTTACAAATTTAGTACCCTTATTGACAATTGTTTCTTTTAAAAATTTTTTTGTAATACCAATGGTTTGAAAAACCCTCATAATTTCATCATCAAAGTGAACGGCTCTTGGTAATGAATAAAGACTTTTTTCACGTTCTAAAATTAAGATAGTAAATCCGTTAAGAGCTAACAAGTTAGCTAAAGTACCTCCTGTTGGTCCAAGACCCACTATAACAACATCGTATTCCTTCATTTATTTAATTTTGAATATTTATTAATTTAATTTTTTTTATTAATCTTTGAGTAAAGCCAAGGACAGTCTACCAATAGAGGAGCTTGTTTACCTTTGGCCGCAGTATCCAGTCTTTTATTTCTAAATTTCATTCTTTCATCTTTCGGAAGATAAAGCCTTTCGTGTCCCCAAAAACTTGGTCCTTCAAAAGTTTCATGTGATTTCCAGGTGCTAGGGTCAATTATTCTGCCTCCCCATCCGTTTTCTACAAAAAAACCAGAAGGAGTAAATGAATAAAAAGATGTCATATAATCATTTGTGTGACGACCCATAGTGTAAGCTATTGCATTATCTTTGTATTGTACTAAATCATATCCCTGTCCAACATCATCGAGACTATTATACTCAACCATGAAATGATGAAAACCAATTTTGCCTGAGCCAAATAATGCAAGACTGTGATGACGACCATTGATGTGAAAAAAACATAATGAAATAGGTGTATGACTATAATCGCTAATTTTAAAACCTAATATGTCTCTATAAAAAGGTACAACTTTATCAAAGTCTTTTACATGTAAAACAACATGGCCCATACCTAGTGCTCCAGTTTTAAAACCAGAAATTGGACGAGAAGGTTTAAAAGGACTTGTATCTTTCATAGGACTATAAACAAGTTCAACGCGATTACCTTGTGGATCGTTAAAATGAATTAAATCTTCAACAAATCTTTTATCTGAATAAGAAGAATTGCCTAAAGTAACTTTTACATTTTTTTTTTCAAGTTCTGCTGCAAAAGTTTGGAGATCTTCTTTTTTATCAACTTCAAAACCTACAAATGCTAAACTATCCCCAGTATCTCCTGTTATAGCTAGTCTTTGTTTATGATCGTCCATTCTAAATGATAAAGTACCCTTGCCTCTATCAACTTTTTGCATTCCCAAACATTTTTCTGAATAATCAGACCAATCTTCAAGTTTGTCTGAGTTAACTCCTATGTAGCTTAAAGCTTTTACTGCCATGGATTTATTATACTAGAAATTGTTTGAGCCCGCTATAGATAACGCGGGCTCAATTTATTTTTTAATGCTTAGCCGTCAATTTTCTTAATGATTTGTCTGGCTCTTTTTAGCACACCAGCTCCATCAAGTCCTTTGCCTTTCATTTCAGCTAACCAATCTTTTTCAATTGGTTTTAATATTTTCTTATATTTGCTGATAACTGCCTTAGGTGCAACTTCAATTTCGTGTCCTGGAGTTGCAGCAACAACTTTTTTCATTTTAGCATTTTGTGTATCAATTTTATGAGCAGCCCAATCTCCAAAAGCGTGACCACTGTTATTATCAATACATTTTTTTGCAACTGGATCTAAGCTCTTATATTTTTTCTCATTCATAATCAGACCGAATGTAGCATTCGTTATATTTACTTCAGTATGATATTTAGTTACTTCGAACAATTTGAATGACCCCACCGCTGTATAAGGGAAAGGAGTTCCGTCTAATACTCCTTTATTAAGAGCTTCGTAAGTACCTGGAGCAGGAACTTTAACTCCTGTAGCTCCCAAGGTCTTAAGAATTGTTCCAGCAATTTTGCTAGGAACTCTCATTTTTTTTCCTTTGAAATCTGCTGGATCCATAACTTTAGTATTCTTCATATGGATTTGATAAGCAGGATTTGAGTGTAATCCTATCAAGTGAATACCTGACATTTCTTTGTCAAGATACCCTTCATCATACAAAGTATTCAAAGCTTTAGAACCTGCTTTAGATGTTCTTGTAAGAAACGGTAATTCAATAACTGAACTCAAAGGAAACTGACCTCCGATGTAACCAAGAACGGTCCATGAAATGTCTGCTACTCCTTTTGTTACGATATCATATTGCTTAGGTGGACTACCTAAAACTCCACCGGCATACATTTTA
>MDTE01163738.1_pt1 | contig 21737 bp, 11 predicted proteins | sample 811231 | NCBI WGS metagenome assembly MDTE01 (sample SAMN05326651, study PRJNA326480) | marine metagenome | isolation source: seawater | place: Indian Ocean: Red Sea | collected 2010
ACTGCTGCTTTTCCTTCATTGTAAATAAATTCACCATTCATAGTGATGCCACCAGGCAACTGTGCTCCCTGGAACTTAATTAAGTTGGCACCCCATTGTCTACGAATTAATGCAGTAAGATAACGCTTGACCCATACGTCATTATATACTGCAGCAAAGTCAGATGGATCAACTGCGCGATAGCAATCGAGAACTAAAAAGTCTCCATCTGCAACATCTTCTTGAAAGTCGATGTCAAGATATAAACGGTCACCACGCATCTGATATCTAACTTGTTTCTGACCCTCAAGTAAGAAGTAGATATCTTCTAATCTGCGATTGACCATTTCATACGTCAGGATCTCGGTGTTTGTAAGATCCCAAAGATCGTTCAGTCTCCACTGATAGCGAACGTCAAACAAATTAGTAACGTTCTTAGAAACAAAATCAAATACTTTGACTACGCCTGTGATATAGTCTGGAAGTTTGATATAGTTGTTCTGAGTTTTATATGTAATACTGGTACCTGCTGATGTTGCGTTGGTAACAGTTGTATCAGCATCCGTAGTCATGGTATCGATAACAACCTGACTAAATGGAACTTTCAGGAAGGTTCTGATATAACCATCCATGTGACGCTCATTGTAATACTGGATAGTATCATCTACTAGATCAGAAATCTGATCATCATCTACGTTAATTTCTAATACTGGAGCACCGAGTTGACGCAAAGCGTAATCGATGAGTTCTTGTCTTGTGCTTGGTTGTGCCATGATTACTGTGGATTTACGTTGAACCTGATGCGAACATAGTAAAGAGTATTTGGATCAAGTGACACGTCATTTGGAAGAATATAGGATGTCAAGTTGGTAGCATTTCCAAGAGACTGGTGTACAATAATATTAAAGTCGCTGGATGCGGAGAACTGCCAATCACTAGAGGAGTGGACATATCCAGAAATAATTTCAGCAGGATCAGTATTTACGGTTGGATTGAAAGCTGGTGTAATCGTTTGAATCTCTGGTTGATCTACGAATGGGGTTGAGAATGTTGTGGTTGTGCTGTAGTTACTTTCAAGACCAGCGTCATCTCTATATTTAACTTGAACAACATACACAGTGTTGAACGACAGAACTGCAGCGGGAACGGTAAAGGTAGTTAAATTACCATTGTCTCCATTTACAAACGTATTGCTCGTGTCATATACAGTTGCATTATCACTGACTCTTCTGATTCTCCAGAAACTAGAGAAGTGAGTTGATCCTGTATACTCTGGAACAAACGCGGAAGAGGTAAATGTAGGTGTCCTGTCAAATGTTTTTAATGTATCTGGATCTGTATTTACAGTGATGGATGTTGCTGCACTAACAAACTCAAACTCATTGACAGTCAGAGTTGCTGCAGAAGAAGTAACTGTGGTAGCATTTGCGTTTTGCAGAACCACTCTGTATTGTTCGGATGGTGTTGTTGGGAAAACTGTAGCTGGAGTGGTAAAGGATGCTGCGTTAGCACCAGCGATATTACTCCAGTTGGCACCAGAATTAATTGATCTTTGCCACTGATATGAAATGACTCCACTTGTGATGGATGCTGCAACGTTAAAGGTTCCAGTATTTCCCTCAATGACTCCAATACTTTGTGGTTGCGTGGTGATGGTAATAACTCTAAGTACCGTGAGTAAAGCAAAGCTGGAAGTTTGACTTGCTGCAGCACCAGTCAAAGAAATTACACAACGGTACCTTGTATCGTTGTTTGTAGCAAAAATAAGAGATGGTGTGGTGTAAGATGCACCTGTGGCACCTCCGATTGAACTCCAGTTTGCTCCACCATCAATAGAACTTTCCCATTGATACTGTGGGGTTCCACTGCTAACTACAACAGAAACACTGAAGGTTGCTGTTTGTCCCTCATTACCAATCTGATTTGCTGGTTGAGATGTGATCGAGAAAGTTCTCTGAACCGTCAGTGCTGCTGAGTTTGTATATGCTGGACTTGCAGCTCCAGTTGCGTTAATTTCGCAACGATAGAGATCTGCATTATCATTTGCATAGGTAAGAGTTGAAGTGGTATATGATGGGTTGGTTGCACCAGCAATGTTACTCCAGTTTGCTCCATTGTCATCAGATCTTTGCCATTGATATGTGGCGCTTGGGGAATGCTGAGACATCAGCATAACCATTTCTTCGCTGTTTCCTCCAGCACTTCCACCTCCACCTCCAGATGGAGTTGTCCAGGAATCAGTCTCGAAGGAAGAGGATGCTGCGTTAGCACCAATCTGACCCATTGTTACGTCACCAGCACAAGTGAAGGTAGCAGTTTGCCCTTCAGTGACGGTTTGTGGTGATGGTTGTGCGGTTACCGAAACTGTTACAGTTTCTACCTGTAAAGTTGCACTTCCAGAGGTTACTTGAGATCCTCCAGTAACGTTCAACAAACAACGATATCTGTGCTCGTCGTATGATGAATCTAATGTTGGGGTAGTATATGTTGCTGTTGTTGCCCCACTTCCCCCAACAACATTAGACCAGTTGACACCACTGTCGATAGAGAACTGCCATTGATATGTAATATCACCTGCATCATTATCGGAAGTGGTTGCTGCTACACTAAAGTCTTGAGTTCCACCAACAGCACCAGTAGTATCTGTTGGTTGAGATGTGATTGAGATAGTTCTGGTTAGAAGAATCCTTGCAGAATTGCTGGTTACTGGTGCCAGTGCTCCGTCACAGTTCCAAATAACTCTATAGTAATCTCCATAGTCATCATCATAAGTGGTTGGACCAACAGTCAGAGATGCACCTGCGGGAGGTTCATTGACCACACCTCCAACATTAGTCCATGTCAATCCATCCTCAGATTTTTGCCATTGAGAATTCTTCAATGCTCCATCTAAAGTAGATGCGGTAGAAGTGAATGTAGCGTTAGCTGGAGCAACTGGAGTCGAATCTATAGGTTGAGTATTGATTGTGATGACTCTGTATACTGTATAAGTTACGACATCAGAAGTAGTTGTTTGTGCTGCAGTTGCAGTATCTAAAATACATCTAAACTTTTGTCCATTGAGAGCATAACTATCATCAACAGTTAAAGTATTTGTAGTAACTCCATTATAATCAGAACCGTTACTAGCATTAACCCAGTTAGCACCACCATCTACAGAGACTTGCCATTGATATGTAACTGCTGATCCATCTGAACTAGAAGCAGTAATCGGACCAAAAGAACCATTTGTTCCACCAGCAGATTCAACACTATCGTCTACTGGTTGATTGTTAATTGTTACCAGAACACCAGTTCCAGTATTCGTGAATGAATACGATTGTTGAGCACCAGTATTCGACTCTGTGATAGAGAAGTTATAAGTTAAATCCTGATACGATGCTGTGACTGTTCCACTAATAATTCCAGTGTTACTGTCAAAAGAAAGACCAGAACCAATAAGGTTACTACCTGCATAGGAATACGTTCCTTCTGGCATTGGTTCAAGCGCCCATGTTGTAAGTGACGCAAGACCAATATCGAGATTTATTGTATCTCCATTTGTAAAGGGACTTCCAGTTAGAGCACCTGCAGTTTGATTCCAGGTTGCAACAGTATCAACGTAGGGGTGAATCGCTCCTCTAATAATAGTATTAGTTCTTGGAGTGTAGTCCACACCAGAGTCTACAGGGAGACCTGTTCCAATTGGAGTTCCAGAAGTAACAGATGTTAAAGTAATACTTCCAACCATTCCTGAGTGGAATTGGCAAATATAGTAGTATGTTCCAGGTGCTACTCCAGCAGTATCCCAAGTTATAGTACCGTTCTGTGATCCATTATTAGTTACTGTACCACTGGTAACTAAGTTTCCAGTACCAGTTGTGGGAGAGGTTTTAAGATAAAATGGGTGACCAATAGCACTTACGTTAAATGTAAGTGTATCTCCGATATAAGCATTAACAGTTGGGTCAGATGTGCTATTGAAAGTATTTGTTCTATCACTGCCAGTGAATACATAATCACTAGATCCAGAGTTTCCTACGGTAAATGTAAAAGTCTGTACACCAGTATAAGACTCTTGGATATCTGTCTGAGTGCTTAATGTAGTAGAAGAGAAGTGTGGACCATCAGTTTCTTCGTGTGTACCAGTAATAACACCCATGTAACAACCAGTACCACCACCAGTAGTGGTTTGAGTTGCTGATGCTGTTAGAGTTACTGTGATTTGATATGATCCAGCATTCTCAGAAATAATAGTGTACCAGTCTGCCTTAGACTGTGTTTCTAAGTTGATGCCACCTACAGTTAAAGTTGATGGAACTTTAATTTGAACTTTCTTGCCAACTTTATTAGCAAAATAAGATGCATCTGCGGAGTTGTATGTAATTGTAATATTACTAGATCCGTTAGTTGTAGCAAATGGATTATTGGGTAGCTCCCTTTCAACCATACTGTCGAAAGGATATGCAGTCGTTCCAGCACCACCTTGGAGGAAGTTTGCTCCGTTGGTTCTAATCCAGGTTTTTACAATTGTAGTTAGATTAGTTGTCTGTAATGTATATGCCTGTTCTTCCAAGTATGAAAGTATGATACCAGATACAATAGGGCATGAGAAAGATGTACCGCTAATAGTATCGTATGATGCTGTGCTAGTAGTGGAGGTTTGTGTTGTCCAATCATACTTGGGACATACAATTCTAGATCCAGGAGCAACAGTAGTTACACCCAAACCATAGTTGGAGAAGTCTGCCCAGGCATCGTTATATTCTGTAGCACCAACACTGATTTTTTTTGTATCAAAGTCTACATTGTTATATGTCGCGTCTTGATAACCTGCGGTTCTTGCACCAGCAATAAATTTAGCTTGCGTTGGTCCAGCAAAGTTATTAGAAGAATCCTTAAATCCGTTTCCTACTGAGCGACAAATAATAATATTATATGTTTCTGCTACGGTCCTTTCAATCTCATCAAGACTCTCTACTTCGTTACCTGCATCAGTTCCAGGATCATTAAGTTCGATATTAGGATTAGATCCTGATGGAGTTGTTGGACCGAATGATGCATTGATGACTGCTGGTCTAGTGTTTCCTTTATAATTTACATCACCAGAATCATTGTGGTCGATTACTGCTTGATATGCAGTAACGATTCCAGAGTAAGAAGCAGACAGGGAACTGTTGAATGCTTTTAGTGAAAAGATTTTTGCTTTGGGTGATACTCCAGCAGTTCTTCCTGCTGCTAAAACTGCACATGCAGTACCATGCCCTTGATCATCTTCGTTGTTGGATCCATATGCCCCACTATAGTGAGACAACTGATATACTCTATAGTTTTGCTGCTCAGATGTTCCGTCTAAGTTTGTTGAATAATCTGGATCAAATAGTTCTGGGTGTAACGCTGCATTGTTTCCAGTTGGTCTGGATGCACCACGAACGCCACTATCAATGACGTAATAGTCAACTCCATCTCCAGATTGAGTTGTACTGAACTGTCTATTTAAATACTGTCTATCCGACTTTGTAATTCTATCTAAGTGCCAAAGATCATGTAAGTTGAATGATCCATATCTATTTGGTGAAGTTTGATATCTACCCATACCTGGGTGATTCAAGCACCATGGAAATAAAACTGATGGAGTAGATGCTCCAAAAACAATTCTAGTATATGCTCCTGCTTGCCCAGCAGTTCCGTTATAAGTAACTCCGCTAGTATATTCGCCTTGACCAGATGGAGTCAACTCACCCCAAATTCCATCTTCATACTCAGAGAGTCTAAGTGGGTGAGTTGCGTTGGATGGATCCGACTGATCAAATGTAATTGTTTGACCTTGAGTGAATCCTGTATAGTTTGCAACTACGTTATACGTTCCTCCCTGACTATTGGAGTATACGTATAAGTTAGCTCCACCAATGCTTTGTACTTTTACCCAAATTGTTCCAGATGTATTACTAGTAATATTTCTAGTTCCTGAGGTTGCGTCACCTTCAACCTCTTCTTCCTCTCCATATTCCCAGGATGTATTTGCTTCGACTACTGGATGAAGGGAATAGTTGGTATCCCATGCCGCCTTTCTTACGCTGCTGATTCCTCTAAGGTCAGATAAAGCAGATGGTTGATCATCTTCGGGAACATCGAAAATGAGCATACCAAAGCTTCTTAATTTTTCAGCAAAAACTAAGTAACTAAGTTGATCTAAGATAGACTTTTTAGCTACCTCTAGATCAGAATTATTGGTTACCTTGACTACTACCCTTCTCATTCGGTAAGCACAAAAAAGTCCTCTTTTGTATTTATACTAAGTCAGGACATCTGGGGAAGTGTAAAGTTTTTGGGCATTTGTCCAGTAGGACGTTCCAAAGGTTTAGTAAAAATTAGATCATGTTTATGGTTAAATGTAAACCTAGTAGTAACATGGGTTCTATCTCCCTCTACTACTAAGTCATAATTTTTTCCATAAACAGTATCTTTTATTGCAATGGAGATGATAGTTCTCCCCTCGTAAGTCTCTCCACTTCTCCATGGGAGAGTGTCCATAGTACCGTCAAACTCTACATGATTAATTGTAGAGTTCTCGTGTTCTCGGATTCTATGTTCACTCGACGGTATGTTCTGATGCATCGGTTTCAGATGTCTTAAGTGTCATATTTAATGCTTCAATCGCACCTTCAAGGCGAAGAACCTGATTCTTTCTGTTTGTTAATGCAGACTCAAGTTCAACGATAGTTGCTTTCTGTTCTTTCAATTGCTCGGTGAAATCTTTCACCATTTCTTCTGTAGTCATAGTCTTGAATGATAACTGATTTATTTATTGCAAAAATGCATTGAAGGTTAAACGGTTTACCTCCCATCCCTCTTGAATATAGTAGGGAGAGTGCCATATCTTTCCTTCATATACTAAGAGAGTATTGTATTCATGTTTTTCAACATGATATCTTTCCCAAGTTTTAGATTTGAATTTAGATGGATCAAAGTTTACCATCGCATTCATAGTGTTAGTTGCTCTACCCGATCTATAATTTCTATCAGATGTAACAAACTCTTCGTTGTATTCTTTATTTCTAAAAAACGCAGTAGCAGAATCACTATCTTCCAATTCCTCATCAGTATTCAAAGATAAAACTGCAGCGTAGTGAGTATCATCTGTATGTGGAGAGAGACTACACATCCTACATTTTTCTTGAACTTCATACATTTGGAATGTAAAGTCAGAATACGCAGGAGTATTCATTACTCTCTTTGATGCATCAAAATAGGTAGATACTAAAAATTTAAATGGTTCATGAAATTGTTTACTTGGATGCCCGATCCTATGAACGAGTCCAGGTAAATTAGAATACTGCCCATTTAAAGTAGAAACGTAATCACATGAAAGTGCATACGCTCTAACTTGGTCTGGATTTTTAAAAAAGTTACGAATTTTAATCAATCTATTTTTAGACTGACCAATATGAAGTTGCTCAACCTCCCAATCTCTAGGATGGCTGACTGCCAACATTTCGGGATTAATTACTTTCATTGACCAAAATACTCATCTGCTACGGACTGATCTGGTTTTTCCAGAACTAATACATGAATTCCATTCCACCATTGATTTGGATTTTCAATAACGGTACTTAGAATTCTTCTTTCAAAATAACATGTCAGTTGATTCTCTTGAGTGAATTGAACTGTTGCTTCTACTACGCCATCAAAATTAGCATCATCTACAATGAGTATGAACTTATCTGACAAGAATGGTAGAACATGATTCAAGTTATTCAGTTGTTCCATCATATCATGGTTGGCGTCATAGAAGACCACATTTGGTTTGTAACCTTCAAAATCTTCTTCCACTAATTCTGTGATGGATGATTTGAGGAATACTGAGTTTCCATTCTCATGTCTACCCCACTTATCCACAAATGTTTCATATGGATTTCCAACTTCAGTCCATCTGACATGATCCATCATTGGTCTGCAATTTGGTTCTGAGAAGTCATCAACTCCAAAACACTTTGTTTTATTTCCTTGCGAAGCAGCAAAGAAAGTATTGCCTAGATAAGTTCCAAGTTCCAAATAAACAGTATCATCATCACTCACTAACTTATTGAGGAAATGTCTAACTCTATCCGAAGACAATCCAGGGATAGCATGAGATTTGTAGTTTGATTCTTTATGCAATCCAGCATCGATGGCATCCAATACACGTTTCACATATCCATCAACTTCTACTTCTCTACTGTCCTTCTTCAAATGTGCATCAACAACATTCTCACAGTAGTTACAATCCCAACAATCAAACTTGCAGTTCTTAATCTTCTCCCTCCAGAGATCGACAGGTTTCTGATCCATGGAGAGATCGGAAATGTATTCTTTGAAATCTGGAGTAAGAAGAGTTGCGTCCATAGACCAACGCTCAATGATATTCATTGACTCTCTAAGTTTCATTGCATTTTCTCTGCCATGCATCTTGAATACATCAATACCAAGATCTAAAAACTCTTCCCAATCTTTTTTCCAGGGTGGGAGGTTTGCTGCTTTGAGTGCATGTGAGTTGTCTTCAATATCCCATTTTGCACAGGAGTGTGTGCTGATGGGGTCCATAAAATATTGTGGATTGTTTTGAGTGCGAGTATTGTTATAATGGTAGTGTTCATCCATCATAGAACATCCTCCCCAACAACCTTCGTTGGTTAAGATTGAAAGTTCTACAGGTTTACCGATAGAAGCACAATACTCTTTAGCGTCTTTGATTCTAAGCAAAGCATCACGGTCTCTCATCAAATCTCTATCGAGATTGATATAATGGAATCCTGCTTTAGCAAGAGATACAATCTCATTTGCTTTGGTTACATTCCTGAGAATTGTATTTTTGATTTTTAATTCTGGGAATTCTTTTTGTAAGATTCCACTAGAGACCCAACTAGTATGTGGAATAGTTGCTATCCTAACTCCAATCTCATATAACTGAGAAAAGTTCTTTATGAAAAGATCTAGATTCTCGGAATCTGGTCTAACGTAAATATTGTTGAACGTGGCAGAAAGGGGCAAACCAACTTCATCAGCAATCGCTTTTGCATTATAAAACAATTGAACTGGATCACCTTGGAATACATCTCCCATAGCATCTTGCTCAAAGGGAGGCATCCTACAAGTAAAATATAGATCTGCAATAAGATCTTTATACCTATTCAACCAAGGAATAAAAACAGTTTCAGCAAACGTGGCATCAATCTTCGGATTTATTGGAAGACTGAAGACGGATTTTTTCTTTGGGGATGTCATACTTCACTTCAGGTAACGATGGTGCTTGTTCAGTAATTTCAGAGGCATTAATTTGGGGTGGAGAGAATTCTTCTTTTCCCTCTAAGATGGGTTGAGTCACTGGTGCCATTTGCGCTTTCATTTGCTTTACACCAGCATCGATGAGTTCGGAGTGATGCACTGCACCAGCTAAAGCTAGAACTTGATCTTCTGGATTCATATTCATAATAGAATCCATATTACCAGTTCCTACATGTCCAAATGAAATAATATCACATGCAGCTTGTTTTGCCATTCGACTGATCCAATATTTCCTATCTTCCTCTTCATTAATAGTTAGATAGTAATCAATACCTTTCTCTGGATCAACATCCTGCTCAAGTTCACTTACAAAGTGCTCAACTTCTTTTTCCATGATCGCATATTTTTGTTCCCAAATAGAACGATCATATTTTGCTTTCTCTATTTCAATAGAAATCTCTTCTTTGTCTAGATCGTCTTCTGCAATTTCATATTGACGTTCTAGTTTTCTGATAGCAATAGAGTTTTTCTTGAGTCGGTACTCCAACTCAACTCTAGTGTTATCTCTCATTTGAAGTTCAAGAAGAGCTTGTTGAACTCTTTTAAATGGTGTGATCTGAGATCCACACACGAAATTTTGATTTTGGTATCTTGACTGTCCTCCTTCTAATTTGTAGGAGACTTCAATCCAAGACTTCTCAGAATCCGAAAGTGCCATAAGCTAGTTCTCCATCGATTCGCTGTCCATTAGAATCGATACGACCTAGCATTTCTCCCTGCTTCAATGGCATACCCACATTCAAGTAATCCTCATACAAGATGTTCATATCCCACATGTTATCGCAGTTCTTAAACTGAGATCGTATCGCATGATATTTGCCCAATAATGAGGCATAATCTATAAGATATTTATCATGGTGCTGGAGGACTCTTTGAACTAAAACGTCCTTAGAGATTCCTCTAGTCATGCAGAGGATATCCAAAAATGGAGTTTTTGCTTCTGGATTTTCTTTGTACTTTCTTGCTTCTTCTAACTGATAGATCCAAGACTCAGTTTCTACATCGCAGCAATTTTTAAAGTTCTTGAATCTAGTATCAAACTCATGTTCAATTACTAGAATCGCCTGCTTCTTCATGAACTCAACTGCAGTCTTAATATGTGACTTAGGAGTTGTTTTCTTTATTTTAGTATAAACAATTTCTCCAGTCTCATCATCGATAGATTCCACATAATCTTTATAGTGAGTTCTGATTTCACCTTGGAATCTTACGCCATTTTTATATTCTTTTTCGTCAAGTTCAATATATCTTCTGAATAGTGGTTTGACAGTTTCAAACACCAACTTATTCATTCTAACGGTAGAAACATTGTAGAAGTTCCACAAAGTTCTGTATGTGGTTTCGTGTGGTTTGATATCTGCAAGTCTTAGGGTATCTTCATGAATCATCATGTAGATGTAACCCTCCTTGATCATCTCCTTGTCTTTGGTGAACTTTTTAATTTCTAGTTCAAGGGGATGTTGTGGTTGATATTTTGGACGTAGAAATTCTTCATCCTCAATAAGTTCGGATGGAACTCTCTCCTTCCAGGGAAGATCCAAAGATTTTTCTTCGATGAAATTAGTTAGATCCATTTTCTAAACGCTCAACTCTTTCTTTTAACTCACGAAGTTCTCTCTTCAACTGTTCGACAGCCGCTTTGGAAGCACCATCAGGTTGCCCAAACATCATCTTAGTGCTTTTTCCAGTGTGGTTTGACATTACTGATACCTCAATCCTGTTACTGCAAATGCTCCTGTTACGCAAGCACCAGAAGACTGTCCCTGGTGACCCTTTGGTTCTGCTTTAAATCCAAGAACTACATCACTATCGTTTGAATAGAATCTCTTCCAAGTTCTATTGTTCTGATAGTTACCAGGACCACCACCATAGTTACCCATTTGATAACCCCAGTCTTGACCCATTTCCATATTCTCTTCACCACCAGCAATATCACCTTGGTTGAACTGACTTCCAATAGTGGTTGCAGTGAGATCGTTAAATTTAATCCAGGGCAAAGTTACGTTTGCAGCAGCACCGTGGTAACAATGACCCCACTTTGTAGAGAGGTTCTTCTTCCAACCATCATTAGATCCCCAGTTCGCCAAACTGTAATTGGAAACAGATTCGTTTGTAAATGTGATATACTTAGCGTTGGAGTTATCTCCAAAAATATATCCTCTAGTTTCTCCTTGACAACCAGTTGCGTTGCCATTAGTGAATCCACCACCAAGACGAGTGGACATTTCAGAGATGAAGTTTAATCTTTGGAATGATCCTGGACCACCACCTCCAGTGTATCCAATCTGTTGCATTTGAGCAGAAACGGACCCTGGGTCATCAGTACCATCCCAAGTATCCATAGAAGCACCAATGCTGTCTGGCGTTGTATTATATCCATCACCATGACCAGGAGTACCGTTTGGACCAAAGGTTCTATTGGTTCCTGTATGTAAATTGATACTAGATACAGATCCACCACTACCACCGTAGGAGTTTTCTGTACCGTAAATATATCCGTTAAAATCTCCGAAGTTTCCGTCTACGTAAGATGCTGCTCTATCAAGTTGGTCTCCACGAGAAATTGTAATATCTGTAGCGTGGTAAGTTTGGTTGACAGTTCTCCATGGATTAGATCCACGATATCCACCAATCAAGAATCCATGAGTGAATAGACTTCTATATCTAAAACTAGAACCAATAGTGTAAGTTACCGAGTTTCCATTTTCGTCAATCCAATCTTGAGTTCCAGTATATGGTAGATAGTACGAAGAACTAATTACTGGATTTTGAGATCCTGCTCCAGTAGTCGTTGTTGGTGTAGCTTGATAAATGCCGAATGGATTATTTCCAGATCCACCACGAGGAGAAAATGTTCCAGCAGCTTCCGCTGAGACTGCTCCAGACCAAAAAGCATTGGTACCATCTGACATCAGAATAGCACCAGCAGTATCAGGACTTTGTGTTGGAAGAGTCTCAAACAGGACTCCATTCTGCAACAGATTTCCTGTAAAATTAATATTTCCAGTAACATCCACATTCTTGGGGATGGAAACTGTTCCCCCCGAAGAAGTCACAGTGTTAGTCTGGACAGTAGTGGTTGTTACTTGTGACATTTATTATGCCTCTGGTTTTGGATATTTTTCCTTAATTTTATTTATTTCCGCCCTCCAGTTATCGATATCATGATAGATCATATCGAGCTGGACGTGGATCTCGGGATACTCATCTGCTCTCATTCTAGAATAGTTTCTAGCAGCATAATCAGACTTAAGTCTATTGAGTTCCTGATTGATCTCCGCTGTAGTTGGAGGACCACCTTCGTCCTGCCACTCTAATGTGGAAAGATCATTGTTGTAAATAATCCATCTAGTTCCAGGTCTCAGATTGTTGAGAGCCATTCCGTAGGATGGATACTTCTCTCCGCTATCGTTGTATGCCATAGTAATTACGCTGCGATTTCCCAAGCGGTCATAACAATCAGACCGCGAGCATTTTGGTTGCCACTTGCATCCCAACCACCAAAGTCAATAGTTCCACCAGCCCAACCGCCAAGGTATTGTTGGTATCTAAGAACTGTTCCTGCACCCTGATTAGGGGTATCAATAAAGGATGAAAAATAGTCACCTTCAAAAGCACCGTTACCATTCTGCCAGTGAATACCAGCAAAGGTATCGATGGTACCATCTGTTCTAGTCTCTGCTACCAAACTAGTAAAACCTCCATTGTTGATTCTTCTTCTTAAGTCAACATATTGGTGTTGCTGGTTTGGTCCATACATCTTAGTCTTCCACTGAACAAGAATTCTGGAATTATCTTTCTGTTGTGTAATATCAATATACCAATCACCAATAGCAGTTAAGTTATTGATATTGTTAGCGTATGCAGTATTGCCAAACTCACCGTAAGACTGACTTACTCTTTGGACAACTTGAATAACTCCACCAGCTAAGAGGTTAGTGCCACTTGAATCCTGGAGATTGTCAGTTCTTAAAGTACCGACAGTCATAGTACCAGTATGATTTACATTACCACTAGAATCTAGCTGCAAGAAGGGTGTGGAAGCCCCAGCATTAATATGTTTGATTCTATCAACTCTTAGTTCAGACATGTCTTATAATGATGAACAATTGTATTTATACGATACTCCAGTATCCGCCGCTGTTAATCGTGACCGTAGTTCCATTGTTAATGGTGATGGGTCCAGCACTCATGCAGTTGTCTCCGTTATTAACGTTGACGTTTTCTCCAACAGTTTGGCGGTTACGCTTGAAGATACCGTATGTATCAATCCATTGCTTATCTCCAGTTGCTCTAAGGACAGTAGATTTCTGACCACTAGAAAGACCTTCAGAAGCATTGATGTTAAGACCGCTGTCGCCAGTGACCTGAACTCTGTAGGTGCTTTGAATGCTGTTGCTGCCTGGTTCGTGGAAGTGAACTCTACCACCATTATCCCAAGAAGAGAATGTCTGGTCAGAATCATTTCTCCAGAAGAAGTCATCACCAGTTCTGAAGTATGTATGAGAGTTATTACTAAAGTAGAATCTTGGTTGACCACCAGCATCATTGATCCACTGGTTGACTGTGCCTTGCAGATAAGGCAGGTCCAGTGCGCTGTAACCATCAAGTAGGTCAGCGTTCAGGTTAGTAACCTTCGTTGTAGAAGCAACATTGAATGGAGCAGTACCAGTAGAAACGCGGGAACGAATCTGACCGAAGAAGTGAACAGTGTTGCTATCATAGCGGTACTTCATAACACGGCTGTCAGTGCCGTTATTTCTTCTGTAGAAGGTGATATCGTCACCCTGTTCAGAACCGAATGCTGCAGGAGAGTTATCACCGTTGTATGCAATACCACCACCATAACTAGCAGACTGACCAATATACAGATAACCAGTTGCCTGACCACCGCCGTATGCCTCAAAACCAGCCTGAGAGGAACTGTTAGAAAGAACTGTTACCTTTCTATTTCCACTTGAAGTATTACCAAATACGCCATCACCAAGAACATCGAGGGCGGCAGAAGGATTGTTGACACCAATGCCAAGTTCACCATCACGGAAGTAAACATTATTATATTGAAGGTAAGTGCCATTCCAACCAAAGGAATTGCTATCATTACCAAAGCGGATGTAACCAACGTTAGAATTTTGCTTGCCTCTGAGTGTGGCAGCGTTAGTTGTTGCTTTACCAAGTGTGAAACCATTACCATCTGCAAAACTGATAATCGATGTACCAGTGTTAGTCAGAGTTAATTGATCACCAGTGTAGTCGTTAGCGGTTATATTTCCAGAACCGTTTCTACGTACAATTGTGTTTGCAGTAGCACTAGTGCTCTGAGTGTAACCATCAAGATAATGAGCATCTAACTGAGAGGAAGAACCGTCATTACCAGCGTGCCATACTGTATTACCATTAATAGTTACGTCACCAGCATTGATTCTGAGAGTACCATTGCCGTTAGTAGAATTACCACCAGAGACTCTAAGTTGAACGTCATAGTCACCAGCAGAACCGCTAGAGCGGAAGTCGATAGTTGGTACGCTAGATACAGAAGTTCTTCCAAGTTCAATACCAGCACCAGTAGCGTTGTCATTAACACCAAAGATTTGTGCAGATCCAGACGTGATATGATTACTGGAAGTTACAGTCCATTTAGATCCTGGGTTTGGACCTACTACATAGATGTCTCTGGAAGTTGCATTACCAGTAAAGGTTGCAGTACCTCTAACTCTTGTATAAAGAACTCCAGTATTGTCGGTTCCTTCCGTAATTCCACCAGAGTCAACAACGAAAGAACCAATGTTGTTTGTCGCTCCAACATCAGAGTACATTGTATATGTACCACTGTTGCTAAGGTTTCCACCTGAAGAGGCAGAAGCATGGAATCCAGAGATGATCAGATCATATTTGCTTCCATCAGCATCAACATAGAAATTCTCAAATACGTGTTTGTTTGTACCCAGAACCTCTGGAAGTGCATCATGAGCAAGGAATCCGCCATCCTGACTATCCTTAGACAGTGGGATGTTAACTAAGTTTCTTGGAGTTTGATAGTAGAGACCCTGATATCCATCAAGAACGTCTGCATCAAGACCACTATTGCTACCATCATTAGCAGCGGACCAAATCTTCGCCCAGTTGCCGTAGTTTGCTTGGTTGCCACTATTTCCTCTGATGTACAGATTGTTATTGTCTGTAAATCCAAGTTGAGTAGATGCACTTCTAGCAGTTTCTCTACGGAACGTCATAACTCCGTGCTGAGTTCCACCATCAGAAAGACCAGTTGCGGTATTATTTCTTAAGTGGGTTTGGAGACCTTCAGCAGCAGCGGAAGGAGCAGGGTTAGAAGTTGGAACTTCCTGGAGAGCCAGAGCAGTTGCGGTTGCGGCAACACCAGAGATGGAGATATTATAAGTTGTATTTCCGAGACGTGCTGGGTCAATAGTACCAGTAAGAAGACTTCCAGCATCTTCAAAGTAACCTGCATGGTTACCGTCGAGTCTATCGGCATTCAGTTCAGAACCAGGACCTTGGTCAATACGAACTTCACCAGAGTTGGTTACGATAAATCCACCCTCAGCGTCCTGTCCACCTGCCTGACGTGAAGTAAGTCCCTGATTTCCAGTGTCTTTGTAAAGTCTGAATACACCGTAGTTACCGTAAACTGTTCCTTGAGCACCAGTTCCAGGAGTAAGAGCATCGCCCTTCTTAATATCAATACTGATGTTTCCGAATACACGGTTGATGGTTCCTTTGTTTGCAGTCAGAGATGCATTACTGCCACCACCAAGTTCAGATGGGATTACAACTGCGAAACTTTGATTGTATCCAGTACCAGAGTCGGTTACAGTTACAGATGTGATTGCACCACCAGAAACAATATAAGTTGCTCTAGCAACACCATCATTGGTAATAAGAACATTACCACCATCCATCGGGATGCTCTGATATGTACCGTCGGTATATCCACTACCACCATTTACGATAGTAACGTCTTCGATGTATGTACTATCAGTGATACTACCAGATACCAGCATAGCATCGCTCGTCTCTGGTTTCATCGACTGAACTGCATACTCCCAAGAATTATCTCCACGTAAGAATGTGTTGGAGTTTGCAGTTCCTCTGCTTGCAAGTCTATCGGTATCGATAGTACCAGAAACAATGTTAGTAGCATCAATGTTGGTTGATGTTAACTGAGTCCAGTTTGCAGCATCAGATCCAGAAGTATTAACAACTCTAGAAAGGTCAATAACTCTCTTTCTATTAACGTTACCTGCTGTAGTTGCAGCAATCGCAGTTGTTACCTGATACTCGTTTGAGTTATTTACGGTTACGCTAAAGAACCCATCTGCGGCAGATCCAGAAGTAAAATCAAGATATACAATATCATTTGTATTGAGACCGTGATTATTTTCAGTAACAATCAGGTCAGTTGTTCCACCTTGACCATAAGATCCAGATCCCTCTGTAGTGAGAGAGAAGTCAAGGATGAAATCACCAGCATCAAACTTGATATTATTTGCGATATCAACTAAGACTCTACCTTCAACCTGAGCAGCACCAACAGCAGTAGTACCAGAATTCGGTGGCGCAATAGTAACGCCAGGTTGCGAGAAGTATCCAGAACCTCTCGTGGTCACTGTAATGGCAGTAACAATACCATTAGTGATAGTTGCATTTGCGAATGCTTGCGTTCCAGATCCTCCTGGGGGATCGATGGTTACACTTGGAGCAGAGAGATATCCATTACCACCATTAACAATATCAATCTTGTATACAACACCGTCTTCAAATCCAGTTACAGAACCTCTAGCACTTGTAGAACTTCCCTCAATAACATCGTTTACACTGAAACTATAACCAGAGTTGGGATCAAACGCTAAGAACTGACTATCTAGATCATTTTCTAAGATGTAAGATATAGCAACACCCTGAGTCTGGAATACCTGAGTACCAGATCCTTGAGACTGAAGATTAATTGCAGTATTGGCATTTGCATTAGTTTCCGAAACTGCAAGTTTGATGGTATTTGCGTTTACAGAAATAACATAATAGGTGTTGCCTGTGGCAAGACCAGTAATACCAGTTGTACCTTGAGTGTAGACAAGAGCTTCACCAGTCGCTAAACCGTGACCAGTGACAGTAATTTCATCTGTCGATGTATTTACATCTGTAGGTGCAACATTGAACGTTTGAGTTGATGTCTCAATCGCAATGTCACCTGCTTGTGCGTCAACGATAGCGAGACGCTCAGTGGTAGATGCAACAGAAGTAATACTGAATGGACGAAGTGCTGGAATCTGATCGATGTTGATCTTACCGTTGGAAGTCAACTGAACCAGAGCAGATGGAACAGCATTCGTCGAGAATGGTTGGTTCAGGTATGGTCCAAGGTTATTGGAAATGTAATCTTTAACCGATGCCTGAGTTGGAAGTAAGGAGTCGGAAGCAAATGCACCACCGAGGTTATCGTCGGATGAGAATCCAGTAATCGTAATGTTACCACCAACAATCTTAATAGATGTCAGTTCGGAAATAGCAACAGTACCAACGAAACTAATAGCACCAGTTCTGTTGAAGATAGTAACAAAGTTACCTACCTTAAAGTCACCAAACTCGTTAGTACCAGAGGTGTATACCTGACCGTATGCTTCTTCGGATGCTTCATAAGCAGATCCTCTACCAACACCACCGTTTTGAGGTAGTGCTGCATAAGTGTTACCAGAACCAGAGTATTCCCAAGTGTGAGAAGATGAATTACAGACAGATGGTCTATGGAACTTGATTGTTTTACCAGTCAGATATCCAGAGAGGTTGCCATTTGCATAACTGTATACTGTACCAGATGCAATATCGGTGAGATCAAGAGAAGCATTAACTTCAATATCGGCAGTAACTTGAGTTCCAGGAGCACCACTAACAAGAGTGGTCTTCAGAATAAAGAATTCGATTGCTGGGTTTGTATTTGTGGCATCATCGAATTTAATAATATAGTCTTCAACTGGAGTGTTTGTCAGAGTTGTACCTGCAACTCTAAGAATTTGTCTTCCAGTTGGGACACCATTGCCATCAACTTGGTTGGTAACACTAGTGACTTGACCAATGTCAAAGTCGTAAGGTTCTGATCTAAATCCAGTTGCTCTCAGAGCATAAGTACCAAAGTTCGATGCAGAGTTGGTTACGGAAGCATAACCACCAGACTGAACGAGAATACCGTCTTGACAGAAGATAGCAAACACAGAAACCAACTGTGTATAACCATCATTCAGAATGTTATATGCAGTACCACCAAAGGAGATAATCGTAAATGCCGAAGCAACCATCGATTTACCCTGTGGTTCAAACTGAGCAACAGTTTGTCCCTGAGCATTGAGTTTGAGACCTGGACGTGGTACGTTAGGTGAAGCAACTTTAGAACCATCAATCTCACAACCAGAACCACCCAGGAAGGAGATTAGAGAGGAGTTCTGAATGTATGGAGATGCTTCAATAATAGGAAGATCTAAATTATCAGAAAGAAGTGGGAAGTTATAAGAACTTGCACCAAGTTCAGTGATAACCACTTCTGGGTAAGTGATAGAACTGATGGCAGTAGCAGTATCTAACGCATTGTCAAAGGAGTCTGCTAATGTCAGCAGCGTAGATGCTACATTTGCACATGCAGGAATAGTAGGATCAATAGTTACCGATCCATTTGCGACTGGTGCAATTTGAGTAAACGTTCCAGCACCCAAATTATTTCTAAGTGCGTCCAGTGCAAGGTCATGTGCCTTAGCAAAGACCTGTCTAGAGAACTGAACCTCGTTCGTGATATGCTGGATAGCACCACTGGCAATATACTTATTGACTGCTTCTGCAGTCTTAGAGTTGCCTTGATATCTCAGGTCATACTGATATGCTTTGAGGACCTTAACAACATCATCGATGCACTGCTGATCACCAGAAGCATATGTTCTAGTAATACCATTCAAGTTACCTGGATTACCAGTAGAACCGATTGCTTGATCAAGTAGAGTGAAGAATGTTGTAATCGTGGACAGTTCTGTTTGACACGATGGATTCTGTACGTCTAATGTAATTGTAGTATCAAAAACTTGAGTGGGTTCTGGAGCACCAAATTGATTCACAGAGAACTGTGTATATCTGTTATCAATTGGTTGGTTTCTGATTGCATATGTAACCATCTCCAGAGCAAGCTCAAAGACATATGAAGATGCATCTTCTTCGCCTACGATATGTGCTCCAGTTACATAATAGTTTGCAGCATCAAATACTTGGTCATTACCACCATAAGTCAGGTTATATGCAACAGACTCAAGGAAGTCTTCAACGTCATCAGCACAGTTTTGCTCTCCATTAGCGGGGAATACTGGTATGCTGGTGTTATCAAAACCTAAAGCACAGAAACCCCAGTTATCTCCAGTTGCCTCTGCAGAATCTCTGCCTTGCTGTTTGATTCTAATTCTTGTGGCAGATGTCTTTGCTGCACCAGGAAAAGCGAGAGTTCCTGTCTTGAGATTATCCCAGGTAGTATCTGCATATGAAATGGATCCAAACTGAGTCCAAGTTCCGCCAGCGTCATTTGAGTATTCAAAGAGTAAATCTTCTCCTGCCTCAGGAGAATCTCCTCCGTTGCTGCCATTACCTCTAATTACACTGACCCAGAACGCCTGGATTTGAGTGGTATCAAAGTCAATCGTATCGACCGATGCGTCGGATGCGCTTGAACCGAATTTGATGTGTGGTCCAATATTGAATCCACCTGAAGATCCAGAACCAGTGCCACCATGACCAGCAGTCTGACGAGTGCAGTTCGATAAGTTTGTTACTTTTGTGGTATCAGATGCATCAGCTCTAGTATCGAGGAATCTAGCAACGCCAACTGCCGATTGAGCGATAAGAGTTTTGTTTGCAAGGATTAGCGAAGATGCATCAGCAGCTTTATCAGATACTACTGGGCTATTTGGTGTGATGTGTGGAAGTGGTGTAGTATATGTAATATTTCCACTATCACCATCCCAAGTGCTAGCACCGAGATCAATAGTAAATGTTGTTTCTCCAGTTACATCTGCAACTTGTCTAGATGCGTTTGGAAGAGTTCCGCTAGTGTTAAATGTATAAGACTGAAGTGCCCAGAGAGCATGTCCAAGAGGAACAGTCGCCGTCAGGGTGCTACCAGAGACAGAGTACGTACCAGATCTGCTGTTTCCAGAGATAGAAGAATAAACTTCACCATTCTTGAGCGTTAAAGTTGAACCCTTAGTTACTGAATTTGTGTGATGACTCTTGACAAATCCGTATGCTTCTTCTGCAATATAGGACTGGTTAGCCTTGATAGCCTCAGCAGCATCTCTATATCTGTGAGTGAATGCAGTCTTAGTGAATGTGTATGGGGAGTTGCTGAGAGAAGTGAGGAGGTAGTTGCTAGAGGAGATTACAGTCTGGTCTCCAGTTGGATTTGCATTGGCAAATTTGCTAAATGTTCCTCTGACTACAAATTGGAGAGAATAACCATCTGCTCTCTCAATTCTATGTGTAATATATTTTCTTCCGTTGAGATCTCCAAGGTTATCTCTGAGAGTTACCGAACCACTCAGAGTTGTGGAAGAAGGTGGAGCAAGTAAGGTAAATCTAATTGTGTTGGTATTAGAATCGTATGCACCATTACCGTATCCCAGACCTGCTGTTGGTACGGTGACGGTACTTCCAGTATCAAATCTATCAATATGATAAGACTTGCTGAATGCACCACCAGTGACGAAATCGAAATAGATTCCACACTCACCGAGAGCTGCAAGATTCGACCAAAGAGCAGATCCTTCTGTTGAACCTACGTTGGTGATAGTTACGTTAAGAGTGCTTCCTGTCTGAGTATAAGTTCCTGTTGGAGTTCCTAAATCAATATTAGAATATGGAACTCCATAGATCTGTACTTCTTGTCCGACTTCATAATCATGGAAATCTGATGATGTGGTAGAACTTGCTAAAGTAAAGACAGGACCATTATATGTTCCTACAGTGTTCAGCGTTGTATCAATGGTTGTAATTGATAATATTTTATTCTGTATCTCAAATCTTTGAAAACCTACACCAGTAGATGTTAAAGATAATGTTACAGGATCGTCATTACCCGATGCGTCTTTTTGTGTTGCGTTAGCAGCAGATGATGCGAGTCTAATCCAGTCATCACTTTCTTTATAGACAAAGTATGCAGTGCCATCAACAAGACCACCGATACCACCCATCTTTCCTGCACGATAGATAACACCTTCTCCTGTTGCGAAAGAATGATTCTTGATGTAAATGTGATTATCTTCTATCATCACATTACCAGTTGTCAACTCATGGAACTTAGCATCAGAAGATACACCTGTAAGATCTTTTCTACCCTGAGTTATAGTTGTTGCAGCAATAGCATTTGCTTCAGTATCATATAATTCTATAGTATTAGCATCTACTGTTCTTAC
>MDTE01121573.1_pt1 | contig 21728 bp, 17 predicted proteins | sample 811231 | NCBI WGS metagenome assembly MDTE01 (sample SAMN05326651, study PRJNA326480) | marine metagenome | isolation source: seawater | place: Indian Ocean: Red Sea | collected 2010
CGACCATGATTCGCTTTTTTCAGCTTGCGCTGTGGCTTTGCCATTGGAAAACTCCTGCCGCGGAAAAACTTGTGCGCCTAGCAACTACGTTACCTCGATTTGTGCTCGCTGAGAAGGTCGCTGAACCGAAAAAGTGGGTGAGAAAACCTCTGAACATCTCTCCGAGCGGTGCTTTCTGGGGTCGGGATCTCCAGATGGCTCTGCTTTCGCTACCCAGGATGGGCCAGTTTTCCGTCAATCACAGACAGGGGATCCGCTTGTGCGGAACGCTGTGGCGATTCAGGTTGCCTCCAGCGAAGACAACGCACCTCAGGCAGCGCAGGAGGTGATGAGTTTCTGATACCTGCCAACAGGACCTGCTCGGGTGTGGCGAATTGGCGAATAAAGCTGGGGCGTCAGGGAAGTTCAGGAAAGCGAATGGCGTTGACCACTGCGCTGCTTTCACTAGAATGCTCGGGCTCGACTCGTTTCTTGGTTTACGACCGCGCAGGCTGTTGCAACCCAGCCGCAGGGGACGAGACGTGTTACAGCCGTATTCATGCCTGAACGACTAGCCGCCGGAAAAATTGCTACCCGGGCCTTGAAAACTTGATGCAGAATTCACCTCGTCGCAACAAACTTCAGCGTATTGCAGATCTTGGAATTGATCCCTGGGGTGGCCGCTTCGACAATCGGTTGCTGATTGGGGATATCTGTAAACGCGCTGGCGAGGTGTGTTATCAGACGGATCAGCAGTCGGTAACAATACCAACTCTGCAACAGGAGGAGTCCGTTGATGCCAAGAGCGGCCGGACGATCACTACCTGGATGACTGAAGCGTCTCCAGAATCGCCCTCTGTGTCGTTTCGAGAGTGGCTTGGTCAACAAGGAAAGGGCGCATTTGTTGGACCACAGGTGCGCGCTGCTGGACGGATTGTATTGCAGCGTGACAAAGGAAAACTGCAGTTCTTGGACATCCAGGACTGGACTGGAAAAATCCAGTTGTTTGTCGGGAGATCACAGGTCGGTGAAGATAATTGGGAGTTGATTCAATGTCTTGACCTGGGAGATTTTGTCGGAGTTGATGGGCAGTTGCGGCGCACAAAGATGGGCGAACTGTCTATTTTTGTGGAGCGTTTGCATTTCCTGGGAAAATCACTCGAACCGCCGCCAGAAAAGTTTCACGGTTTGGTCGATCCCGAGTTGCGCCAACGCATGCGTTATCTCGATTTGACCTATAGCGACGGCGTCCTGCCACGTTTCCTTGATCGCACTCGAGTTGTTCAGTCAATTCGGTCGTCGCTTGCCGCGGATGGATTTGTTGAAATCGAAGGTCCCACTTTGCATGCAATCGCGGGTGGAGCGGCTGCTCGGCCTTTCACGACCCACCACAATGCGTTGGATATTGATTTGTTCATGCGTATTGCGCTGGAGTTACACCTGAAGCGGCTGCTAGTCGGTGGGATGGAGCGGGTCTTTGAGTTGGGCCGCGTTTACCGTAATGAGGGCATCAGTCCGAAACACAACCCTGAATTTACAATGCTTGAGGTGTACCAGGCCTTTGGCGACTATCAGTCGATGATGGATTTGACGGAACGACTCTTCATTGACGCTATCGATGTTCTGGATGGCAATTATCACCGTGCTTGGGGCAATGCAGAGATTGATTTTTCCCCACCATTTGCGAGGCAGACGTACGACGAGTTGTTTTCGCAGCATACCGGTGTCGATCCACAGGATGGAGAAGCGGTCGAGAGACTTGCTACGAGTCTAGGGTTCGATACTGCGGGGAAGCACCCAGACGTTATCAAGAACGAAGTCTTTGAAGAGAAAGTGGAAGATGCCCTTGTGGGCCCCGTTTTTGTGATTGATTACCCTGCCAGTATCTGTCCACTAACGAAACGTAAACGCGAAGATCCAAACATTGCTGAACGGTTCGAGCTGTTCATTCAAGGCATGGAGATCGCGAACGCGTATACGGAGCTCAACGACCCGGAGCTCCAGGAAAAACTGTTCCAGACCCAACTGGCGGGAATGTCTGAAGAAGATTCCATGGCACGTATGGATCATGATTTCATCAGGTCCCTGCGTTATGGGATGCCGCCTGCAGGAGGATTGGGGGTTGGGATCGATCGGATGATTATGTTGTTGACCAACACACAGTCTATTCGGGACGTGATTCTATTTCCTTTACTGCGTCCCGAGGCCGCTCCGTCGGAAGTGCGGTCGACAACGAACGATAGTCCCGAAGACACCGAATCAGGTATTTCAGAGGACGCTTGACGAACCATTGCCAAAGGATTGGCCATGTATAAATTGCTTCTTTCCTGGAGATATCTGCGTACGCGCTACATTGCGTTAGCCTCGATTGTTAGTGTCACACTCGGGGTTGCGACTTTGGTCGTAGTTAATAGCGTGATGTCTGGATTTGCGCATGAAATGCATGCGCGTCTGCACGGTATTCTCTCCGACATAGTCGTTGAGAGCTACGAAACAGCGGGCATGCCAGACGCCACCTGGCACATGGAGAAAATCCGTTCGATTGTGGGTGCTGATCTGGAGGCGATCACGGCAGTGGTGCATGTGCCGGCCATGGTCAATATTCCAGTGCCGAATGGCCGGTCCGTGACGCGTCCGATCAATCTGGTAGGAGTCGATGAAAAGACGTATGCACAGGTCTGTGAGTTCAGCCCGCATTTGTTGCATCCAGAAAACCGTAAACAACTCAGTTTCTTGCTGCGTAGTGGTGGGTACGCTCCGGGGCGCACAGCTTTTCCGCCGTCCGGTTGGCAGCACCGCCGCAACCGAGTCCGCATCGAACGCGACATTCAGAGGCACCTGCAACCCTCTGCAGCGGCGGAGTCGAAGGCAGGGCAGGAATTGGCTGATGCCGACACACAGCGGAAAATTGAGCGCTCGGCTGATTTTGACCCTCTGAGTGTGGCGCTCCCGCAATCATCGCCGCAGTTACCAGGGTCAGGTCGTTTTGACCAACCGCTGGGACAAAAGAACGATGATGTGGTTCGCGATGATGTCCCGGCAGTGCAGCTTGCTGATTCTCAGGTCTCCGACCCGTTTGGGAATGTCCCTGTCAACTCAAACGGAGCGGTTTTTGATCCCGTCAAACACCAGCACACAGGCGTGGTATTGGGGATCGCGATTGCCAGTACACGTCATCGTGATGCCGATGGCCAGGTTCGGGATTACTACTATTGTCTTCCTGGAGACGATGTGCAGATAACGTTTCCCAATGCAAGTCAAAAACCAACTGCAGTATTTGATTGGTTTACGGTAGTAGACATGTACGAAAGCCAAATGAGTGAATACGATTCAACGTTCGCTTTTGTACCGTTGCGGAAGCTGCAGGAAATGCGAGGTATGTTCGATCCCGAGCAAGGGATTTACGGAGTTTCGTCGATCCAGCTTAAGGTGCGCGAGGGTGCCAATCTGAATGCGATTCGCGACAAGCTTCGTGAACAGTTTCCCGCAACCACATATCCTTACAGTATTCAGACATGGCGTGACCTGCAGGGCCCTTTGCTGGCTGCAGTGCAACTCGAAACGACGATACTGAATATTCTTTTGTTCTTGATTATTGCGGTCGCTGGATTCGGGATCTTGGCTACCTTCTTTATGATCGTCGTTGAAAAGACACGCGATATTGGGATCCTCAAAGCATTGGGTGCGCCGAGTGGCGGCGTGATGAGTATTTTTTTGAATTACGGATTTGCGCTAGGTGTGGTTGGCGCTATTGCGGGGATGGCCCTGGGGTTAGTGTTTGTGACCTACATCAATGAAATTGCCGGATTCGTAGAGACGCTCACGGGCCGTGAAGTATTTGATCCTACGGTCTACTACTTCCAACAGATTCCAGTGATTACGGATGTTGCGACTATGTTGTGGGTTGTCTGTGGTGCAGTCTTGATAGCGGTACTGGCCAGTGTGTTGCCAGCGCTTCGGGCGGCCCGTTTGCACCCCGTGGAGGCCCTGCGTCATGAGTAGTATGCCTGTCGGATATGAACCGCTCATTGCCAGCGCAAGGCAATCATCCAGCCAGCTTACGGCGTTTACGGGGCAGACGGATGAGCAGCAAATGCCTGCGCGGCCTTACTTGCTCGCAGCCCAGAATGTTACCAAGAGTTATCAGAAGGGGCGGCTCCAGATTCCAGTATTGAAGGGTGTGAATTTTGGAGTTGAGCCAGGTGAATTTGTCTCCATCATTGGGCAGAGCGGATCCGGAAAAAGCACGCTTTTGCACCTGTTAGGGATGCTTGACGTACCCGACGAGGGCGAGATTTGTTTGGGACTGGAGCGTATGGACAACGTGTCCGCAAAACGGCGCGATCGTTTCCGGAATGACCAAGTCGGGATGATTTTTCAGTTCTATCACTTGCTTCCCGAATTGACGACACGTGAGAACGTATTGGCGCCATTGATGATTTCCCAAGGCGTGTTTTCTTACTTGAAGCACCGTCGTCGCAACCGCGAGCGGGCTGACCAACTTCTTGAAGTGGTTGGCTTGTCGCATCGTTTAACACACCGTCCACACGAATTGTCAGGTGGCGAAATGCAAAGAACGGCGGTCGCCAGAGCGTTGATTACGCGGCCCCAAATGCTGCTCGCAGATGAACCGACAGGCAATCTTGACTCAGAGAATAGTGCGGAAATTCTGCAGATTCTGAAGGATTTGAACCGCGACGAACAGCTCACGATTGTGATGGTGACACATGACCGGGACATTGCCAAGGAAGCTGGTCGCACGGTTTGTTTACGCGAAGGGCTTGTCGACGAGGTAGGACATGGCAACTTATAATTGGAGGGTCGAGCAGCTCCTGTTTAGTCCCCCGAAGCGAGAACCATGGCCAACCAAGAGCTAGAATCCGCAGCCGACCAGGATGCGAAACCACGTTCCCCACAGATCTACATTAATGGTGAGCTTTTCGATAAGGAAAACGCAAAGGTAAGCGTTTTCGATCACGGCTTGCTGTATGGAGACGGTGTCTTCGAAGGCATGCGCAGCTACGGGGGCCGCATCTTTCGTTTAGATCAGCATTTGCAGCGGTTGTGGGAATCGGCAAAGGCGATTTGGCTTGAAATTCCAATGACACCCGAAGCGATCGCAGCTGCGGTCCGGGACACGCTGCGTGTGAATTCTATACAGGACGGTTACGTCCGGCTGGTAGTCACGCGCGGTGCGGGGACATTAGGTTTGGATCCTAACAAGTGTAGTGATCCTCAGGTGATTATTATTGCAGACCACATAACGCTCTACCCCGATGAGTTCTATGAGTTTGGTCTGGAAATTGTGACGGTGAGTACCAGCCGAAATCATCCAGCGGCTCTTAGTCCGCGAATCAAGTCGCTGAATTATCTCAATAACATTCTGGCTAAGATCGAAGGGCTTCAAGCTGGATGTGTGGAAGCGCTGATGCTTAACCACCGTGGTGAAGTAGCGGAATGCACGGGCGACAATATATTCCTGGTGGCGGGTGGTGAGTTATTGACACCTTCCATCGATGCCGGGATTCTAGAAGGGATCACACGGGGCGCCGTGATCGAACTTGCGCAGGCCGCCGGTATTACGGTCCGTGAGATTCCACTCACCAAGCACGACGTCTATATCAGCGATGAGTGTTTCTTGACCGGCAGCGCGGCGGAAATTGTCCCTGTTGTGAAGGTCGATAGTCGCCAGATTGGCGATGGCCATCCTGGGGCGTTTACACGGGATCTGACCGCGCAATTTCGTGAGTTGACCCGGAGCTGAGAGGGCGACGTCCTCACCAGCCTCGTTCGGCATGGCGCGTCGATGCCCAGCGGGAGTTCTCTTGCCTGACCCGCAGTATCGTGTCAGGCGGCATGACTCTTTTCCGCCAAACCGCTAGTCTCGCGTTCGGTCATGTCACTGGTTGAGATGCACTCTACTGGTGCTTTCTGACAAGCTGGAGGTGATTCATTTGATTGCTGTAGTGGGAACTACGGTCGGTAACAGAAACGATTGTTACATAATTGCTGTTTAGGCAAAGTTTTGCGCCTAACCTCTGACGTTTGATGACGAATCCTTGCACCGGTCGATACAACCCACAGGCCATTAGAATCCCCGGATGAACATTTTTTGATCCTGTTGATTCGTGTCGCCCGACAATTCGAATATAGAGCTGTGACTGCCATTGGGTGTGGATGGCTTTTCGATTGCGTTTTCCTGAAGTTGATTTGCGTTGTCAGTTTTGCACATCGAAGGAAGGTTAATGGATCAACAGATAAACCAACCGCCCAAAGTGCGAGCGACATTATATCTACCTCACGCCGTTTTGGAGGAAGCTCGTAATGCAACAGTCCACTTGGCAGGGTTTCCTGCCAGGATGACGCTCACCAAGCTTGTTGAGGCTGCTTTGCGTAAGGAATTGCTGCGATTGAAGGAAACGTACAATGATGGCCAGGACTTCCCCGAACGAAGCGAAAACTTGAAAGGAGGGCGTCCAATCGCGGCGTGATGGCGACGATGAAAACATCTGTATCCCACCGAAAAAACAGTACGCCCAAAGACAGTTCGCGACGGAATGAGCAGCGACAACTCCGTAGAAGATTGCTCGAACATATCATCCGTCGAGAAGAGGGTCGCGGAAAAACTTGTGAGATTCGTTCGTCATGAGCCGTATTGGCAGAATGCTAACTGGAAGGTCGCAGAGCAACGTTACAACAACCACAGTGTGTGTTGTTGCTCTGTTGACTTCATTTTGTTCGCAGGTTGCGTGGGGTGATGGTCTGCAGTTATCGGAACCCCGTGTTGCCCGGATCTCGCTAGGACGCCCGACGCCTCATCCCGCCGTCGTTCGGGTGATGGTACCGGAACGAAATGCGACATCACATGGCTCTGGCACGTTGGTTGATACCCATGATCGTTATGGTCTAGTGGTGACGAATTGGCATGTTGTACAAGACGCCACAAGCACGATTATGGTGGTATTTCCCGATGGATTTCAAACCGGTGCACGCGTGCTCAAAACGGATCGTGACTGGGATCTCGCTGCTTTGGCAATCTGGCGACCAAGGGTCCAACCTGTACCGATCGCCTTGCAACCACCTCAACCAGGTGAAACGCTGACGATTGCCGGCTACGGTTCGGGAAATTACCGTTCGGTGTCCGGACGCTGTACCCAATATGTTTCACCAGGCGGCCAATTGCCGTACGAGATGGTTGAAGTGGCAGTGCGAGCCAGGCAGGGAGATTCTGGAGGTCCGATCTTCAATCAAAGAGGAGAAATGGCAGGAGTCCTGTTTGGCTCAGGTTCCGGAAGAACCAGCGGTAGTTACGCAGGACGTGTTCGCCAGTTTCTTTCCGCGGTTTGGCCTCCAGCAGAGCTGCCGAATGCAAACCTGGCTGGCCAAGTTGCCCCGCAGAATTTCGGTGCGTTGCGAGCCGGTACATTGAGCCAAGGTGTTCAGGCCCAGCAGCAGGTGGGGCGCCCGTTTGTGCCAGTGCCACATTCTGCAGCTAGTGAGAAATTCGAGCAGTCAGCTGAGCTACCTGGTCGTGGCTTTGCGCAGCTGCCAAGCGAGTCGTCTCGAGTCTCTACGGGTTCCCAAAGCGATGCTACTCTTTACACCAGTCCGTCCTGGCAAGCTGATGACCTTGAGCTTGCCAATTCTGGCTTGGGACTCCAAACCAGTGACACGGCAAGCCAATTGACATGGCGGAATATTGCCGGGGAAAGTCTGACGGATCAGGCCAAGACGATTCTCGCTGCAATCGGCGTGGTTGTAGTCCTGGTGCATCTACTGCGTTTCTTGGGTGGATCCCAATAATGGTCTGCGCAGATCGCAGGGGATTGTCAGTACTCTCTTGTGGCCATAGAAACGTTGGTTGTATGGTTTGCATCTGAGCCAGACCGGTTAGACTAGCAGCGTTATGAAACCGTTGCCGCCAACTGGGGTGCTTTCCACCCCGATCTCCAGTTTCTTGGATCACTCCGAGAGAGTCTGGTCTGAATACCAGCAACAAGGGCCAAATCGCCTTGCAAGGACGTTGTTTGAAGAGGTAGACGTATCGGCCAACGTGCTGCTGTCACAGATCGAGGTGCTGCGGGACCAAGAGCTGGGTCGTGGAAACAGTGATGTGAGTATTTGCGAATGGTATGACCAGCTTGTGGGTGTCATTCGAAATCTCCGAGATTTGGCACAACGTTGTGTTTGCCGCGTAGAGGGCCTATGTTTCTTTGCGCCTGAAGCGGGATTGATTCCACGCAGGAACTTACTCAAAAGTTATGAAGAGGGGCTCGCCTGGTTGCGTCTGCAATTGGTCGGCGAGGACGGTCTTTGCACTGATAAAACACCGTTGGATCGATTGCAGTTTCCGGAGTTTCAGCCACAACTATTTCTGCGTAGTGGACATCTGCAAACCGTGGCGTCGGTCCTTCTGCGCGGCAATCGCATCCCCTATACGGCCCGACAACATCAGATTGCACTGGAGGACGGTGACCAGCTAGTGCTCCACGATGATTGTCCGTCCGCCTGGCAACCACACCAGCGTGTCGTGTTGTTAATTCACGGTCTAACCGGGTGCCATCTAAGCAGTTACATGGTGCGCATCAGTTGTAAATTGGCTCAACTTGGGTTGCGAGTGTTTCGCTTGGATCTGCGAGGTTGTGGTGCAGGTTTGCATTTGGCTCGTCGTTCATGCCACGCAGGGAGTTCGGGGGATTTGGCCGAAGCCATTAACTTTATCAATCGTACTTGTCCGCAATCGCAGCTGGCCGTGGCTGGTTTTTCACTCGGCGGGAATATTCTTTTGAAATTCCTGGGCGAGCATCGATATCGTGAGGTCGAGTGTGTGACGCGCGCGATTGCAATCAACCCGCCACTCAATCTGATTGACTGTGAGCGAACGATGAGTCGCACTGGGTTTGGTATTTACAGCCGATATTTTGCACAACGATTACACCGCCAATTGCTTGAGCGGCAAGCTGCCCAGGACGGTGTTGTGTTTCCCGAAGGCTATCGTCAGCCGAGAAGTTTGCGTGAATTCGATGAGCGATACACGGCGCCGGCGGCAGGGTTCGACAATGCAGACCACTATTATCGTTCGAGTAGTTCCGATCAATTTGTGCCCCATATTCAGACTCCGACGCAGATCATTGCATCGCGTGATGATCCGCTGATCCCGATTGACAACCTGTTAAGGCTGAAGTTGTCTGACTTCGTTAATCGACATGTAACGGACCACGGTGGACATTTGGCGTTCGTAGGGCGAGGCTCCTGTGACGCGGACCGCTACTGGATTGATTGGCGCGTTGTTGATTGGGTGACTTTGTAACGTCCTGAGGCGGCGGTGGTTTATGGCGGGGCATTGATGTTGGTGGGCTGCCATGGTTTGGTTATAGAAATACGGTGCATCACGCATTTCGGTTTTGACATGTGCCCGGGGAATCGTTTCAGGCAGATGAACGAATGAACCGACATTGGTCTAGATGCTGAGAAGCGGGTGGAGACGGAACTTCTTGCTTGGCGCGTTGTAATGTGAGTGCTAGACTCAGAATAGCTCTCGCAAAGTTCCTGTCTGGAGTGCTTTGCATGTCGATACCAACCTCGCCACACGGTGAGCCGATCCAGCAGGGAAGAGCCTCGCCAGAGGGTACGCGCGACGGTGTTCAGTCCGCGGGACCCCCCAGTTTGCCGGTGTCTGCGTCGCCACGTTCTTCCGTGATGCCTGTGATCGACACTCGATCTACCGCCGCTGGGGAAGTCCTGCAGACCTCACAGCGCCGACCCTCACAGCCCGTTTCAGGCCCGCAGCCAGGCAGGAATCGTATCCCTGACGGGACCGATCCAAACGAAGGTGAGGAAGGGGAAGCTACCACTGACGTTACCCAGGCTGTCATCGAATCTGCCCCGCCGTGGTTGGTGAGCATGGTTGTCCATATGCTCTTGTTGTTGGTCTTGGCGTTCTGGTATTTGGAGCCATGGTTTCCGAACAGGATTGATCTTGATGCGGTTTTCTCCGATGAAGTCGGAATGCAGCTTATTGAAGACACGCTGGAATTGCCTTCACTAGAGCCCATCGAAATAACTGATACTGCGGTATCCATCGATGAAGCTGAAATCGATGATCCACTTGCGGCGGCGCCGGATGTGCCTGTTCAGGTTCCCGAGGCGCTGCGGTCTTCAAGTCCGAAGGAGGCGCCGTCAATTGGCCTTGCTCTCTCAGGGCGTTCGAAGGGGCGAAAACAGGTCTTGCTGAACGCCTATGGCGGCACTGAGGTCACCGAGTCTGCGGTGCGAATGGCACTCGAATGGTTGGCACGCAATCAACGGCCTGATGGGTCCTGGAGTCTGATGGGGCCTTATCAGAATGGCCTTCCTAACGAGAATCGTTTGGCGGCAACTTCGATGGCCCTGCTGGCCTTTCAAGGTGCGGGCTATACGGTCGATTCGGGCAAGTACGGAAAACGTGTGGCGCGTGCTTGGGAACATCTATTGCGTCTGCAGGATGCGGGCGGGAATTTTTTCCAGAATGGTATTTCCAGTCACCGTCTCTACAGTCAGGCGCAGGCGACGATCGCCATTTGTGAGTTATATGGGATGACGAAAGACGAGGCTTTTCGAGAGCCGGCGCAACTTGCGATTGACTACGCTCTCAAAGTGCAAGCTCCTGAGGGTGGTTGGCGTTACGTCCCCGGCCAGGGAACGGACACTTCGGTGACAGGCTGGTTTGTGATGGGGTTGCAGAGCGCCTTGATGGCTGGGTTGGAAGTCCCCAGTCCAGCACTGGCCCGAATCAGTGAATATCTGGACCTCGTCACGACGGACGGAGGTAGCAACTACGCTTACCGCGTAAACAATGGTGCCAGGATTTCAATGACTGCCGAGGCATTGTTGTGTCGTCAATACCTCGGTTGGGCGAGGGAAGATCCGCGTTTAGGCCGTGGTGTTGATGAGATTCTGCGTAATCCGATCGATTGGGAACGGAGCACAAACGTCTATTACTGGTATTACGCGACCCAGGTGGTACACCATATGGAAGGTAAAGTATGGCAAGAGTGGAACAAGGTCATGCGCGATTCCCTCCCTCGGCGTCAGGTGCAGACTGGGCGTGAAAAAGGCAGTTGGGATCCTACGGGAGACCGCTGGGGTCACCAAGGAGGTCGGCTGTACATGACCTGTTTGTGCACATACATGCTTGAGGTTTATTACCGCCACCTACCGATCTATAAGTATCGGGTCCAATAGGAGCGAATCAGTCTGTGAACAATGCCCTGAAGGGCGTTGCCCGGTTGGTCCCTGGGGCGCGGTAGCGTTTTTCGCTGGGCTGCTCAGCTTGCCTGGTGTGGGAACCAGAACGTTTGTGTGCTGCCGTTTCTCGCAGGCTGAATTCGTTTGCCACCGAGTTATTGTATTTGTACGTAGCAAAGTCAGGCACGAGATCTCAGGCAATCTGGTGCATTGTGCCCGGTGACTCTTGTTGCGATTCCTGATCGCGTCGTAGATTCGCTTGTACGGCAAAATCTTCGCGCTCTGGACTGACCAGATCATAGGCAACGTTTCGTTGCCGCGGTGTGAAATTGAGTTCGCTGATGGCGTCTCGTATCTGGGCCAGAGTCAAATAGTGCACTGTTCCGGCCTCCGCAACTACGTTTTCTTCGATCATCAGGCTGCCCATATCATTGGCACCAAACAACATCGCTAGTTGTCCTACTTTCAAGCCTTGCGTTACCCAACTCGATTGAATGTTCGGGAAATTGTCGAGGTAAAGACGCGCGACGGCTTGGGTTTTCAGATATTCGTAGGACCCAGCCGGGGCCACATCTGACATGGCCGTGTGTTCGGGCTGGAACGTCCAGCAGATAAAGGCGGTGAACCCACTGGTTTCGTCTTGCAGTTGTCGTAAGCGTTCTAGATGTTCAATTCGTTCATCCAGCGTTTCGATGTGGCCAAACATCATGGTTGCCGTGCTGAGGCCTCCCAGCTCGTGCCATACGCGCATGACGTCAAGCCAGTCGTCAGTCATGACTTTCCCACGCGTCATTTCACGCCGTACTCGGTCAACCAGGATTTCAGCTCCACCGCCAGGAATACTGCCCAAACCGGCTTCTTTGAGCCTTTCCAGGACTTCACGAATGGGGAGTTTATTGAGCTTCGTAAAATGATGGAGTTCTGGTGGGCTGAACCCATGGATGTTGACTTGAGGGAATTGGTTACGGATATCGTGCAGTAACTCTTCATACCAATCCAATCGATATTCCTGATGCAGGCCACCTTGCATCAATATTTGGTCACCTCCCAAGTCGACCGTCTCTTGAATCTTGTTGAGTAATTCAGGACGTGGCAGGACCCATCCCTCGGAGCTCTTAGGACTGCGATAAAATGCGCAAAAATCACACACAGCGGTGCAGTAATTTGTGTAGTTGATATTCCTGTCGATGTTGTAGGTGCGAAACTGCTCTGGGTGCAGTCTTCGCGTCACAGCATCCGCTGCGCGTCCTATTGCCGCCAGATCATGGCACTGCAGTAGCTCACAGCCTTCTGCGGGTGTAAGTCGTTCGCCATTGACGGCTTTATCAAGAATGCGTGCAACCACTGAATCGCAACTCCATTTCTGCCGGAGCCAGTTCCATTTTGACCGCCTCCTCGTAGAACAAGTGTAAACCCCGCTGCTCACGCTCACCAAGGTAAAAATAGAGATTGTCTCGCAAATAGCGGTGGCAAACGTCGGGTGTTAAACCTACTGCTGCCGCTTCTTCTCGGGCGATTTGCTCGAGGTGACGCATCCCCCGATTGCGGGATTCTTCAAACGCTGTTTCAAGGGTACCCAATTCGACTCCTTTGCGAGCTGTCCACATCGCAAATACGAAGGGGAGGTCTGTGCAGCGACACCACTCATCACCCAGGTCCCAGATTTCATCAAACGGCTCCTCCGGGGAATGAATCGCGCGGTCCCCGATGAGCAAAATAGCATCGGCATCCGTTTGCGTTATTTCGGAACCCAAGGGCAACGCCGATAGCTGTGGTTGTACCCCAAATCGTTGTTTTAGAAGGACTCGGACCATTGCAACACTGGTTCTGGAGCCCTCATCAAGGGCAAGTGTGCGTATGCTCGCCGGTGGACATCGACTGAGCAGTTTTACGCTGAGAACTGGCCCGCGACAGGCGATGCACGCATCGGAGACGATGGTGTATTCCGGATTCTGAAAAAACTCAATGGAAGGAATCAATGCCACATCCAGCTCACCATTTGCCAGCCGCTGCGCCAAACGACTCGGTACATCCAGTATGAGGTCTGCATCGGGTGCCAATTCCTGAAATTGGAACACCAACGGTTTTGTGTTGAGATAGGACACCGCCCCCACTCGCAAGCGACCGCGGTGACTCAGGCTCTGGCTCATATCACAACTCGAAGAGGATCGCAGGTGAGCAGAAAGTCGATTGGGATGAAGATATCGCTAGAAACATTGAGGGTGAACTACGTTGCAATGTGACGGCATCAGACGAAGCCCTGTGACGTTGGTTTGATGACGATATCGGAGACATTTGCTCGGGCAGGTAAACCGCAGATGGCGACGACAACTTCTCCAAAGTCTTCTGGCTGCAAAATCTGCATCTTGTGTTCATCGCTGACGGGGTTAGGTCGATTTTCCAGGATAGGTGTGTTCACTTCTCCGGGAAAGACGTTTGTTACTCGGATGCCGTTGTGGCAGTCTTCGTTATTAACCGCTGTTCCTAAGGCTGTCATCGCGAATTTGGATGCCGCGTATGCGACGCCGCCCAGGGCTGATGCGCGTACACCGGCAATCGAGTTGACGTTGACAATGACACCGTCACGCCGGAGTCGCATCTGAGGCAACACTGCGTGCATGCAGTTGTAGGCCCCAGTGGCGTTGACTGCGAGCACGTGGTCCCACTGCTCGGGTTGCATTTCTGCCATCGTACGTGTCTTGATATTCAGCCCGGCTGAATTGACGAGGATGTCAATTTGTTCCAGTTTTTCGGTGGCCCACGAAAACAGTTGATTGACGCTATCGCGGTCTGCTACATCCACACTGTGGTAGAGGATTTCCGGACCCTCGAATGAAGCGATGGCGGATTGCAATACCTCTTCTCGCCGACCTGCGATGACGACGCGACAGCCACTGGTTGCCAGGGCTTGGGCGATACCCCAGCCAATTCCGGTGCCGCCTCCAGTGATCACTGCGGTTTTGTCCTTAACTGACATTAAAGCCTCTTTTGCTTGGATGGTGAATTTGCTGACAAATTTCTTTGTTGCGGCTGCCTTGGCTCTGATTGTACGACGTTGTATAGCAACCACTACCACGGTGGGCACTATGTTCTATTTGTAAGTACTCTGTGGCTGCCTACAAGAGGGCAAATGCTTGCTACGATAACGTGATTCTCGAATAATCAGGTCATTCGGAGCCCGTCTGGACGACCATTGGGCGCGGCGCGACGATTAACCTCAAGGCTGGCAAGCTCACGGAATGAAGATATGTCGCTTGGTGCGAGACAGATAGACTCTACCATCGATGTAGTGACCCCAGAGAATATTGCATTCCAGTATCAGGCAGCGGGCCCTTTTCGGAGGCTACCCGCATACCTGATTGATTTTCTGATTCGTCTGGCCGTCGTGGTGCTCGTGCTTTGTGCCGGAGCATTTTTTTCGTTTGGCGGGTTAGGCGTTGGTGTCAACATAACGCCAGTCTTGATTCCTTCATTCTTACTCAGTTGGTTTGTGATGCAGTGGTTTTATGGAGGCATCTGCGAAACCTTCATGAATGGAAAGACCCCTGGGAAATGGGTGATGGGTATTCGCGTACTGACGACGGACGGACGGCCTATCAATGGGCTACAGGCGGTGTTGAGAAATTTGATGCGTTTTGTTGATCTGATGCCGATGGTGTCGTTGCAGGTGTTTGAGCCATGGGTTGATGCGTCACCTCTGTATGTGCTTCCAACCTATCTACTCGGCCTCTCAGTGATGGCTTGTAATTCGAGGTTTCAGCGTCTAGGTGATTTGGTCTGTGGTACGATGGTGATCGTGGAGGAACGCTATTGGTTGACTGGTGTTTCAGAGATTGACGACCCGCTCGTCATCAAGTTGGCCGGTCATTTGCCGGCAGATTTTCAGGTCAGTCGTACGTTAGCCCGAACGCTCGCACATTATGTTGAGCGGCGCAAATTCTTCTCGACGCCACGTCGTCGTGAAGTGGCGCGGCATTTGGGGCTGCCGTTGTTGCGGCAATTTTCGTTGCGGCCAGATACGAGTCACGATCTATTGTTGTGTGCACTTTATTACAGGACTTTTATTTCTGACCGTTGGCAAGCCGAGCCAAGTCTCAAGGACGCAGGCTCTTCGCCATTCCAGTAATTTGATGCGTTGCTGCAAAGCTTGTTTTCCTCACGGGCATTCATCGGTCGTTATTTTCATCAGTGCAGGACTTGGAATGAAAGTTGCTGAATTACTCGAAAAACGTCGTGCGAACTGGAGCCTGCTGGAACAGATGTGCGATTCTCGCTGGAGGTCGTCTGCGGACGATGTGTCCAAATTCGCAGCGTTGTATCGTGCTGCCTGCGCGGACCTCGCATTGGCCGATGCTTATCAGTTGCCTCCCAATACAGTCCAGTATCTGCATCGACTCGTCGGACGGTGCCACAACCGTCTCTATCGGAGCCAGCGTTTTGATCTTGCATCGTGGAGCCAACGTTTGTTGGTTGATGTGCCCCAGCTGATTTTTCGAGACGCTTGTGTGCAGATCATGTTCGTAGTTTTCTGGGGGGCGTTTGTGCTTTCTGCATGGCTTGCGTACTCAAAAGAAATTTATCCCCAGTTCGCAGAGGGTGTTGTGGGGGCCGCAAATCTGAGCGCGCTGGAGGAGATGTATGCGGAACCACTACAAAACAAAAGCGGGTCACAAGATCTGCAAGCGCGTTCGACGATGGCCGCATTTTACATCAGCCACAATACCGGGATCGGTTTGAAGTGTTTTGCTGGCGGCTTGTTGGTGATTCCTGGCCCTTTTATCACGCTCTTTAATGCAACGACACTTGGCGCCTCGTTTGGGTACATGGCGCGGCCAGAAATTGCCGCGAGTAAGAACTTTTTTCAGTTTGTTACCGCTCACGGTCCGTTCGAACTGACTGCGATTGTGTTGGCTGCTGGCGCTGGTTTGAGACTGGGTGTTGGGTGGTTGTTTACCAGAGGAATGACGCGGGCTGCTTCTCTACAGCAAACCGCGTCCGAGACGCTTCCCATCATGGCAGCGGCCGGCATTCTGTTTGCATTGGCTGCGTTAATCGAAGGATTCCTGTCGCCTTCTGCGGCGCCGTATTGGGTAAAGGTGCTTGTGGCGATTATTTCTAGTGCGATCCTGATGATCTATTTCGTCTTGCTTGGCATGCCTCGCGGGAGCCGCCGTTCTCTTGGTATCCCGCGTTTTGCCACTGACACGGCTGAGTAAATTCGTGCATTTTGACAATATACAAATCAAGATTCGTGAGCGTGGATTTCTGGACCTCATGGATCTAGGACTGCAAGTGTTCCGGGTGCATTTGCCGAGATTTTTGCTGGCGTTTGCATGCGGCGCAGTGCCGTTGCAAATATTGAACCACTTCTGGTTTCGTGATTTGGTGGTAGTGGATTTTCGTGAAGGGATAGTTGCGGCGAACGAGACAAGCCGACTGATTGGGTTTATTCTGTGTGTTGGTCAGATGATCTTCATCGAATCTCAGCTTGCCGGGATCATTGCCACCAAGTACCTGGGGCTGGTGCTCTTTCAGGAGGAGCCGCGAATACGGCCGGTGTTGCGAGAGGTTGGTCGCGCTGGCTGGCGACTTCTTTGGTGCCAGGGATTGACACGTGGTGTCGTTGTTGCGGGCGTACTTGCTTCCTGGTCGCGGTCGTCGAATTGGTCGTTTGTTTGGTTGGGATTGTTGACCTGTCTGGTTGTTTTGGTGCGGGCGCTACGACCTTTTCTGAACGAGATTGTCCTCCTTGAGGACAATCCGTTGCTGGCGACAAAGTCCCAATCGCTGACCATTGGACGCCGCAGTTATCGGCTACATGCGCCGAGTTCAGGAATGCTCTTGGGACGCTGGTTTTGTAGTGCTCTTATTGGCATAGCTTTAGCGATTTCAGTCGCAGGGATATTTCTGTTTGTGTCGGGCGTTCTGTTCCAGCAGTGGTTTCCCGGCCCATTCTTGATTCAAATCGGCGTTCCTTTGGCAATGTGGATCGTCGCCGCTTACTTGACGGTGGTGCGTTTCTTGAATTATCTGGATTTGCGCATCCGAGATGAAGGTTGGGAGGTGGAGTTACGCATGCGATCTGAGGCTGCGAGGCTAGAACAGCAGATGACGCCGCGTCTACCCATACCTGCGGGTTCGGAAGTGAACGAACTCAACCGTGTTTCCTGATTCTTGTGTTGGAGATATCCGAATGACATTGGCATACGTCGATTCTGGATTCTGCAAGTGTCGTTTGGCAATGTTACGAGTTCGGTGCAGGTGCCGTGGTCTTCCCGCAAGTACCTGGCTTACGGTCGTGTTGATTTTGCTGTGGCTAGGCGGTTCCGGAAGTATTTGGGCCGAGGAAGTCGAAGACGCTCAGCTGAAAGTACGAGAAGCGTTTCGCCAAGAGCGTTTTCCCTGGTATGACAAGGGTGCCGACGATGTACGTGTTGTTCCGTTTGGTGTTTCAACAGACGTTGAAGCTCGGTCTCGCCATTCGACATGGGTTAAGGGGACTGTCTCGGCGGGAGCGAATTCGAGTAGCTCCCGCTGGTCCGCAGTTTCAGGTCTTTTTGACAGTGAGGTATGGTCCGCTGTGGCATCGGCGGTGGGCATCCTGCTGCTATTGGGAGTTGTAGTGTTACTGGTCTGGGCGTTCGTGAAGTTGCTGAACAAAGAGAACGACCTAGAGGACAATATTGAGGAAACGCATGCAGAATCTGTACGAATGCAAAATCAGATCGAGAAACTGCCATTTGACCTTGCTGAGCCAACAAAGGATTTGCTGACAGCGGCCAGGAAATCTTATGAATCCGGAGACATTCGTCAGGCCATTATTTACTTGTTTGGTTACCAGTTGGTTCATTTGGATAGCGTACAGGCAATTCAACTCGAAGATGGCAAGACCAATCGCCAGTGCCTATCTGAATTAGCCGGGTCCAAGTTGCATGCTATTCTGGAACGAACCATGCTTGCGTTTGAGGACGTATTTTTCGGTAAGTTGCCGCTAGAACCAGCGGTATTTGATCAATGTTGGAATGACTTGGATCGCTTTCATCAATATTCCAATTTGATCGAAGCACGCTGATTGGATGGCTGCGATGGCTACCACATCTCGTTTATTCAAAGCCGGATCCCGAAACACGTGGAGTGTGGTGTCTTGGCGCAATGCCGGTGTGTTCAGTGTGACGCTCGTGGCGTTGCTTGCAGGTGTTTACCTGCTATGGAATGTCGAGAGTAACGTAGAGACTCGTTACGGCCGGCGGCGTGAAGGAAAAAGTGTAAACGGAAGCGGCGTTCTGGCCGGTGTATTTGAACGTGCAGGCCATCAAGTAATTAGTCGAACTACCTTGAATCCCGCGATGGAACGGGCTCAGACGATTGTCTGGATTCCCGATGATTTTGCGCCGCCCACCACGCTGCAGTCTGAATTTCTTGAAAAATGGCTAAGCAGCCGCGCGGGTCGTACGGTCATTTATGTGGGGCGCGATTTTGACGCCGGGCCTGAGTATTGGGAACAGATCGAGCCCCGTGTTGAACGCATCTTGCTACAGGAGACGCGGCGGCGTTGGGCACAGGCACAAGCTGCTTATGATTACGAGCGGGTTGGTGTTGCTGATAAAGCAGAGGCACAGTGGTTTACTACACAACGTTCTGTGGCGCAGGGCCAGGCGGGGGCTCTAGCGGGACCTTGGACGGAAGGACTTGAATTAGAGAAAACTGGTATCGTCGTGGGGCACAATTTGCTTCCCGAGTCGTCAGGTGAGAGGTACCGCGTTGAGCAGTTGTTATCGGTTGATGAGAAGCCATTTGTTACACGATTGCGGGCGCCAGAATGGCCCGGCAGCCAGGTCATATTGATATCGAACGGATCGTTTCTTCTCAATTTTCCCTTAGTGAATTCTGAGCACCGAAAACTAGCAGGGCGTCTGGTTAGCCAATGCCAACAGGGATTGTGTGTCTTCCTGGAAACCGGTCCGGGTGGACCCGGAATTGACAACCGGGAATCGCGGGAACCAGGTCTTACTGGGTTCGAGGTATTGACGGTGTGGCCAATCAGCCCGATCGTGATTCATTTGGTTGCCCTGGGGTTGTTGGCTTGTTTTCTGATGTTTCCAATTTTTGGCAATCCCCGCACACTGGCTGAGGAGGACGCCTCCGACTTCGGCGAGCATGTGCAAGCACTGGGTGATTTGCTTTATCGAGTAAATGACAAAACGCATGCGCGAAGACAAATCAACGCCTATAGAAAGATGATGTATGGAGAATCTGCCTCGGAATTCCCGTTGACCACTGAAGTAGCAGGCGGTACCGACGACGCATACCAGGAAGGCCAAACGACCGCCGCCGAATCCAGCACGCCGTCGGGATCAATGGCAACCGAAATGGCGTTAGAGCAAGCACAACAAGCAGTGCAAGCGGCGCAGCGGGCAGGGTACAATCTTGATTTTACGATCGAAAGCCTGCAGACCGTTGACAAGATCATTCGTGAAATACGTAATTCAAAGACGGTGATCTCCACAGCCAGTGATCAGGTTTTTCAACTCGGGTGTTATGCGGGTGAGACGATGCGCCGGTTTCATGGGGGGGATTGGCGCCACCCTGACGAATCGGATCTGTATCGCATGATTGGTCCGCACATGCTGGTCGTGCTGTCATCAGCAGTGGAGGTGAAGGAATCTCGACCTCAGATTCTCAACCCGATTGGAAAGGCGTTGAACATGTTGGAAAATGATTCAGCAGGGACTCTGGTAAGTTATCACGAAATGGTTCGGCGTTCTGATGCAAGCGAATCGAATATGACTGGACCTCTCTGATTCGCTTCTTTGCATTCCACGTACTTGAGATTGAATGAGGAGCACATTTCGAACGATGAGTAACCCAACTGATCCCGGTGGTTCACCGTTTGCCGGTTATGTGTGCCAGGCGTGTGGCTTAACGAGCCAACGGCAAGTCGGCCAGAGCGGTTCTCCCATCAAGTGCGAGAAGTGTGGTAGCCCAATGTCCTTGGTCGACCAGGGTGTTGACGCGACGCACAATGCATCCAGCACGCAAGCACCTGTGGTAGTAGACCGCCATCCCGGAGCAGGTGAAGCGGGTGCCGTGCCGCCGCCGGTTCGGGGTGTTGCCCAAAGGTTGTCGAGTACACGGGACGGTTTCAACCAGCCGGAATCGGCGCCGACGATGCTGTCCCATCCGACGGTGGCGGCTGGTGCTGCGGATGATGTCACTAGTGAAAGGTCATCAACACGAGAGTTGTTCGACAGAATCACAAGCGAAATCCGTAAGATCTATGTTGGCCAGGAGGAACTCGTGCTGGGTTCGCTAGTGGCGTTGTTCTCGGGTGGACATGTGCTGGTCGAGAGTGTGCCCGGTATGGGGAAAACGCTTTTTGTGCGAACGTTGGGACGCATCTTGGGTTGCCAGTTTGGCCGGATTCAATTCAACGCAGATCTGATGCCGTCTGACGTAACCGGAGCACCTGTCTTCAATATGAAGACTCAGGAATTCTATTTTCGGCCTGGTCCGGTTTTTACTCAGTTGCTGTTGGCCGATGAGATCAATCGCGCACCTGCAAAAACACATGCTGCTTTACTGGAAATTATGGAGGAGTGTCGTGTCACAGTTGACGGAAAGAGTCATGAAATTGAACGCCCATTTCTGGTTATGGCAACTGAGAACCCGGTGGAATCGGAGGGCACTTACAACCTGCCGGAAGCACAGCTAGACAGGTTCATGTTGAAATTGTTGTTGAATTATCCTGGCGAGGCACAAGAAGCGGAGATTCTCAAGTTACATAGTCTGCAAACGGATATGAATCAACGATTACGTGACGAGGTGAATGTAGTGACGTCCCCGGATGAAATCCTGAAAATCACACAGCAAAACAGTTCAATCCGTGTTGATGACAAACTCATCGAGTACATCAACAAGGTTGTACGGCTCACGAGGAGGTGGCCTCAATTCCACATGGGCGCCTCGCCCCGCGCCGGCTTGGCGCTGGTGCAATCATCTCGCACTCTGGCGGCTTTTCGAGGGCGCGACTATGCAGTTCCAGATGATGTGGTTCAACTCGCCTTGCCCGCGCTAAGACACCGGGTGGTGCTTACGGCAGAGGCGGAAGTGGAAGGGCACAATGTAGACACGTTGCTAAGTGAGTTGATCCGATCGGTGGAGGTTCCCCGGATTTGACTGAAAATGGACCACAGCTCGTCGAAATTGGTGCCTGGTTGCAGACAGCCCCCTGGTTAACCCTGGGTTTGTTTGTCTTGCCGTTGTTTGTCTTGGCACGCAAAGGTATTTATCCACATTTGTCGATTCTTTTGCTGGCTTTAGTTCCGGCAGCGCTCACGTTCGGGTTATTGGCGAGGCCAGATTGGATACTGGTGGTGGCGACCGTAGATGCCTTGGCGTTGTTGGCGGCAACAGCCGATCTTTTTACGTTGGCCTCTCGAAATAGCTTTACAGTGTCGCGCGCCGTTGAGCGCGCCGCTTCAATTGATGTGGCTCATTCCGTGACGCTGCAGGTCAATAATCTA
>MDTE01070929.1_pt1 | contig 21716 bp, 9 predicted proteins | sample 811231 | NCBI WGS metagenome assembly MDTE01 (sample SAMN05326651, study PRJNA326480) | marine metagenome | isolation source: seawater | place: Indian Ocean: Red Sea | collected 2010
CGAATCGCATCGTCATCGCGACGACACACGGCGACGCGACGACGAGGTGCGGATGACGGCGGACGCGAACGATGCGCGAACGGGCGATGCGTCGACGATGGGGGCGATGACGCGCGAAGACGCGGTGCGCGCGCTCGAGATGGACGCGAAGGATGTCGACGCGCTGGATGAAAAAGTCATCAAGGCGAGGTATCGCGCGCTGTGTCTGCGATGGCATCCCGATAAGAATCCCGACGACGTCGAGCGGGCCAAGGAGAGGTTCACGGAGATTACGTGCGCGTATCACACGCTGATGACTGCGAATTTCGATCACGAACGGTGGAGGAACGCGTACGAGATTCCTCCGTTGCAGAGTTTGGAGGACGTCTTGACGTTGGCGTTGGCGGGAGGGGATCCGTTCGAGATCGAGGCGATGTTGCGAGCGAGGGGGGAGTACAGACCGCACGCAAATTTTGGAATCGATGTGTGCGTGCCGTGGGAGGCGGGAGAGCGGCCGGAGGCGGATTTCGACGGCGGGCCGTCGGCGTACACGAAGACGCGCGCGCTCGGGGACGGGTCGGGAGCGGATGAACGGCGAGAGATGGAACTCGCGTGGGCGGCGAAGAAGGTGGCGGGGGCGAGCGAGGAGAGACCGTGGGAACGCGTTGGTGGCGTCGGGTTCGGTGGGGCGCTCGCGGGGGCGAGCGAGAAAAAGTCTTTGGGTTGGAGCGCGGCGCGGCCGCCGACGACGAAGCGGGAAGACGTCCCTCCGGAGGAGTTGACCGCGCGCGCGGAGCGCGCGAATGACGCTGGCATGGTGTATTTCGGTAAGAAACAGTACGCTGACGCGCTGGTGCAGTACGCCGAAGCCACGGAGATGGCTCCGGATAAGGTGGCGTATCACGGAAATACCGCCGCGGCGGCGCTCGCGAGGAGCTGCGAGCTCAGAGACGGGTCGCCGGAGAAAACGGAAGTATTAGAGCTCGCGCTGCGCGCGTGTGAGGCCGCGATCGCGCTCGATGAAACCTATTTGCGAGGATACGTTCGAGCCGGGAAAGCGCTCCTCGCCCTCGGTGACGACAGGGAAGACGTCGACCGATTGAAGCGCGCGAGAGACATGCTGTCCAAGGCGCTCGAGCTCGAACCCGCGAGTTCGGCCGCGAAGACGACGCTGAAAGACGTCGAGATTAGTCTTCAACTGTATATGAGTGATGATGAATGAATTGATTGCTCTCTTCTTCTAGCTGCTAATGTAATATCGAGAGTGTGTGTTGGTTCACTGCAGCAAATCCAATTCAATCGGTGGGTCGCTCTCGTCGTCGCTGTGTTCGGGAAGCGCGGCGAGCGCTCGAAGAGCGATGTCTGATAAGCGACTTCGCGCGGCGTGCGCGGTGCCACCGGCTCGCAAGTGTTCTAAGGCTTCGCCCGTGCCGTTTTGTAAGTTGAACGCGCGGTACACGGCGCGTTCAGCCTGGTAACGAACCTCCGACGATTTGTCCGCCACGGCGCATTCCGCCAAGACGTTCATAAACGACTCAAAGTGCACGGACATTTCCGAGGGACCGGCCGCGTGTATGATGACGCGAAGGGCTCTCGCCGCGGCGTAACGTACCTCGATGACGGCATCGCGAAGGAGCTTACTGAGCACGGGCATGAGCTTGCTCAAGTAAGGTGACGCCGCCCCGTCGACAGAGGCGGAACTCGCCGCCAACGCGCCCAAGCCGCGAGCGGCGGACGCTCGACTCGCGGATCGTTCGTCGCTCGCGGCGCGAACCAGCGAGTTGAGCGTCATCGACGCGTGTTCGTCCATGATGAGCTTCCCGTTCGCGCGACTGATTTGACACAAGGCCTCGGCGAAACCTTCGCGATGTTCTGCCGAGCTCGCGTCGCCCAAATTGAGCTTCTCCAACGTCGACGTTCTCTCCTCCGTCGGCGACCACGCGAACGCGCGAGAGAGCGCTAAACTCGCGCACGCGCGTTCGCCGGAAGACGTGGACGCCAACGCCTCGATAGACGCGTCGATCGCGCGCGTGACGTTCGGAGGCGAGATGTTCTTGCCACCGTAAGCGAAAACGCCCGCGATGGCTTTCAACGTTGACTCGCAAATGCCGGGTTCGGTCGCATCTGACTCGACCGTTCCGATCAAATCGTTGGCGAGCGCGTCCACTCGAGTTTGAAGTTGCATCAACAAACCGATGGCGCTCGCCGCCTTCATTCTCACGGACATTTGTACGTCGGAGAGACACTTCACAAACGTTGTTTGCAACTGCGGCACGAACGGTTTCAACGCGATGCCCCCCTTATTGATGAGCACGCCCAGCGCTTCCAAGATGGCGCTCTTCACTGCGCTCGGGTGTTTATCACCGACGACTCGAATGAGCGGACCGGTGATGGCGATGACGTGCGCCTTCAGCGCCGCCGAGTTCGTGCTCATGACGGCCAACGTGAGACCCTTTGTCGCGTCCTCTCGCGCGTCTGAGCTCTCTGCGGAGAGAATGCCTTGAAGGAACACTTGCACGATCGGTGCGAGACCCTTCGGCAAACACAAGGCAGGCACGAGGTACTCGTGCGACGCCTTGTTTGCGCGACGGACTTTATCGCGCGCGAGTGTGAGAGACTTCGTGACGCACTCGACGTACTCGGGCAACTCTTGTCTGGAGACGGTGCCCGTGACGTCACCCATGGCGGTCCACGCGGCGAGGAGCACGCTCTCGTCCGCATCGGTGAACAGTTCGAAGAGCTTCCTGATGAGCACTTCGGTCTCGGACTCGTCGTCGTATCCGGGCGCGTTCTTGGCGTACTCACCCGCGAGCTTCGCCGCGGCGGCACGGCATCCGGCGTACTCATCGCCCATGCCTCTCTTGATCTCCGGTAGCAACATGTGCGAGGCGTTCTCCGGCACAGCCTTGATGACCGCGATCGCCGCTGACGTTGCCGCCGTTCGATTCTCTTCGTCCTCCTCCGCCATGGCCTCGAGAAGAGGCGGCACTAACAGCGGGAGGTGAGGCGGCAACGCGGTGCCGGCGACCTCCGCGAGCGCGCCCAACGTGGCGGCTCCCTTGGCCGTCAGCGGCGGTTGCGCCAAGTTTGGTAAGACGGTGGCGAGAATCTTCGGTTGTGCCTTGAGAACCTGCTTCAAACCCTCGAGCGCCGTCGGATTGACGTCCAACTGGTCGAGCAAGGCTGGGACGATTTGTCCCGCGGCGTGTCCGCCGCCGTGCTGGAACAACTTGTCAAAGGCGACGCCCGCGGCGTCGCGAACCTTTTCGTCTTCGTCGCACAGCGCGTCTCGAACCGTCGGAACGATGACGCCGTAGTGATCTTCGAGTTGGCCATCGGTCGCCGCCGAGAGAATCTCAGCCAAACCCAACGCCACGCCCTCGCGATGCTCCGCGAGTTCGTGCTTCAATCCCTCCTTCATGATCGGCAAGACGGAGATGAGGACGCGTTCGCCCAACTTGCGAACCACTTCACCGAGGCATCGGCTCGCCGTCTGTTGACGCTCCTCCGAACCCATTGAAATGATGGAGATGACTCGCTGCATGAGCAGAGGCAATATGAGTCGAAGCGTTTTCGGCGTGTTCGCGACGACCGTCTTCCAAATGTGCACCGCCGCGTTTCGGACAGCCAGGGTGCCGTCCGATCGAAGAATGTACACGGCTGCGAGCAAGTTGTGGTGTCGCCCTTGGCCGAGCGTCGTGCTCAACATTTGGCCCTGTGCCTCAGTGGAGACACCCTCCGCGTCGGCACCGCCCTCAGTGCGCACTTTACCGCTCGAGCCGATGATTCTGAACAACATCGAGCCCAACAACTCGACGGAAGATTGACGAATTCGCCAGTTGTCGGATGAGATTCCGCCTTCGATCGCGGGTAAGATCAAGTCTAAAGAGCTGCCACTGTGCGAGAATTCTTCAATGAAGACTCTACCCGCGTTGAGCGCGGCGTCTCGAACAGGCTCTTCGTCGTCCGCGAGACCTTCGAGAACGCACGCCAAAGCGTCGACGAGATGTGGTTCAAACAAATCTCCGAGCGAGATGGGCAAGAATCGCAACAACGTCAAGTGACCTTCGCGAACCGCCGCTGAAGCGTGCGCGCATCCAGCGATGATATCTGGGAACAGGGCGTCGAAATGATCCATGCTGAGCACTGCCAAACACTCGGACAAGCCTTGCGCGGCGCCGGAGCGCTCGACGCTGGGGCCGTCGCTCTGCATCGAGCGCATCATCCACGGAAGCAAATCCTCAAAGTATTCCTCGCCCAAGCCCTTCATCAAACCGGCGAGCGCCTGCGCGGCAACGCCACGAACTTCCGGAATGGGGTCCATGAGCGCCTTCTTCAACTCTGGAACGAGCATGGGAATGTAAGGCGCCATGTCTTTCGGGTCGGCCACCAGCGCGCTCATGTTACCGGCGATCTTGGACGCCTTCTTCTTCATGTCCGCCTTCGGTTGGCGCAAACCACGAATCAAAACTGGCACGATGAGAGCCAGAGACGGAGCGTCGACGACGTTCACGAACGTCGTTTCGAGTAAAATATCCAAGCAAGCCTTGGTCTGCATCGTCGGATCCTGAATGGCGCCGAGCAAGTAGCTACTCAGCGCGATAATCTCGGGATTCCGAATGACGTCACCCACGGATTTCAGCGCTTGCGTGGCGGCGTCCACCACTTTCGGGTGCGTGTCGATGAGCGCTTCGCTCAAACGAGGGACGATTTGTGGCAAGCACGCGCCGAGCTGCTTCGGAGCGCAGTTCGACATCGCCCCGAGGAGTTGCACGGATCCTTGCTTGGTGCGCCACTTGTCGTCGTCCACGCCACACAGGAGCGCGGGCAAGACGAGCTTGACACCTTGTGCGGACAAATTCGCCATGATAGCTCTCGCTGCCGCCTGCGTCGCCTCTCGGACCGGCGCGGTGATGTCGCCGAAGCACACCAACAGCATCGGCAAAATGTTCACGACGTACGGCTCGAAAAGTCTACCGAGACGCGTGCAGAATAACTCGAACGCCATGACAGCACCTTCGCGAGACGCCGGATTCTTTTTATCCTCAATCGCCACCTTGAGCGCGTCCATGATACCCATGCCCTTGAGGCTGCTCATACCGATACCCTTGACTGCGCCGGCCAATCCAAAAGCCGCGCCGCGGCGGTCGGCGTATGCGTCGCTTGTCGTGAGTTGCTGAAGGAGAGCATCCACGAGCGCTTTTTGTTCCTCGGCGTCGAGCTTCTTCATGAGCGGAGGTAAGCAATCGGCGACAGATCTCTGCACGGCTTCGGATGGCGTGCTCAAGACTTCAAGAAGTCGCGTCAAGATGGCCCGAACCTTGTCGTCTTCCTTGTCGAGGTGCACCGCGAGCGCTCCCAAGAAGACGATGACGCCTTGTCTCACTTGATCTTCAGCCTCCTCGGACAAACTACCGCGACTGCCTCCTCGATCAAAGTATGCCTCGTACACCGCGAGCAGCTGTTGCGTGTGCTCCGCGCCGTGCGCATCAATCATGGTGCGACCCGTTTCGACAGCCGCGGATCGAACCGCGGGGTCGACGTCAGAGAGCACCTTGGTGAGAAACGTCGAAACCAGAGGAAGATCGCGCGTACTCAGACTATCAGTGCACGCGCCGAGCGCCTTGATCAGAGATTCGCGTCCGTACGCGCTCTCGCACGAGTTGAACTCGCCGAAAATCTTCGGAAGAGACGTGGACATACCGTTCTCTTGCGCGGCGATGGTTTGCGCGAACGCCTGAATGGCGCTCTCTCTGACGGCACTGCTCTGGTGCGTGAGAAACGGCAATACGTCGATGGACGTCGGCATCGCGTCCGAGAGACCGCAGAGAACCCACAATTCGTCCGCGGTCTGCATGTTCGATTCATCGCGGTCGAATCGAGCGATGAAAAGTTTCGCGATGGCTGAGCTCGCCGTTTGCTCGTCCATGGCGGAGAAATTCAACGGCGCGTTCATCAATCCCGCGAGCGATGCCCCTCTCACCGTCTTAAACTCACTCTCAACGCCGCTCACCAATGAGTAGACGTCTTCAGCCGTTCGCAAATATCTCGAGACTTCTGAAAGAATGGGTTTCGCTAAGTTGACGAGGTCCGGAGTCGCGTTCGCCAGCGTGTTCAAAAGCAGCCGAATCGCGGCGCCGGCGCTCGGCAAAATCTGTACGTCGTCTTCATCCTCACCGGAGTGCGCGGCGAGAAGCGAGAGCGCCTCTACGCGCAAACTCTTCGGCGCTTCAGGAAGTAGCAATGCGTGCGCGACGATCGGAAACAAGAGCCCAAACACCGGCGCCGGAAGCGGTTCGGGATCGTTGTCCTCCAGCGCCTCGTTGGCGAGTTCTAGCGCCGAGCTAAGCATGCGACTCTCGAATTTGACCGCGTGCATGTCCACCGGAACAGGTTTGCCGTTCAAACCGATCTCGACGGGCGCCGGAGTCCCGTCGAGGGTCATGGCGCCCAGGCGAATGGCGAGCGCCTCCGTTTGTCGCTCCTTGGCGAACGAGAGCACCATCGCTCCGCCTCGCGCGGCGGCGCAGTACAAGAGCGCTTCGACCGCCTTCAACACCGTCGCTTGCGGCACGACTTTGGACCGTAACAGAGGGTACACGCTCGAATACGCGATATCGCACACGTGCTCGCGCGCTCTGTGACCGAGACCTTCCAAGACCGCGGTCAACACTCGGAGTCCGTGCTCGAGCGCCTTCACCACGTCCTTCACGCGCGCCCGAATAACTTCCTCTTCGGCCATCTGCGCGCGACGCGCAGCCTCTCGCGGATCGACGGCTCCCGAAGACGGCTTAGACGGTTTCTTAGCCCCAGCCGCGACTTGACTCGGACGCAGAGAAACGATGTGCGACTCCTTCGGCTGAGCCTTCGGCGCCGACACCGGCTTGCCCGCGGGATCAGTCGATAAAGAACCCGGCGTGGTGTTGTAAATCAAAATGTCCTTGTCACTCACGGCTTCGTGCGACGCGACATCAATCATGAAACTTGCGTGAGGAAGCACGACTTCGATGACATCACCAGAGCACAGACGTCCGAGGGCGACGATAGCGCTTCGCGCCGCCTCGCGCTCCATGTCCGAGGCACTTCCTAAACCTCTCTCGCCGACGATGGCTTCACACACAGCCTTGCCGTTCGCCACGTCGATCATTCCACCTAAGCTCGACATCAATGCGGACCACGCACCGGCCCGTCGTCCATCGGGCGCTTTCACGAGCGGATGGTGCGCGAGTAGCAGCATGTCCACGACGAGCTCGTTCGGAAGCTCTACCGCTTGCACGTCTTCGTTGAATTCGCAATACGCGAGCAAAGATCCCCCGGCATAGCACGACGGAAACGAACCACCGGTTGTTTCATCCCACGACGTCGTGTCCCAGAGCCCACTCTCCGCTTGGTTGAGCCAATATCTCAACCCTTGAATGATCTTCGTCGCTGGCTGACCGATGGCTATGACGCCTCGCACGGCTTCTCTCGCCGCGGCTCGAGTCTTCGAACTCGGATGAAGACTCAAGATACCGATGGTTTGAATGACGGAATCAAAGAATCCCTGTTTCGTCGCCTGTGACGCGTGCGAAGACATGACGCACTGGGCAGTCGCCGCGAGCACCTGCGTCGCGTCTTCATCGAAGCGCATCATCGTCGCCGCTACAAAGTACGCAGGGATGGCATCCCAAAGCTGTTTCGATTCCACCGCGGCGCCTCCATCCTCAGCACCAACTCGTAAGACGATGAACAACGCACTCAAGCCTTCGGCGCGCAACGCCGCCTTGCCGCTACTCTCGATGGCGATCTTGGACAACGCTTCGACTGTGCCCGATAAACCGGCGGGCAGTGCGGCGTTCGCACGGAACGCCTGCGCGACGCATTGCAAGATCGCACCGCGTTCCTTCGCGTCCTTGGTGATCTCTTTGACGAGGCTACACAATGACTCCGGACACTCGCCCGTGTGCTGCAGCCACGTTTGCAACGCGTCGAGCGCGACGGTTTTCGCGTCGCTCTGCTTCTCAGTCTTGAGCTCATTCGCGAGCACAGAGATGGCCTCGAGGCTCATCGTCTCCCGCGCCCTGCGATCAGCCAAGTTGCTGCACGTTTTGATGGCGGCGTACAGACCGGCGCGCGCGGTCCACTCTTTCGGTTTCGTCCCTGTCGTGAAGGCGTCTGCGCACGGCTTGAAAAAGTGCTCCTTCACGAGCGCGGCGTCCGAAGACTTTGCCACGAGCGCGTCGATGATTGCCAGAGACATCGCTCGGCGCTCCTCGTTCGCGTGTTTAACGAGCGGTAAAATCACGGGTCCCATCTCACCGCACGCCTCGCTCAGATCACCGCGCAACGTCTTGAAACAACCGACCACGGCGGGCAACGCCGCCTCGGGACTTCTCCGCAACTGTCGAATGACTTTCGGGATCAACACATCCCTCAACTCTTCGCTTGTGACGTCTTCCAACACCGACGCAAACATCGCACTCGTCACACCCGCCTTGGCCACCTTGGCGTCGCCGCCGAGCACGACCGAACAGAACACCTCTAAGAGCTCTTTCCTCGTCTCGTCGACGTCCCTCGCCGACGCTCGACGCTCGACGAACGCATCGTTCACCAATGCGCACACCACCGGATTCGACCCCCCAGTCGCCTTGACGAGCTTCACGTACGCATCGATCACCTCGCCACCGCCTCGCGCGCTCGCGTACCGCCGAAACGCCTTGGACGAGAACGCCCTCGCGCCTCTCGCCCGCAGTCGCGCCAACGTCTCCAACGCCTTCGCCGTCGCCCCCTCATCACCCTCCTCGCTCGCCACCGCGCACACCAATCGACTCAACGCGTAACACTCGTGCTCTCCCATACCTCCACGCCCCACCGCGCGCGCACACGCGTTCAAAAACATCCCCCGAAACTCGTCGCCGCCCCGCGCGCGCGCCGCCCCGCGCGCCGCCGCCTCCGCCTCTCCTCGCACCTCCTTCACCCGCCATCGCGCGTCCTTGGTCCACGCGAACAGAGATTTCGCCAGCGCCTGCGCCTCGGACGTCTCCGTCGTCCCTACGTTCGTCATCACCACCGTCAGTCGGTCCGTCTTCACCCATCATCCCATCATGTGCATCCATCCCATCATCATCGCGCGTCATCGTCCCATCATCGCATCGCGGACGCACCTCCCTCGACCGCTCTCTCGCGCGCGTCTTCCCACGCCTCTCTCGCGCGTTCCAACCGCGTCCACCGTCCGAGCGTCACCGACATGTTCACCGTCGACGCGCCCGTCGCCGTCCGTCGTCGCACCGTCGTCTCGGACGCGCCGACGCGGGGGCGGTCCCTAAACCCTCGGTGTAGGGTTTAGGATGGCACCCCCGACGGGACGTCCATCCCGTAGTCGACCCGCGCGCGCGCCCATCGATCGATCGGATGGGAATGGATGGGACGGGACGGATGACGCGCCGGGGGCGACGTCGCGCGCGCGGGTCGTCGGCGCGCGCGCGACGTCGCGACGCGCGGGCGCGCGACGTTCGACGGTCGTTGACGTCGAATCGCGCGCGATGTCGGCGGTGGAGACGGTGTCGATGACGTCGGCGCGCGCGGACGGGCGCGGGAGAGGCGCGGGAAGAGGCGCGATGACGCGGGCGCGCGCGGGAAGAGGCGCGCGAACGCGCGCGCGTGGAGGCGTCCGAGCGATGGTCGGGGACGCCGGGGAGGCGGTGGAGACGACGGTGGGCGCGGGCGCGGAGGCGGTGGCGGCGTTGGCGAGAGAGGGCGCGGAGGCGGAGGCGAGGGCGAGCGCGGCGACGTGGGACGCGCTGGGACGCGCGAGCGAGGCGGCGGCGGCGGCGTTCGAGCGCGCGGGAGTCGAGGGGAGGGACGTGGACGTGGTGAAGACGTTGACGGAGGCGTTGCGGGAGGGATTTCGGGCGCTGCCGGAGGTTGATCGGACGATGTTCGCGGAGAGCGCCGAGACGCTGTTGCGGTCGCTGCCGAGCGAGGCGGAGGATTTGGCGCGCGAGGCGTCGCGAGGGGCGAGCGAGGCGGTGAGCGCGGGCGGTGGGGACGGTGTGAACGTCGGTGCGGGGGTGATCGCCGCGCTCGTCGCGCTCGTGGTGGCGTCGACGAGGCCGAAGAAGGAGAGCGGCATGGACGAGTGGGCCGCGTTGGCGAGTAAGGAGGGCGACGTCGAGCCGGAGGAGTTGCGGCGGTACGATCCGGTGAAGACGCGCGAGTACTTTGCCACGAGACCGATCACGCTCTTAAAGCGCGGCGTGCGGTCGTTCATTCTCCTCGGTTCATTTTCGGCGAGGCTTTGGTTGGATCGAAAGACGAGCGGCGAAAACGTGAGCGACGAAAAGAAAAAGCAAGTCAACACGAAGCGGGCGACGCAATTGCGCAACCTTCTCGTCTCTCTCGGTCCCACGTACGTGAAACTCGGACAAGTGTTGAGCAGCCGCGCGGATTTGCTCCCGGCAGAGTACATCGATGAGTTGCGCGTGTTGCAAGACAAAGTGCCGCCGTTCGACGACGATTTGGCGCGACGCATTCTGGAGCGCGAGCTCGGTCCCGCCGCGTCTCGGCTGTCGCTCAGCTCGACGCCCATCGCGAGCGCGAGTTTGGGTCAAGTGTACAAGGGCACGTGGCGGAACGATTCCGGCGAGCTGGAGGAGGTGGCGGTGAAGGTGCAACGTCCGGGGGCGCTCGTGGCGATTAGCCTCGACGTCGGCATCATTCGCGTGTTCGCCGAGCCTTGGAGACAATGGAACAATTTGAACTCTGATCTCGAAGGTCTTGTCGACGAATGGGGTCGGCGTTTCATCGCTGAGCTCGATTACGAGGCCGAGGCGACGAACGGTGAAAACTTCGCCGCGGCTATGGCGGCGCGATCCGATTTGGGAGGCGTGGTCTCCGCCGCGCCGGTGTTTCGCCAGGCGTCCACGCGACGGGTGCTCACGACAGGCTGGATCGACGGCGTGCGTTTGCAAGACAGCAAAGCGGACGACACGGCGCAACTGTGCGCCGTCGCACTGACGTCTTATCTCGCCATGCTTTTGGACCTCGGGTATCTCCACGCCGATCCGCATCCGGGCAACTTGCTTCGCACCAACGACGGCAAGCTCTGCATCCTCGATTGGGGTCTCGTCACGCCGGTGTCCAAGGACTTATCCACGGCTATCCTGCGGTTCATTGCGCACTTGGTGAGCAAAGACTTCGAGGCGGTGCCGGGAGATTTGGACGCCATGGGATTCATTCCCACGGGCAAGCGCGAAGCCATGGAGGACTCGGGCGTCGCTCGCGCGCTCGGGTTGCTCTTCTCCGCGCTCGCGCGCGGTGGAGGCGCGCAAGGGTTCAGAGATGAACTCGGTTTACCGGACGACGACCGCATCAAAGAGATTCGCAAGGAATTAAAGGGCGTCAAGGATCCGAAAAAGAGACGCGATGCCTTTTTGGAAGCCGCGGGCACCGACAGCAAAGTGGCGCAGTTGACGAAGGATTTAGAGGGCGTTCAGGAAAAGTATGGGAATATTTTCCAAATACCCGCCTACTTTGGGTACATTCTTCGCGCCTTCTCCGTGCTCGAGGGCATCGGGCTGTCGTGCGACAAGAATTACTCCATCGCCAACGAGTGCTACCCGTACGTCGCGCGGCGTCTTCTCACCGACAAGTCTCCCGAGACGAGAAAAGCGTTGGAACAACTCTTGTACGGGAAAGAGAGCGGCGAACACGCCGTGTTAAGCGTCAAGCGGGTTCGTCAACTCTCGAACGCGTTCGGCAACTACACGTCGATCACCAAGGGTGGCGAGAAATCCGCGCCCGCCGCCGAAGAGTCTGGCAAGAAAATTTCCAACAGCACGCGAGAGGCGTTAAAGTTAGCCTTCGATCCCAGCGGCGGGCCGATCCAGGACATCGCGCTGCGCGAGCTCGGACGATACGCCGGCGCGCTGGTTTCGACGACGGCGTCGTCTGCCATCGCGGGGCCGTTCACGGCGGTCGAGTCTGTGGCGCAAACCTTCGGCGCGAGCGAATCCTTGCAACCGCTCGAACGAGCGACGCACGTCTCCGGGGAAGATCTCGAGACTTTAAAGGTCGTGGACGAGCTCCGCGCCCTGTTCTCTCCGGAAGAGAGTGAGAACGCCGAAGAGAGCGCATCCAACGTTCCGACACCGCCTCAAGTGGATCTCGAGCTCGTGCAAGAGCTCGTCGATCTCGCGCCGGATCTTGCGCCGGGCGCGCAGGCGGCGGCGCTTCGCCTCGGATCGGTGTTGTTCGAACAAGCGGCGTATCGAGTCGCGCGCGCGACTCAGGTCGATTAGATTTAGCAGTGCGAGGCATCGCACAAACGGCAGCATTCTTTTTATTTTATACATACGTACGCACGGATAAATGAAGTTTTCGTTTTTTCATCGTTTCTGGTCTATTTCTATCGAATGCAACTGGACGCCGTTGCGCGCCGCCGAGTCGCGACCCCATCGCCCAAGTCTCGGTTCTTGTCCCATACCGGCGAGGACGAAGCGACCGCTGCTCGCGACTTGAATCGAGTTTACGAAACCGCGAGCTGGGATGCATTCCAGCGGAACGAGGGGCTCGCCCTCGTGCGACGTCTTCCACAGACGAATGGCGCCGTCCGCGGCTCCCGAGGCGGCGAAATCGGTCCCTTTCCCCACATGCACGGCGTTCACCCAGCTCGCCATGCTACCGACGCCGCCATCGTCGCGTTCGCTGATTCCAACCGCCGCTTGCGCCGCCGCGCGTTGTCTCGTCGCCCTATCGGCGTCCTCGTCGGTGAATCCCTTGGGCGCGACGATGTCCGCGAAGCCGTGCGCGTTGAGCCACGTTTGCGCCGCGCGCTTGCGTTGTGTGTTCCAGATTGCCACGGTCCCGTCCTGGGCGCCGGTGATCCAGTGATCGTGCGCAGTGAACGCACAGCTCTCCGCCTGTCCGCCACCCTCCGGCGGTCGCAACACGAGCTGCGAATCCTCGGGCACTTTCCAAAATCTCGTCGACCGATCCGCGCCGACGGTGACTATCCGTTCGCGGCGTTGCGCGTCTATGTTGATGCACCGATCTTGGTGTCCGAACAGCGTGTCTACGTACGCCATGTCGTCCAGAGACCATATTTTCACCGTGCGATCCTCGGAACACGAAAACAATTGACCCGTGCCGTGTCTAAACGCCAAACCCGTGACGGCGCCTCGGTGCCCCGCGAACGCGGTGACGTGCGTCCTGCTTCTCGTGTCCCACACGTGCACGCGCTTATCCGCGCCACCGGTGACGAACAAGTTCCTCTCCCCGCTCACCGCGCAGCACAACACGACGTGCGCGCCGCACGTGGGCGGCGCCTGCGGTCCGCCGCCGCCTTGCGACGGATCCACAACCGTCTCCGGCGCGCGAGGAAACTTGATCCTCTTCTCCGTCTCGATGTCCCATCCGAAGATGGATCCATCCTTCGACACACTATACGCCGTTCGATCGTCTTCCGTCAGCGTCAACCCCGTCACCGCTCGCTTATGTCCTCGCCAACACCTCGTCTCCGTCGTCGTCGACGCGCGCGCGCCGTCCGCCACCGCCGCGCGTTGATGTCCAGATTTCCTCTGCGCATCCTCCAACAACCTATTCGCCAATCGCGTGTGCGAGTCCAAATTCTTCCCCTCTCCCTCATCCTCCTCCTCATCCGTGTCTTCCGCCGCCTGTTCCGCCCGCAATCGCTCCAAATACGCCTTGGCCAGTCGCACGCGCTTCTCCTGCGCCGTCTCCCTCTCCTCCGAATCCGACCCCTCCTCCGTTCGTTCCATCTCCTCGCGCCTCGCTCTGGCCACCCCGGCGCGATCCGCGCGCTCGCTCTCCTCCTCCGCGTCGTGCGCACCGCCGACGACGCCGTCGTCCCCGTCCCCGTCGTCCTCGTCGTCATCCGCGCGCGCCGGCGCCGACGCACGCGTCGACGCCCTTCTCTTCGCGCGCGTCGCCTCGCGCGGCGCCGCGTCCTCGCGCGCGCGAAGAGACGACGGCCTCGCGCTCGACGACCGAGGCGCCATGTCGCGCGCGCGTCTGACGCGTCGGCGGCGTCGCGTCTCGCGTCGCGCGCGACGACGGGCGGCGGCGGCGCGTCGACGTCGGGTGTGAGGGACTCTTTGGGGAGTCGTGAGTCGTGAATACGAACATGGGTCATGACTCACCAAAGAGTCCCCTCGCGCGGATCCAGGCGCGCGGGCGCGCGCGGGCGCGATGGACGCGATGGACGACAGACGACGGACGGCGGGGACGGTCGTCGAGGCGAACGCGCGCGCGCGTCGATCCGTCTCTCTGTGTGTCTCTCTTCTCTCTCTTTTCTCGCGCGGAGGCGCGCGCGAGACGGAGGCGCGCGCGCGCGTCGCGGTCGATTTTGGTTGGGCGATCGAACGAATCGAAACGAATCGACGACGCGCGAGGCGTGGGCGCGCGCGAGGCGTGGGTGTGGGATACGGAACGGGTGACGCGATATGACGCGTTTAAAAGTGAGCGAGTACGGGGATTACGACGCCATGGTGAGCGCGCTGTTGGAGCATAAGTTTCTTCCCGAGGCGGAGGTCATGACGCTGTGCGATCGAGCGCGAGGTTTGTTGGCGGAGGAGAGTAACGTGCAGCACGTGCGGGCGCCGGTGACGGTGGTCGGAGACATACACGGACAGTTTCACGACATGATGGAGATGTTTAAGATGGGAGGGTTGGCGCCGGATACGAATTATCTGTTTTTGGGGGATTACGTCGATCGCGGCTACTACTCGGTGGAGACGGTGACGCTGGTGGTTGCGCTCAAGGTGAGGTATCCGGATCGAGTGACGATCATTCGTGGGAATCACGAGTCGAGACAGATCACGCAGGTGTATGGGTTTTACGACGAGTGCATGCGAAAGTACGGGCACGCGGGAATTTGGAAGGCGTTTACGGATTTGTTTGACTTCATGCCGTTGTCGGCGGTGATTGAAAACAAAATTTTCTGTCCGCACGGTGGGTTGTCGCCGTCCATCGATACGCTGGACGACGTGCGCAAGATTGACCGATTCGCCGAAGTGCCGCACGAGGGACCGGTGTGCGATTTAGTGTGGAGCGATCCGGACGACCGCGCGGGGTGGGGGATGAGTCCCCGCGGCGCCGGGTACACGTTTGGGCAGGACATCACGGAGCAGTTTAATCAGAACAACGGATTGAAGCTCATCGCTCGCGCGCACCAATTGGTGATGGAGGGGTACCTGTGGCATCACGATCAGTCGCTGGTGACGATCTTTAGCGCGCCCAATTACTGCTACAGGTGCGGCAACCAAGCGAGCATCATGGAGGTGGACGACAATTTGGAGACGTCGTTTCTTCAGTTTGATCCGGCGCCGAGACGTGGGGAGGAGCAACAGGCGGTGAAGCGATGTCCAGATTATTTCCTCTGAGGCGAGCACGTGTGCGTATACGTAGTAGAATTTACATGTTATAGATACAAAGTTCAAAGTTCGCGCGAAAAAGGACAGATGTCGCGTCTCTCTCGACAATCCGCTCCGAACAACCAACAATCAATCCTGCACGTACTCGTCCCCGCTCGTCATGCACGCCTCCGCGCGCTGAAATTCCCGACCGAGATAATTCGCGTGCGACATCATCGAACACCACGCCCCGTCCCCCCGCTCCAATATCTCCACCGATAATTCCTTCGCCGTTCGTCCCCGGAATCGCGTCGGCGGCGGCGGTTCGTACGAGCCGTCGCACGGAATCACCTCCCCCGTCCGAGGATCTCTCGCCCTTCCGTCCTCACCGATGACGTTGGCGTGATGACTCGCGCATATCTCCATGCGCTCGCGATCGACGGCGATCAAAAAGTACCCGACGGGGTCGAGCGCGATGAATCGATTCGACAGCGCCGCGTCCACCTCCTCGCGCGTCCGCGTCCCCGCGTCCGCGCGCGAGTCCGACACCCCGCGCCCGCGAGTCCGACGACACCGCGACGACGACGACGACGACGACAACGAAGACGACGCGCCCGTCCATCGCGCGCGCATCGCCGTCGCGCCCGTCGTCGCCGTCGTCATCGCGCCAGCGTGTGGCGGCGGCCGCCCGCGAAATGGGCGTCAAACGTCGGCGCGCGACGACGCGGCGCGCGCGAGCGAGACGCGACCGCGTGGGAAAACTCGTTTCGCCCCATCGTTTCCACCGCTCCGAGTGACTCGACGTCCCGCGCCGCGCGCGAGACCGCGCGGTGAAGATGACGGTTGATTTCTTACAGCGAAAGCGAAGCAAGCGCGAGGCGAAAAAAGCGCGCGCGCTGTCGAGAAAAGACGCGGACGGTAAGCGCGTGCGCACGAAGCGCGGGGTGAAGCGTCAATTGCGAGGGATGTGCTCGAGCGCGCCGCCGTTACCGCCGGCGCTGAGAGAGGAGGACGAGCGAAAGGATGCCGAGGCGAGGAGCGCGAGACGCAAGGCGGAGCGCGAGCGTCTGGCGGCCAAGGCGTTGAGGAAAAAGATGCGAGCCAAGGCGCGAGGGGAGCGGGACGACGGTGAAGAGGACGAGGAGAACGCGGAGGATGACGCGAGTGGGAAGGGCGCGAGCGAGGGTGGGTCGGTGCCGGATTATTTCATGGACGCGATGAAGAGCGTGGGACACAGGCGCACGACGCCCGTGCAGCGCGCGTGTTGGCCGCCGGCGTGCGAGGGGAAGGATGTGCTCGCGATCGCGCCGCCTGGGAGCGGGAAAACGCTTGGGTTCTTATTACCGGCGATAGACGTCGCGCTGGTGGATCGGAGGGAACATCCGGAGGCTGGGAAGAAGCACGCGGGCGCGCCGGCGGTGCTCGTCGTGGCGCCGACGCGAGAGTTGACGTTGCAAATCGCGGGGGTGTGTAACAAGCTGAAAAAAGCGGTTCCCGTGCGCGCGGTCGCCGTGTACGGCGGTGCGTCGCAAGAGGAACAGGAGGAGGCGCTGACGCAGCACACGTCGCACGCGCTCGTCGTCATCGGGACGCCCGGTCGGTTGCTCGCCGTGTTGGAATCGGGCGCGTTGCGTCTCGATCGATGCGAGATGCTCGTGTTGGACGAGGCCGATCGCATGCTCGCCCTGGGATTCGAGGAACAACTCACGAAAATTCGAGACGCGCTTCCGAGCGCCGAGGAGAACGATCGTCAGACCTTACTCTTCAGCGCCACGTTTCCCAAGGCGGTGCGATCCGTCGGACGCGCGTGGTTGCGAAGCGGGTACGAGACGGTGAAGATCGACGCCGACAAGCCCATCGTACCCAAAGATGACGAATCCATGGAGGCACACATGGCGACGGTCGAGCAGACCGTGCACGTGTGCGCAGAGCACAAGAAGAGTCGTAAACTGATGAAGTACATCGCCAAGCTTCGCGCCGAGGACGGACGCGCGCGAAGTCGCGTCCTCGTCTTCGCCAATCGTATCAAGACGGTTCAATTCATCGCTGATCTGTGCAAGCGTCACAAAGAAAGAGTGAGCACGCTGTTCGGTACGATGAAACAAGGGCGTCGAGACCAAGCGCTGAAAGATTTCAAGGCTGGCAAGACGCCCGTGTTGATAGCCACCGACGTCGCCGGTCGAGGTTTAGACATCGCCGGGTTGGAGTACGTCGTCAATTGGGATTTCCCGGGGAGCATCGAACAGTATCGACACCGCGTCGGACGAGCCGGGAGACAGGGTAAAAAAGGTGCGGCGATGTCGTTTTTCACGCGAAAGTTTACCCCGCTCGCGGGTGATTTGATCAAACTGTTGAAGAGCGGTGGTCACTTTGTCGATCCCAACTTGGAAATTTTAGCGCGCGTCGCCGAGTCGTTACCGAAGAACGCGGCCGCGACGAACGCCGATCGATTCGCCGCTGTGGGCGACGAACCGGCGGACGAACGGGGCGAGTTGGAGCGCGACGACGACGACGACGACGACGCCAAACCGAGTTCGAGAGTGGGCGAGGAGGACGACCGAGGCGCCGCCGCCGCCGACGACGAGGGCGCCGACGAGGGCGCCGACCGTGGGGGCGCGTGGTGGAGCAGCGATAAAGCCGGTCGTGGACGCGTGTTCAAAAAGAAGACGAAACGCGGTGACGTCATCGCCGTCAAACGTAAAGTCACCGTCGGCCCGAGCGACGCCGAGCGCGTGGCGAAAAAGATGAAGGGCAAGGGCGTAGCGAAAAAGTAATACTATTACAGATACAACCGACGCTCCACTACTCGACCCTCACGCGCCCTCTCCGGTCGTCAATCGTTCGTGATCATCCATGATCTCCGCCAACAGATCCTTCAACGGCGTCTCGTAATTCTTCGGCACCGCGCACGCGAACACGCTCGGCGCCCACCCTCTTTCTTCGTACACCCCCACCATCTCCATCACCTCCATCGAGTTCATCCCGCTCAGGAACATCATCCTCGGCACCCCCAACGCCGGTTTCACCGCGCTCGCGTCCTCTTGAACCGTCTCCAACGCCCGTCCCAACGGCGCGCGCAGCATCGACTCGACGCACGTCGTCACCCGCACGAAATCCGCGCCGATGTCATCCAAAACCTCTCGCCACTCCGCCGTCTCCCCTCGCGTGAATCCGACGAGAAGCACGCATTCGGGACCGAACCGACCCGCGGCGACGCCTCCCGGGGCGTCCTCCGACGCGCCGTCGATCGGGGCAAAGTTGGTCTCCTCCTCCACCCCACGACGACGAAGACGACGACCGCACCGTCGCGGTCGTCGACACCGACGCGTCGTCGACACCGACGACGACGACGACGACGCGTCGCGTCGCCCCGCGATCGCGGACGCGGTCCGGGACGCCATCGCGCGCGTCGACGACGCCATCGCGCGCGCGTCTCAATGTCGACGTCGCGCACGTGCCACGTGGTCGTATTTCATGGCGATTCTTTCCCTTGACTACGACAGACCGACCGATGGGACCGAACGACGAGTCCCGACCCATCGCGTTCGCCCCCCCACGCGACGTCCGCCCGCTCGCGCGCGGCCGGCGTCGCGCGCGACGTCCGCACACCTCGACGTCGACGGTCGGCGCGAGCGCGGCGAACGAACGGTCGACGCGAAAAAAATCTTCGAGCGAGACTCGGACGCGCGACGACGACGCGCGCGCGGATTCGAGCGGTACCGCGCGAGAGACGACGACGACGATGATGACGACGGCGACGACGATGGCGCACGCGGCGACGGCGACGGCGCGCTTGAGCTCGAAGGCGAGCGCGGCGCGTAAGGGGGGTAAAGTTTCTCTCGCCTCGCGCGCGGTGAAGCGCGACGTGCGCGTGGAAGGTACGTGGAAGACGACGACGGCGACGCGCGTGAAAAACCTAAAACCTGCCGCGACGAGGCGGCCGATGGACGGTGGAACGACGCGACGATGGGGGGGGATGGACGATCGAACGACGCGATGATCGAGCGAGTAAAAATGCCCATCGCGATGACCTCTCGACTGACGGTGTCGCGTCGCTTTGTTTTCATCTCTCGCGCGCAGCGACGGCGGAGAGCTCCATCAACCAAATCGGCTTCAACACGCCCCCGTCCGCGGGCGCGGCGCCCACGTGGGACGCCATCATCGAGGTTGGCGGATCGCAGCAGTTTGTGTCCGAGGGTCGTTTCTACGAGTGTCACAGTTTGAAGGGTGTGGAACCGGGTTCGAAGATTGCGTTTGAACGCGTGCTCGGAACGCACGACGGGTCCTCGCCGAACTGGGGTCACCCGTACGTGAAGGGCGCGCGCGTCGAGGCGACGGTGCTGGAGAACTACGACGCGAAGAAGGTGATCGTGTTCAAGTACAGACCGAAGAAGCACTACCGTAGAAAGAACGGTCACCGCCAACCGATGACCCGTTTCCTCGTCACCAAGGTGGTCAAGGCGTGAGCGCGCGGGCGGGAGCCGACGCGCGGCGACGCGCGCGCGCGCGATTTCATTTTCGCGCACGATCGACCGACGTCGACGCGCGCGCGCGACGCGAGGCAACCACCAAAAACTAAGTACTAGTAGGAATTATTCTTTTCCGTCGCGGCGCGGTTTTTAGTAGTCATCACTTCTTGTTATGCTCAACTCTCGGCGGATGCAAAAAAAAAGCAAAAGCGCGCGCGGGCGACTCGACTCGAGCCACTTCGCGACAGCGCGCATGACGACGATGCGCGCGACGCCGACGACGTTTCCGTCCACGTCGGCGCGAAGACCGTCCACGTCGCCATCGCGTCGTCCCTCGTCGTCGTCGTCGTCGTCGTCCGTCGTCGTTCGCGCGTCGGCGGCCTCGGCGTCGGCCTCGGCGCGCCTCTTGGACCGCCACCTTCCCGTCGATCGGTACTCGCACGACGGTCTGCGACAGGTCCACGCGTCGCCGGACGTGTTCGTGGTGGATGATTTCTTATCGACGCGCTCGTGCGACGAGCTCGTGCGACGGGCTCGAGAGAAAGGGGACATGACGCAGAGTCCCGTGGTGTACGCCGGGTGGACGAGCGACGTCGAGCGGTGGACGTCGACGACGGCGAGCGGACCCGCGGTGTGGATGGGGGCGCTGACGATGTTGATCGGATCGGCGGCGTTCGGGCAGAGCGGTCTGGGGTTGCTCGCCGAGGGGGTGGCGATGTATTTCGGCGCGGTGGGCGCGGCGTATCTCGGCGGCGTGGCGTACGTGAAGAAACGCGAAGCCGAGCTCCGAGAGTTGCGTACGAGCACGAGCACCGCGCTCGATGGCACGGGATTCGGTGAGCTCGAATTGATCGAGGCGGTCGAAAAATTACTTCCGGGAACGTCGAGATCGAGATACGAGGCGCCGACGGTGATTCGGTACGAGCGCGGGCAAAAGTTGGCGCCCCACTTCGACGCCAACAGGTGCGCGGACGCCGAGGACGCGAATCGAGGCGGACAAACGCTCGCCACCGTGCTCGTGTACCTCAACGACGTCGACAACGGTGGTCAAACTGTGTTCGGACGTCTCGACGGTCGGTTGGGCGTCGCGCCTCGACGAGGACGCGCGCTCGTGTTTTTCCCCGCCAACGCCGCCGGCGATTTCGACGATCGCGTCGAACACGAAGGCGCCGAGGCGTTGGACGAGAAATGGATCGTTCGAGTGTGGGTGCACGAGAACGAGGTGAAAAAGCCCTACGGGCTGGTGGATTGTGATTGAATCACGATCCAGGATGTTACAGTAGCGCCGGCGTCGGTTCACAAACCCATTGTACTATTCATGATTGTTTTAATACGTCCAGTCCGTCTTCCCCACGCGCATCCCGGGCGACCATCCCGCGGCGAGACGACACCCCGCCTCGCCTCAAATAAAAAAGAAAGTGTGGACGCGACTATCATATCTGTCGTCGTCGTTCCTTGTTGTTTCCGCTGAGGTCGAAAGAATGGCACACTGGTCAGCGTACGGCTCGCGTGTTTTTTCATCTCCGGGCTCGATTTTTGCGAGGCTCATTCACAGCGCGTTCACTATGACTCACCGACGGGGAATCGAACCCCGATCTATTATAGGAGAAACACGTGTTTACTATTGGTCAGTTGTCTGGTCCCTTCCTGAGCTTTTTCTCCACGAGCTCGCTCGAGATGTTCGACGCATTTCGAGAACACTCTACTCACCTCCACGGGGCTGTCGACGGTCATTGACTCGTCCTCGCTTGATACGAATCCGTCCATATTAGACGGACGCTGGTTTGACAGCGTGGCATACTAGCCGTTATACTATCGCGGACAGAGGATGGTCGTCTCATCGAGACGCCACCATTCTTCGAATCACGATCGCTCGTGAGTTCTTCCGATGACGCACGCAGCGGCATGGTGATTCTCG
>MDTE01138892.1_pt1 | contig 21716 bp, 21 predicted proteins | sample 811231 | NCBI WGS metagenome assembly MDTE01 (sample SAMN05326651, study PRJNA326480) | marine metagenome | isolation source: seawater | place: Indian Ocean: Red Sea | collected 2010
ACGAGTTAAGTTTTTCATAAGAAAACCTTTTTTTTTCAGAATTATTTAACATATTCATTGAGATATCTGGTCGTGTAGAGTTCAAACCGGCAATAACAATTGTATCTTTTTTTTCATTTTTTAAAATATATTTTAGTAATTCCACATTTGATAGTCCAAAATAATCTAACTCAAAATTATTTGCATATTTTTTTGAAAAAAAATTGAAATAAATATTTTGATAGGGATTAGATTGTATTATGAAATTAAAGTTTAATATAAAGTGAATTAGTAAACTAATATTTATTACATAATTTAAAATTTTCTTATAATTAATTTTATTAATTTTTTCTTTTATTAAGTATACTGAGGAAACGGATATCAAAATCATAAATGGATAGACAAAATAAAAATGCCTCCAACCATTAAAAATAGTTGGTCTGAAAATAATAAAAGCTAAAATAGGAATAATAAAAAAAGCAAAAGTATAAATAAAACTAAGATTTTGAGCTTTTAGATCTTTATAAAAAAAAGAAAATAAATAAGAGCAATAAAATATTCCGAATAAAAACAAGAAAATAATTATAGTTGGGGTTGTTATTAAAATCCAAATAATTAAATAATACCAAGGCAAATTTGACGAATTAACTAAATTGCCAAAAAACATTATTTTTGGGTCTATAAAATTAAATGAAAGCTGGTCTATGAATAGGCCAATTATATTAAATGGATTCAACCATAATTGAGGAGTGATCAGTATTAGTATTAAATAGGTTAGAATTATTGTTATTAAAAAGTGATTTAAAAACTTTTTTTTTTCATTTCTTAATTGATAAAAATAAAAGAAAAAAAATATTAGCAATAAATACATTGCTATATATCTTACATTTATTGCAATACATATAAAAAATACCATAAAAAATAAATCTTTTAATTTTTTTTTTAAAAGAACAATTCTTGAGAAATAAAAACTTGCCAGCAAAAATGTTAATAGCCAAATATCATTTGGAGAATAAATAAAATCTGGCAGAAGTTTAGGACTTGAGATAAATAATCCTGTTCCTAAAAGACCATATACACGCGAGTAATCTAGCCTAATTATTTTGTATAAAAAAATTAATGCAATAAAATTTATAAAATAATTAAGATAATGCCTAAATAAGTATTTGGTTTTTTTCTCAGAATTAGAAAAAAAGAGATATTCTATTGCAGCGTAGGCTGTGTTTTGGATCTTATAGTTATTCTTGCTATTTTTGTGGTATTCATCTAATTCTGTATAATTAAGATCTTTAGCTTTAGTTATTTTTTTTGTTTTATTGGGAAGAAATTTTTTGCCTAAATAATTTAATACTATAAACCCTTGATTTCTGTATTCAAATTCATCATAACTAATTCCATAATTTTTGACGTTAGAAAGTCCTATTAAAAACAATAAAATAAAAAAAACATTAACAATATTTTTTTGTCTGTTTTCTATTTTTAAAAACATCTTTTAAAAAATTTTGTCTATTGCTCTTATGATGTTCTGTAAGTCTCTTTTTTTTGCATCAATATTCAATGGTATAGTAAAAAAATGATTATAAATTTTTAAAGTATTTATAATTTTATCTTTTTTATATTTTTTAAAAAGCTTATGCAAATGAATTGGTTTTCTATTCCAAGCTGAATAAATTTTTATCCCAAATTTATTAAATTTTTTTGTTAATGAAGAAATCGTATTATTTTTAGTATAAAAGCAAATTTTTGAAGAAATCCAGGACTTTCCTAAGTTTTTTTGTAAAAATAAATTTTTTTTATTTAGTTTTTTTATATTTTTATTAATAAAATCTAAATTATTTAATAACCTTGTTTTGATAAATTTCTTTTTTTCATAATTTGCTAAAAATATTGCTGCGTCATATTCTGAAAATTTTCCATTAAATCCTACTAAAGTAGCTTCTCTATTATTTCCAGTATACCCAAAAGAAATTATACTTTTCAAGCTTTCGATTTTTTTTTTAGGGCAAATAATCAAACCTGATTCATTCGAAGGTAAAGTTTTTGTTGGGTGAAAACTACAACATATCATTATATTGGATAAATCAATTTTTTTATCAAAATTTACAAATGTATCAGCTGCATCATAAACAACCTGAATATTGAATTTTTTTTGTATTGAATTTAGTTTTTGAACATCCACTGGATAGCCAAAGGGAGATGGGATTATAATGCCAGCAACTGTAGATTTAATTTTTTTTAAAGTTTTTTCTAAACTCAAAAAATCAATTGAAAAATCATCTAAATTTATATCAACAAAATAAGGTTTAAAACCTGATTGTATTATAGCTTGAGGTGTAGAAAAAAAATTAAAAGAGGTAGTTATAATAATTTTTTTAGTAGAAATTGATTTGAGGTAATTACAACATGATAAAATTGAAGAATGACCTGATGAAGTTAACACTACATCATTTTTTTTAAGACCTAAATCATTAATAATTTTTTTTCTAGTTAAATTATACAATGGTCCAAAATTAGAATAATATCTATTTTTATCTATTTTATCTAAATATTTTCCTAAATTTTTTCTTATAGCGAGTTTTGGTTTTATAGAAATATTGCGCATTTTTAATTGTTATCTTATTATAAAGTTTAAAAGCATTTTTAAACAAAAACTTTCACAATTAATATATCATTGAAATTAATCATGTTGAATAAAAGATATATTTATGGTTTTAAAAAAATATAAATCAAAAAAAAAGAAAAATTTTTAATATTTTACTTAAAGTATACCAGTATGAACTATGTTTTTAAAAGAATTGAAAAAAAAGATTTTTCAGAAGTATTAAGATTAAGGAATCAATTAAAAGTAAGAAATGCTTCTTTAATTAAAAAAAAAATTTCAAAAAAAGAACATTATGCTTTTTTAAAATTAAATTTTAAAAAAAAAATTTTTTATGCTTATAAATTAGTATACAATAAAAAAATTGTCGGTATTGCAACTGGTTTAAAAATAGGTAAATCAAAAAAATATATTCGATGGAGTATCTACAAAAACTTCAAGGTAAAAACACCTTTAAAGATTGGCAGTATACTATTATTTAACTTGATTGAAAAATTATTTAGTAAAAAAGATATTAAATATTTGAGGTGTGAAGTTTTAAAAAATAACAAATTTATAAAAAAATGGTATATTAAGTGGGGATGTAAAATAAATAAAAAATATAAAAATAAAAAATATTATGTTTTAGATTTAAATAAAAAAAAATGGCAAAAATTAAGAAAACAAATAAAAACTACAATAAAATAATAGAAAAAATACAAGAAGTAAGAAAAAAAAATAATAAAAATTGGATGGATATATTAAAGTTAGCTTTTAACTCAGATCCAGCTAAAGCTAGTAAAATATTCAATGAAATTTATAAAGAAGACAAAAATATAAATCGACTTGCAAAAAAATTAACAAAATAAAGATTTATGAAATTACCTTTCGTAATTGCAGAAATTTCTGCAAATCATAATGGCTCTTTAAGTCATGCAAAAAAACTTATTAAACTTGCCAAACAACAAGGTGCTAGTGCTGTTAAAATTCAAACTTATACAGCAGATATGATGACATTAAATTCTAACAAAAAAATTTATAAGATTAAATCAGGTTTATGGAAGGGAAAAACTCTTTGGGACTTATATGAAAAAGCAAAAACACCTCTTAAATGGCATAAAGAACTTTTTGACTATGCAAAAAAAAATAAGATTATAATTTTTAGCACTCCTTTTGATACATCTGCAGTTGATTTTTTAGAAAAAATTAATTGCCCAATTTATAAAGTTTCTTCATTTGAAATGAATGATTTAAATTTGATTAAGAAAATTGCAAAAACTAAAAAACCTATGATCATATCAACAGGTTTAGCCTCTCTTAAAGAGATCTCTACGACTGTTAAACACGCAAAAAAAAATGGTGCTAAAAAAATTATATTGCTTTACTGTGTTAGCAATTATCCCTCCAACCTTTCAGATTTTAATTTAAATAATATCAAAATTTTGAAAGACAAGTTTAAATGTGAAATAGGTTTATCAGATCATTCGAAAGATAATAAGGTTGCTATAGGCGCTGTTGTGGTAGGAGCAAAAATTTTTGAAAAACATATTGGGTTAAAGAATCAAAAAAAAGGATTAGACATTGATTTTTCAATAAAAGGAAAAGAAATAGGAAAATATGTTGAGGATATTAAAAATATGTATCAACTTATTAATAAAAAAAATTTTTTTAGATCTAAATCTGAATTGAAGAATAGATTTTTTAGAAGATCGATATTTTCAATTCAAAATATTAAAAAAGGTGAAAAATTTACTATAAAAAATATTAAAACTTTAAGACCAAGTATTGGCTTAAGCGCTTCTCATTATGAAAATGTATTAGGAAAAAAGAGTTTAAAAAATATTAAAGCTGGAAAACCACTTTTATTAAATTGTGTTAGATTATAATGAATATTTGTATCATACCAGCAAGAATCGGAAGTAAAAGAATTAAAGAAAAAAATATAGTAAAAATCTTTGGCAAGCCTTTAATTTCTCATGTTATAGAACAAATAAAGAAATCAAATGTTTTTGATGAAATAATTGTTTCCACAGATAGTAAAAAAATAATTAAAATTTCCAAAAAAAATGGGGCAAAAATTTATTTCAAAAGACCAAAAAAATTATGTAAGGATAACACTACGACATTAGAAATTGTAAGACATGCATTAAAATTTTTAATAAACAAAGATTTTAAAGTTAAAAATGTTTGTTGTATTTATCCAACAGCTATTTTACTGAAATCATTTCATATTAAAAAATCTTATAAAAGTTTTAAAAATATTAAAGATGGTTTCCTTTTCTCAGCTGCAAAATTTGAACACCCAATAGAAAGAGCTCTCAGAAGAAAAGGCAATAAAATTTTAATGGTAAATAAAAAATATGAAAATAGTGAATCGAATAAAATTATAGATCATTTTTATGATTTAGGTCAATTTTATTGGGGCAAAGCCTTTGATTGGGTTAATAAAAAGTCAATTCTTGATAAGAGTTCTCAAATATATTTACTTTCTAGAAATGAAGCAATTGATATTAACTATAAAGATGATTTACAATTAGCAAAAGCTTTATTTAGTAAAAAATAATTATATAAATTAATTATGCTTAAAAATAAAACTATTTTAATAACTGGTGCAACAGGGTCTTTTGGAAGAACTTTTATTGATTATTTACTAAAAAATAATAAAGAAATAAAAAAAATTATAATTTTTAGTAGGGATGAACTAAAGCAATTTCAGATGCAGAATGAGATTAATAAAAAATTTTTACCTAAATTGAGATTTTTTTTAGGCGATATAAGGGATAGAGATAGATTAGAATTAGCTTTTGAAAAAGTAGATATTGTAGTTCATGCCGCAGCTCTTAAGCAAGTACCAGCCGCTGAATACAATCCGTTCGAATTTATTAAAACTAATATTTTAGGAACACAAAATATTGTCGATGCGGCTTTAAAAAAAAATGTCAAAAATGTAATAGCTTTGTCCACTGATAAAGCAGTTGCTCCAGTTAATCTTTATGGCGCAACAAAATTATGTTTAGAAAAATTAATAATTTCAGCAAATAATATTTCAGGTGATAAGGACATAAAATTTAGCGTTGTAAGATATGGAAATGTGTTTGGAAGCAGAGGTTCAGTTTATCCACATTTTAAGAAAATGAATAATAAAGAATATTTTCCAATTACAGATAAAAAAATGACCAGGTTTAATATGAGTCTTTCTGACTCAGTAAAATTTGTGACTTGGTCTTTACTAAATAATATTGGGGGAGAAATATTTATTCCAAAACTCCCTAGTTATAAAATCATAAGTTTAGCTAAAGCAATAGATCCATCTAAGAAACTAAAAACTGTAGGAATTAGACCTGGAGAAAAAATACACGAGACTTTAATTTCGGAGTCAGAACTAACAAACACATATGACTTAGGAAAATATTTTGCAATTTTCAATAATCCCCCGTTAAAAATTATTAGAAAAATTAAAAAAAATAAAATTAGAAAAGTTAAAATAGATCAATATTCGAGTGGGACTAATTCAAAATTTTTAACTGACACAGAGCTCAAAAAAATCATTTCAAATTTTGAAAAAAATAATGATACCTTATAGTAGACAATTAATTTCTTACAAAGATATCAAAAATGTTAAAAATGTCCTATTATCAAATTTTTTAACTACAGGACCAGAAATTAAAAAATTTGAGAAAAAAATTAAATTTTTTTGTAATTCAAAATATGCAACAGTTGTAAGTAGTGCATCAGCAGGTCTACATATTGCGTGTATAGCTCTAGGTTTAAAAAAAAATGATATTGTATGGACTTCGCCAATTACTTTTGTATCAACAGCAAGCGCGGCCTTACATTGTGGAGCTAAAATTGATTTTGTAGACATTGATCCAAAAACGTTCAATCTTTGTGTTAATTCTTTAAAAGATAAATTAATTAAAGCAAAAAAAAACAGGAAACTACCAAAAATTGTTATTCCAGTACATCTTGCTGGCAATCCTTGTGAAATGAAATTGATAAAACAATTATCAATTAAGTATAAATTTAAAGTTTTAGAAGATGCATCACACGCAATTGGTAGTAAAATTGGTGTTAATAAAATTGGTAATTCAAGATATTCTGATGCAACTGTTTTTAGTTTTCATCCAGTTAAAATTATTACTACTGGTGAAGGTGGAGCAATATTAACGAATAATTCAAAAATCCAAATTCAATTAAAAAGATTAAGAGAACATGGTATAGAAAGAAATATTAAAACTATTAAAAATAAAAAAAAATTTCCATGGTATTATGAACAACAAGAATTAGGATTTAATTATAGATTATCTGATATTCAAGCATCTCTTGGTTCAAGTCAAATGAGTCAAATAAAACGATTTTTAAATGAAAGAAACAGGCAAGCAAAATATTATCTAAAAAAATTAGACTTATCAAAATTGGGCGTTCAAGCTGTAGATAGTAAAAATTATTCAAGCTATCATCTTTTCATTACGTTATTTCCAAAAAATCTAAGATTAAAAATTTTTAATGAATTAAGAAAAAAAAAGTATTATGTTAATGTACATTATATCCCTGTTTTTTATCATCCAATGTTTAAAAGAAAGTTTAATTTAAAACAATTTCCTAATGCGATAAATTATTACGAAAGGGCAATTAGTTTACCATTGTATCCAGGACTAAAATTACAAGAAATAGATAAAGTTATAAAAATAATAAATAAGTTTATCTAGAAATCAGATTCACCAATTTTTTGGTCCACACCCAAATAATTGTGTACGATTATTTTTCTATTTCCTACTTTCGCTTCTTCTGCGTAAGTTTCTCTTGGCAAATAACAACTTTTACACACTTCGCTCTTATAAAATCCTCCAATTTCTTTATGCATTTCTCGTACTTTAGTCATTTTTTCTCCATGCCAGATTTGATAAATGGTTTCTTTATTAGCATCTCCGACGATTTCTTTATTATTTTCATCATTTGCACATTTCATTACAAGACCATCAGCACCAACTGTAAGCCTTTGATATTGCTGTGGACAGCTAAAATTTTCAATATATTTAGGGTTTGCTTCCCTGTCAAACTCATCAATTAATGGATTAAAAGCAACTAGATCAACATAAGGAGAAAACGTTTCGTAGTACGCAGTCGGATTTTCACTTATAGCTGGCCAAATTCCTTGAACTTTTATGACTGGCTTTTTTAAATTATTATCATCTTTATATTTTTTAATGTCTTTTATTTTATTTAAAAGATCATCAAATTTAAGAGGTTTTCTTATACTGTTATATTTTTCACCAATACCATCAATAGAAATAGTGATCCAATCTATTCCAGCATCTACGATTTTTTTGAAAAACGGCAATGTAAGTTTAAAACCATGAGTAAGTGTTGACACTTCTTTAATCCCATTATCTTTTGCATACTTGATACACTCGGCAAAATTTTTATTTAAAGTTGCCTCACCTCTTAAACTTAACCTTATTGCCGGAACTTTAAATGCAATTTCGTCAATTATTCTTTTAAAAAGATCAAAATCCATATTTTTAGTATTTACCAATTTTTTAAAATTATCTGAGATTGTGTAACACATTGGACATTTTAGATTGCAAATAGATGCTAATTCAAGATCAACTAACAAGGGGTAATCCGATACGTGTTTTTTTTTTGCAAAATCTGTCCAGTTTTTCCTATAATCTTTATACTCTTTTTCCCATTTAAGACCTCGATTTTGCTCAAATAATTCAACTCTTTCTTCAGTATCCATAGAATAGTTGCCTTTATTAATTGGAATTTTTTGCTTCATAAGTAATTTTTTAACAATAAAATAACAAATGTCTAGTTTATTAATTTTTTTTATATAAAATCAAATCTGCTAATGGTCTTTTTTAAATAAATTTCATTAATGAACTTTTTTTCAATTTTTAAAATATTTTTTGATAAAAAAGAAATTACTAAATTAACAATTTATTTTGTTTTTTCAGTAATTGCTCCTATTTTAGAGTTATTAAGTATAGGTTCTTTAGCAGCCCTAATCGTATACATCCTGGATGATAAAAAATTTGATGAAATTTTTGATTTCAAATTAGTTGATCAATTTTTAAATCAATTTTCAAATATAGAATTAATTAACATAATACTTTTAACAATTATTTTATCATTTATTTTAAAAAATTTATTCTTAATAATTTTTAATTTCTTTGAAACTAAGTTGAGATATACTTTATTAGCAAGTAAGCAAAAAAAATTATATAAACTTTATTATAGTTCAAAATATTTATATTTTAAAAATTTTAGTAGATCGGAAATTTTTAATAATATTATGATTGAGCCAGGAAGAGTTATACAATACGTTTTTTCATGGATTTTGATTATTAGAGAAGGTCTATTGGCTTTTTTATTATTTTTCTCATTATTTTTTATAGATATATATTATTCTTCGATACTGATAGTTTCATTGTTATTCATCAGTTTGCTCCTTTACTTTTTTTTTAATAAACAATTATTAAAAATTGGAGATGCATTAAGGAAAATTACACAAAGGTTAGTTAATACAATTAATGAAACACAAAATTTATTTAAAATAATAGTTTTTAAAAATAAAAAAAAATTTTTTTTTGATTTTTTTGATAAGGTAATTAATTCGAGGACAAAAAATATTATTAGACAAGATTTTGTAAAAAAAATTCCAAAATATCTTTTTGAAACTATTTTAGTTTGTATAATTTGTATAATATTATTTTTTTATAATGACAGCGATGATGGAATAAAAGATTTATTACCATTTTTATCAGTTTTAGCATTAATTAGTTTGAAACTGTTACCAATTTTTGCAAGCTTGAATAGTCTTTTATCAAGTATAAAATTTTCTCAAGCAAGTTTTTATAATTATCTCAATATTTCAAAAAAATTAGAAATTGGCATTTTAAGAAATAACGAAGTAAGTAAAAATGATAATCAAAATACTAATATTAATTTTTTACAAATAAAAAATTTATCTTTTTCATATGAAAAAGAAAATTTATTTAGTGATTTAAATTTTAAAATTGAAAAAGGAAAAATTTTTGGGATTTTTGGAAGATCGGGTTCAGGAAAATCAACATTGGTAGATTTAATTTCTGGTCTTTTAAATCCCAATCAAGGTCAAATATTAATTGATGGAAAGCAGGATATTTTTAAAAATTTAAGTTATTGGCAAAATAATATTGGCTACGTAACACAAGAAAATCTATTAATGAATGATACAATAAAAAATAATATTTGCCTTGGTGTAGATGAAAAATCTATAGATTATGTGAAATTGAATAAAGTTCTAGAACAAGTTGAACTAGACAAGATAATAATAAAATTTAAAGAAGAGATGAATACAAATTTAGGTGACTTAGGAACGAAGATTTCTGGAGGACAAAAACAAAGAATAAATATTGCAAGGGCATTATATATGGAGCCAAAAATTTTGATTTTTGATGAGGCCACTTCAGCTCTAGATAAAGAGTCTGAGGATTTAATTATTAAAATAATTAATAATATTAAAAATGAAAAAATAGTAATTATTATTTCACATGATATTAGATTAAAAAATATTTGTAACGACTTTTTTGAAATAAGTTAATAATGAAAAATGATAACAATTTAAATAAAAATGGATTTATAATTGTAAGAAACCTTCTTACAAAAGAACAAGTAACAAAATTTAGTAATATTATAAATTCAATTACAAGAGAAAGAAAATCTAATAGAGTAGATGATCTCTATAATTTTGAAGATACGTGGGAATATATTTGTAATGATAAACTATTAAATGTTTTAAAAGAAGAAATATCTGAAGATATATTCTACATGCACGATTCAGGGATTAGTAATTTTGACTCTGATTACCATGGTAGTGATAAAAATAAAATTTCTTGGCATAGGGATACAGACACAGCTCCAAGAATTAAAGATGTTGTTCCATATTATCAAAAAAGCGATTTTTATAATGTTTTCACAGCTATAACATATGTTTCGCCTGATAATAAAGGTGGAACTTTAAACATAATACCAAAATCACACAATAAAAAATTTAGGCTAAGTATAAAAAATTTTTTAAGAATTTTTCATTGGAAAACAAAGAATAAAAAAATTTATTATTTAATTAGAGATATTATCGAAAAATTAATAGGAGTAGAATGTAAAGTAAATTCTGGTGATTGTATTATTTTTTGTACCACATTATTTCATAAAGTAGTTGGGTCAAATTTTAAAAGACAAGCAATTGTAGCAAGATACGCACCTAGAAGCGAAAATTCAGATAACTATTTAAACTATGTCTTAAAGCACTCTTCAAATAAAGAAAGAATTGGTTATGATGAAAATGAATCTAATAGAGAAAAGATAAAATCTTTTTTTAATTTATTGAAGAAACATAATATTTATTATGAGTAATTATTCAATTTAGAGATAATTTGTAATATGGTTTCAGAATGCCTCCAAATCCTTGTTTCCAAAAAGATCTATTAGGACTATTGACACCTTCTAAATCAATTTTTTTTACTCCACTTCTAAATAACGAGATAATACTCATAGACAAACCATATGTGAGTGAATAGTCATTATTTTGATCACTGATTTTACCGCCGTTTAAGTAAATTGCTTTATCACCAATTATACCAAATACACAGAATGCTAGTTTTTCTGAATTTTTTTCAATAATAAACATTTTTAAATTTTTTTCAGAAAATAGTTTTTTATAAATTTCTCTATAATTATTTAAATCAAAATCGATATTTTTATTTTGTCTCTTAAAAGTTTTTTTTAAAATATCAGACATAAGATTATATTCAAATTTCTCTTTGAACTTAAAATCTTGTTTACTTGAATATTTAATTTGTTGTTTAATACTTCTAGAAAATTTTTTAAATATTCTAGAATTTATTAACTCCTCAATTGTTGTATTTTTTAATTCAATATCTTCTTCTATTAAAGAAGTGTATCTTATTTCATCAACTTTAAAAAATTTTTTTTTATTTTCAAAATTATACCAAAAAAAAGGTCTTAAATCCTCAGCATGATAATCTAGTGTGAATTCTCCTTTTATAAAATTTTGAGTTATGAAATCAATAAATTTTTTAAGTATATTTAACTTTTTGTAATTTTGACTTGAAACGTTTTTTTTTTCAAAATTTTTAAAGTTTATAGGTGAATAAATTCTATCTCCATTAATTATTCTTTTTTTATCAAAATATAAGTTAAAAGATGCAACTATTTCATCACTTTTCTTTATAAAAAACATTTTTGATTTATATTTTGAGTTTTTAATAAAAATTGATTTACTAAAAATATTCTTATTTTCCGATTTTAATAAAAATTCATCCCAAAGTTTATCAGACTTGCATTCAATAATATTTAGATTTTCATTCATTTAGCGAACTAGTTTTTTTTGTCTAAGAACTTTATAAATATTTTTTGTATCATTTAAATTACAATTAATTTTTTTTGAAATATCCTCCAAATCATTTTTTCCATCTGAATATTGTAAAAAATTCATAATATTCTTAGTGTATTTTCTATTAGTTGATCTACTTAATGATGGATAAAGTCCTCTTTTGCCCATTTGAGGTTCGCACAAAACTAAACTTTTAGGTATTGTTGTATTTAGAATTAATTCTATAGCCTTTTTTGCAATTTTAAATCCCCCATTAACTCCTTTTAAAGTGACCAATTTGAAATTATCTAATGAAGTGTGATATTCTTTATATGTACCATATTTACTTCTGAAAATTGATGCCACTGGCAAATCAATACCATATGAATTATATTGTCTTTCATCTGAACCATTTTCTGTGAAAGGGTAAATTTTTGGGTTTATATTAAATTTTTTGTATGCTTGTAACAAACATTTATCAGCTAGAGTATTTTCATATTTAGTCAACATACATCCATAATTTTTATTATCACCAATACAGGTCAAATTATAACCTGCTATTATATTTTTTTTTAAACGATTTAAGTTTTTACTTAAGTAAGTTATTGAGCCTATTGTTTCTGGTATAAAAATAAACCTAATAGATTTCTTTAATTTTTTTTTTTTTGAAATAATCAATTAAACTCATGGCAACTATAGGTCCAGATAGTTCATTATTTGCCATAGATGGATGACAAATATAAGTTGAAATAAGAATTTCTTCATTTGAACTACCTCTGAGTAAAATTTCACCATAATTAAGGTTACCCTGGTAATTTATTTCACTTTCAATAAGTATTTTAAATTTATCTGTTTTCTTATATTTTTTAATTATATCTTTTTTTTGTTTGTGCGTTGCACAAAACCCCCAGTATTTTTTATAGTATGACGTAATATATGGAATTGCATTCGGCATCTCTTTTAGGGAGTGAATATTTTTAAGTAAAGTTTTTTTCTCTACTAGTTTTCTTATGGGAATTGAATAACCAACAATATGAAGATTATGATTTTTAAAATCTATAATCCTTTTTTTAAATTTATCTTCTACGTATGCATTTTTAATATTCCATTCTGGTGGCACCACCCAGTCAAATACCTTGCTACCAGATTTAACTTTATGAATTTTCATAGATGGAAAATTTAATTTGATTATTTTAAGAGTTTTTTTAATTCCATTACCTGTTATACTTCTACAAATTGGAAATAATTTTTTTTTAGCTAATTGATAATATTTTTTAACAGACATTTTCAACTTTATATATTAATTAGTGGATAGATGAAAAGTATAATTAAATCAATAAAATTAGATAAAATAAAAAATTCTGAAAATGGAAAAAAAATTTTAATTGCTGATAGAGGTCGAATTGAATCTATAATAAAAAACTACTCAGCAATTAAGATTTTAGAAACAAAATATGATCTAAACCCATTAATATTAACTCAAGAAAAAAAAAATACTAATATTAATTTATTATATGAGTCTTTAGGTTTTAAAAAAATTTTTAAATTTTCAGATGAAATAAATTTAATCTCGATAATCTTTGGTTTTTTTTTTGTTTTTATTAAGTTTTGTGAGTGTTTAAAATATTTTATTAAAAAAGATTTTCTTAATTTCATAAATAACTTTAAAGTATCAAATGTTCATATAGGGGATCTAATTTATGATAGATATATTAGAAATGATTATAAATATCTAAGACCAAGTTTTTTTGATATTAAATTTTTGAAATTTTTTTTTGTTTGTGTTTATAAAACTATTTTTTTTGAAAAGTATTTAAAGTCTAAAGATATTTCTTTAATAATTGTTAATACTCATACTTATATGAACAATTATTCTATATTATTTAAATTATCTAAAAAATTAAGAATTGATTTATTGTATTTAAAAGATTTTCAAATTTCTTTTTTTAAAAATGGACAATACAATCGTGAAAATGATCCAAGAATCTTGACCAAAAAAAAATTAGAAAGAATACGTTTTAGTAAAGAAAAAATTAATGAATTAAAAAAACATATGATAAATAGAACTAAAGGAAGACTAGAACATTTTGATGTTAAAGCAGCTTTTGGTGAAGGAAAAAATAAAATTGACCAGTTACTTAAAAAAAAAAAGATTAATTTAAAAAAGTTTAAAAAGAAAGTTCTAATAGCATCACATTCATTATCTGATGCTAATCATTTTTATTTTGAATATAATTCAAGATCTTTTTTTTATGATTATCATACACATCTAATTAAAACTTTAGAATTTGCAAAAAAAAATAAAAAAATCTTTTTTTTGGTTCGTCCCCATCCATCATCTAAGTTTTGGAATGAAGAAGGTCTAATAAAGAAAATTCTACAAAAGTTTAAATCAGATAATATTTTGTATGTTGATAATAAAATTAGCACACATCAAATTTTAAATTTTGTTGATACATGTTTAACAGTTCACGGTACGATAGGTATTGAGCAAGCAGGATATTATTTTAAAAAGCCAATTTTAACAGGGAAGGGCATATATTCAAATTTAGGTTTTACACATGATGCAAAAGATATTGAAGATTATTTCAAATTAATTTTATCAGATAGAGGTAAACATGTTTTAAATAAAAAAGAAAAAAATAATGCTATGAAGGCACTATATTATTTTGAAATTATTGTTAAAAAAGAATACAAGAGTTATATAAATAGAAAAAAAGTTTTATTAAGTGAGAAAAAGTATTTAAAAGACTTATCTATATATCTAAAAAAAAATAAGTTAGAAAAAGATTTATATTTTAAAAATCTAAAGCACAAATTAATAAATCAAAAGGTTTTCTTAACTTGAAAAAAAAACTCTATTTGCATATTGGTTATGGCAAAGCTGCAAGTACATACTTGCAAACATTATTTGTTTTTTGTAATAAAATAAATCCAATTTTTCTTAGAAATCAAAATAAAAACCCATTAAATATTTTAAAAGAAATTAATTATTTTAAAAAAAAATATAACCCAGAATTAATTAATATAATTTCAGATGAAGGCTTAACCTCTCCATTCTCAAAAAAAAATTTAGATATTTATAAAAAGTTACATCTCATTTTTAAAATTTTAAAAAGTCATTATGATTTAAAAGTATTTTTATTTGTACGTTCTCAACATTCTTGGTTTATTTCAAGATATTCACAAAATCCTTTAAGGTTAATAGATGTGAATAAAAATTTTTATTCATACAATAACTTTACTAGAATTTTCGATGATAAAAGAAACAATTTTAAAATTGAAAACTTTAAATCTAATGTTAATTATAACTTAATGCATAATTTCTTGGTTAGAGAAATAGGAAAAAAAAATATAAAGTTTTTAATATTTGAAGAATTAGTTGATAACCCAAAAAAAGTATTTTTAGAGTTAGAGAGATTTTTTAATAAAGGAAAAATTTTTTTTAACTTATCTAAAAATAAACAAAACAAGTACCAAACATTTAAGATCAAATCTTTTTATCTACCTAAAATAAATCTTTCTAAAGTAAATTTTTTAATTAAAAAATATGGATTATCGATGAGTATAAAAATATTTTTCTTCAATTTTATTTATTTACCAAGTAAAGAGACTAATTCTTTGAAAATTAAAAAATCATACAAAAATTCAAATATATTATTTTCTAAAAAAATTAAAAAAAATTTAGAAAAATTTAATTATTTTTAAGAAATAAAACTCAATCCTTAAATTGAAAATGTTTTTTGTATTGATTAATTATTACATCATAAGAAAATTTTTTTTTTGCACTATTTCTTATATGATCTTGAAAAAACGTTTTATCAATCAGCCAATCAATACCTTTATTAAAATCATCTTGGCATGCATAATTTGCAACGTAACCAGTTTGCTGATGTGAAACAATATCTTCAGATCCTGTATCTTTAAAAGTAATAACAGGGCAGTTACATGCTTGGGCTTCTAAAACTGTTTGTCCAAATGACTCGATCAGACTTGGCATTAAAAAAATATCTGAAACAGAGTAAAAATTAATTCTTTCTTGAATGTTATCTGTAGATTTTATGTTTATGTGCTGAACTTTATTACTTTTTATATTAAGATTTTCACAATTAATTGTTAAAAGAACTAAATCGTTTCTCTTAGAATTTTCTAGATATCTAATTACGTAGTCTAAACCTTTACGCTTTGCAGCATATCGATGACTTAATATAAACGAAATAACTTTTTTATTCTGTGGGATATTCATTTTTTTTCTTATAGATGATTTTTTTGATGGCGACCAAAGATTAAAATCTAAAGGCAAAGGAATTAATATTTTTTTAGCACTTTTGAAAATTAAACTTTTATCTGCCATTTTTTTTTGCCAATTACTTGTACAAATTACAATTTTAATTTTATTGAAATATTTTATTTTTGAAGAAAAAAAAAAATCTAAGAAAAAATTTAATTTTTTTTTTTTGAATGAATAGTTTAATTCAAAATATTTTTGATCTGTATAGTTTTCAATTGCACAGTATGGCCACATATCATGCAGTGTCCAAATTAAAAACCCCTTTATTTTAGATATATCTTTTATTGACATCATTTCATTTCCTATCCAATGTAAATTAACTATTTCAGAATTTTTAGTATTAATTTTTTTATAAAAATTAGATGAGATAAAACCAAAGTTTGTTGAGTGGGGGATCCTTATATCAAAAATATTTTGTTGAATTTTCTGTAAAATTTTGTGAGCAAAATTTCTAAGAGTTATCTCAAATTTGTTTTTACTTTTTGAATTAAGGAATGATAAAATCTGACTATCAAATCCATTTTTTAAAAACATTTGATTAATTCTCTTTACAGCAATTGATGCGCCGCTCGAATCATTCGAGTAATTTACATTAGTAATTTTCATTTAATGAGTTATACAATAAATGTTTAAATAATATATTAAAATGAATATTTTTAAAATAATACGTTCTTATTTTCGAGATTTTTTTTTACATTTTCTTGGAGTTGATATTAAATTTGTAAAAAAAAATATTTTTAAAAATACCGAAACCCCAGAATATGAGTCAATTAATTGTTTATATAAATCTGAGGGAATATTGCATATTGGTGCCCACAGAGGATCAGAAAGATTTGTATATGACTGGTTAGGAAAAGAAGTAATTTGGATAGAGGCAAATCCAAGAATTTTTAGCGAGTTGAAAAAAAATTTAATCGAATTTAAATATCAAAGAGCATACAAAGCTCTATTGCACTCAAAAAAAGAGGATAATATAGATTTTTTTTTATCTTCTAATGATAATGCAAGTTCATCGATTTATGATTTTTCCAAGGATTTTAAGGACAATAAACTTTTTTTTCAGAATAAAAAAAGAAATATTTCAATGATTAATAAAATAAAACTTAATGCTAATACTTTAGATGATTTAATATTAAAAAATAGTATTGATATCAAAAAATTTAATCATTGGGTTATCGATGTTCAAGGAGCAGAATTAGAAGTTTTAAAAGGTAGTGTAGAATCTTTAAAATTTTGTAATTCAATTACTGTTGAAGTTAGTACAGAAAATTTTTATAAAGAAGGGTCTAAATTTAATGATGTTAATGAATTTTTAAATAAATTTAATTTTAAAGTCACAAAAGATCCAAAAAGGAATCATGAAGATGTCATTTTTATAAGAAATGATATCAATTAAAATCAATGTATCTAAAATTAGCAATAATTAAATTTTTATTAAAATCTAGAAAAGTAAGTTATTTAGATAGAAGAAATAAAATTTTTAATAAAGTCAAATATAGTCCAGAATTTAAAATTGAAACTTTTGGAAAAAAAAACCAATTTAAAAAATTTTATGTAATAAAAAGAATAAAAGGTGGAGGGCTATTTTCTAATTTCTTGTTTGTATTGAATCACTTAATTATTGCTGAAAAATTAAAAATGATACCAGTTGTAGATATGGAGAATTTTTCAAATTTATATAATGAAAAAAAAAAGGTAAATGGAACCTTAAACTCCTGGCAATATTATTTTGAACCAGTTTCAAAATATTCTTTAAGTGAAGTGTATAAAAGCAAATTTGTAGTATTTTCGAGTGAAAAAATTTTTAAAGGTCAGTCTTTGTCTTTTAAAGATAATTTTTTAGAATTAAAAAAAGTTTATAAAAAATATATAAAAATTAAAAAAGAATATTTAGATGCATCAAATAGATTTATTAAATTAAATAACATCGGAAATCATACTTTAAGTATACATTGGAGGGGTACAGATCATAAAGTTTTACCAGGACATCCATTGCCCCCAACTAAAAAGCAAATAATCAATCTGATTTATAAAAATTTAAAAAATAAAAAATTTAAAAATATTTTTTTAGTAACAGAACAAAAAAAATACTTGGATATTCTTAAAAACAAATTTAGGGATATTAAATATTTAAATAGTTTTAGATCTGATGTACTCAAAGATTTTTCTAATAATCAAAGAAAATTACATAGATATAATTTAGGAAAAGAGTCTCTAATCGAAGCCTTAATTCTTTCTAATACCAATCATTTGATATGTTCTAGGTCAAATATATCTGAAGTAGCTGTTTTATTTTCGAATAAAAAAATTAAAATAGATGAAATAAAGAATGGCTATAATAGTAAAAGTATATTTTTTTCACTATTTAAATGGAAATTTAAAAATTTTTTACCAAAAATTTTAGGCGGTTTTAAATAAAAAATCATAAAGATATTGTTCTTTAAAAATTTATGAGTGATTATAAAAGCAGGAAAATAAAACTAAATTTTAAAAAAATTTTAGATGATTTAAAAAAAAAGAATTAGGCTAAAAAGATTTATTTAATATTTAATATTTTTTTGTAGAGTCTTTGGTACTTATTTGCAATAATAATTGAATCCCATTTTTCCTCAGACTTCCTTAATGAATTTTGAATTAATTCATTTGACGAATCTAATTCATTAAGTATCCATTCGATACCATCTTTTAAAGATTTAATATCATATGGTTTTGCCAGGTAACCATCAACTTTGTGTTCTACTAAATCTTTTACACCATTCGTGTCAAAAGCTACAATTGGTAGACCACAAGCTTGAGCTTCTAAACCTGTTTGAGGTAGATTATCTATTCTTGATGGAAGAGCAAGTAAATCAGCACAACTAATAAGTTCAGAAAGCATTAAGTCATTATCAATTTTACCTATCCAGTGGATTTTATGATTTACTTTTTGATTGATATTTCTATCAACATAATTTCCTATTATTAAAACCTCAAAGTCTTGATTGATTTTCTCTAAAGATTTAAAAAATAAATCTCCACCTTTTCTCATAGAATAGACTCCAGAAAAGCTATTAAATAATATTAATTTTTTATCTAATGGTAAACTATGACGAGTTCTCATTTTTATTTTATCTTTTTTATTAAAAACTTTTCTATTTATAGGCCATGGAATATTTTCTATTTGAAGATGTTTAGTAACTATACTTTCTTTTGCACAGTTAAGTAACCATTTGCTGGGTGAGACTAGTGTAATGTTATTATTCCAAGAGTTTATTTTTCTTTTAATTATCCATTTATCTAAACTTAGCTTTTTAAAATTAAATTTGTTAAAATTTTTGAATTTCCAAAAAGCATCATCTTTGTAATTCTCATAATGGTTAATTCCAGCAATTGGCCACATATCACACAAGGTCCATACGATCGGTTTTTTTATTTTTCCAATATCTTCAATATTAAGTAATTCATTAATCCAAGTCAGATTAATTATATCATAATCAGATTTATTGATTTCATCTGATAAATTTGTTGGGAATAATGATAAACTTTGAAAATCGTTTGAGTCTTTGCCAGAAATTATTCCACAAAAAGTATAAATCTTTATTTTAAATTTATAAATAATTTTTTTAATTTTACTTTTAAGATCGAATTCTGACTTACTATTAAATAATACTTTATGATCACAGGATATATTTAATTCATTGAGCGCAAAATTAATTTTTTGTGCTGCTTTTCCAGCTCCACTGAATTTGTCTGTTGAAAGTAATAAAATTTTCATATTATTTTTTTAATAATTTTTTTCTTTAATAATTCATTATTTTTAATTTTTAAAAAAATAACATTTTTTCTAAAATATTTAAAAATTTGGTTTTCAAAATTATAAAATTTTTGTAAATTTTTTTTTTCTATCCAAATTCCATCTTTATTTAATTTTCTATAATGATGTACATTTTCAATCACTCTTTTTTTTCTTAAAAGATGGATGCATAATTCAGGCTTTGGAACAAACTTATTGTATTCTTTTAGAATTTTTATTTTTTCTTTATAAGCTATATTTGAATACATAATTAAAAAAGATCTTTGTAAAAATCCTTCGTCGCATAGATATATTGTATTTTTTGAATTTGGTTTGATTCTGTCTATTATATAATTAGCTGCAAACATTTCATAAATCCAATTTTTAAATAAATCTTGATCTTTTTTATTTTGAATTATTATTATTTTATTAATTATTTTTTTTATTGATTTATTTTTTTTACAGTAATCAATATAAATTTTTTTACATATGTTGTTGTATCTTCTTCTGAAGAAGTTTAACAAACCAATATTTTTTTTGTATTTTTTTACCCCAGAATAGACAATTTTTTTTTTTTTCAACTTATTTTTTTTAAATTTTTCAATTAATTTAAAATATGTTAAAGTTATTTTATCTAATAAACTTAATTCAATAACATTATGACCGTGAAAAACTATAGCTTCCCGTCTACCTATAATATTTATTTTTTTTAAATTTAATATATTTCTAAGAACTCCCTCACTATGAGATTTTCCTACACCATTTATACCAAAAAACTCAACTTTTTTAATTTTCATCATATAGTTTTACTTTATCAGCATGTTGATTTATGTATCTTAAAATATTTTTTATTTAGTTAAAATTATGTCATTCCCATTAAAAAAAAAAAAACCATTTTTTTCAATCATCACTGTAGTAAGGAATGGTGAAAATACAATTGAGAAAACAATAAAAAGTGTTGCAAATCAAACTTTCAAAGAATTTGAACATATTTTAATAGATGGCAAATCAACAGATAAAACGCTTGATAAAATAAATAAATATAAAAAAAATCTTTCCAAAATTGTAAGTGAAAAAGACAAAGGAATATACGATGCGTTTAATAAGGGCATGAAACTAAGTAACGGAGAATTTATTTGTATTGTAAATTGTGGTGATACATTAAGAAAAAATGCTCTTAAAATTATTTTTAAATATATATTATTAAATAGTAATGTGGATTTTATATTTGGTAGTGTTAAAAAGCATTGGGGAGTAGTCCACGGATATAATCCTGAAAAAATTTTTTATAGTTGGGGGTTTTACTCAAGCCATTCTACAGGTTTCTTTATAAGAAAATCATCAGCTAAAAAAGTAGGATTATATAATTTGAAATATAAATATCATGCTGATTATGATTATTTTTATAGGGCAATAGTAAAAAAGAAGCTTAAAGGAATAAGTACAAAGAAAAATGAGATAGTAGGAGATTTTGAAAGAGGAGGTTTTTCAAGCAAATCACCATATAAAAAAATGTTTTTAGAAGAGTTGAAAATAAGGTTCGACAATGGACAAAATTTAATTTTAATTAGTTTGATAGCTGTATATAAAATATTTAAAAACCTTAAAAGTTTTATCAAATGAAAGTTTTAATAACAGGTTGTGCAGGTTTTATAGGATTTCATTTATCTGAAAAACTATTAAAGAATAAAAATTTTAAGATTGTAGGAATAGATAA
>MDTE01110494.1_pt1 | contig 21713 bp, 23 predicted proteins | sample 811231 | NCBI WGS metagenome assembly MDTE01 (sample SAMN05326651, study PRJNA326480) | marine metagenome | isolation source: seawater | place: Indian Ocean: Red Sea | collected 2010
AAAGATGAAAAATACATTTCTTGTATTTGATTTGGCGCATGCTCGATAGTCCCACTCCCTTCTTCTAATTCGAAAGTAAACTTCGTAAGGCCTTCTGTCCCTAGTAATGTTTCACCATCTGTTTCAGCTACAAAAACATCCCAAGTCATATTGCTATATCCTTCTATATTTCTAACTTCCAATGTATGCTTTCCCGTTGTTATATTAATTGGATATTCATTATGATTGTTCATACTTGTATTGACTTCCTCTCCATCTATTAATATGGTTACATTACCTACAAATCCATCACTATCAATAACAATTACTGATATCTGCGTTTCATTTCCTTTTTCATTCTCCATTTGAGAGATTGCCCATGCATTAGATAATGTCAGAATCCCACTTATCAATATCATTACAGCAATAATTATAGTCACAGTATCCTTTGATTTTTGAAATTTATCATTTTTATTTTCAGATTTTCTTACTTGTTGTAGGGGGTCTCTATTTCCATCATTCATTTCATCTTCGTAAATTGGATAATCAGACGGTATTCTTTTTTCATCTTCTTTTTTTATTTTACTAATCTCTTCTTCAATATCCATTTCAATATCTTCTATTCTAAATCTCTTTTTTTTATTCAATCTCTTTTTTTCTTTCTCTATAGGTTTTACACTGAGTTTTTCATTTTTATCTAGAATCATTTCTAATTCGGCATGACAACTATTACATTTCTTTTTGAAAACAACTTCTTTCGAACCTAATAACGTAATAAAATTATTAGTTCCACACTCAGTACATTTATATTCTTTTTTTTCCATTATGCAACTTCTGGACCAGGTATGTCAGCTTCAGCGCTACTTTCACCTTTATCTATTTTTATTTGAGGTATCTCAATTTTAACTGGAGGAGGTAAGTTTATTTTTTTAGATAAATTAATTATTTCAAATGTTCCATGTGCTAGTATAGCATTGTGAATTTTCTCTGCTATTCCTTGAGGTAATTTATTCTGCTCTCTCCAATTTTCTATTATATCCTTACAAACACCTTCTTCTTCTTTACAATCGTAAATAACTTTACCTTCTAAATTTATAATCCCTAAAGATCCATAAGATACTGAATATCTAAATTCAACATCAACAATTTCATTACTACGTTCTTTCACAGACAGCATAGTCGTGTTATGTTTTATTTCAATTCTTTTCTGTTTACCAGGTTCTTCATGACGCCTAGCTTCAACTGCTTTTAATTGAATTTTAACTATTCCCATATAGCTTATCAGATAAGGGGGGCATTAATTACTTCGCTATTACACCTCACGTTTAAATCATCGTTTCAAACTGTTGATTAGGTAAGATGTCATCCAAAGACAAAACTGACAATGTACAAACTTCCTTTTTATTCGGAATTTTAATGGGTCTAGCTGATGCAATACCTGGGGTTTCAGGAGGGACTGTCGCATTTCTATTAGGTTTCTACAAAAAACTCGTAAAATCTCTATCATTTTTCGTCATTTTCATTAGAAATTTTACACCATTCAAAATAAACAAACAAAGCGATTCTCCAAAAAAACATCTCTATTTTTTGTTTCCATTAGCTACAGGTATTTTAATTTCATATTATTTCGTCACTCTGTTTCTAGTAGGTCCAACCGATAGTCCTGGTGCATTGAGACAATCTAGCACAGCCCCTATGTTGTATGGTTTCTTTTTCGGCTTAGTTTTTGCCAGCTTACCTCGCTTATGGGGTGATATAGAAAATCCAAATAAAAACAATCTAATTACTGCATTTTGCTTTGCAATAATAACCTATCTATTATTGGGATTAAGTTTTTTTTCTGGCGATTCTACAGCTTACGTTTTATTCTTTTCCGGCACACTAAGTTTAACTGCTATGCTTTTGCCAGGATTGAGTGGTGCAATGGTTTTAGTTATTTTAGGCCAATATTCTTACATTGCAAGCTCTTTTCACGATGGTTCATTTCTAAATCTAATTCCATTTTTCCTTGGTGGCGTTTTCTGTTTATTTACAATACTTCCTCTTCTTCAATATTCTTTAAAAAATCATCATTCAGAAATCATGGCAGTCATGACTGGAATTTTGGCAGGTTCTTTGAAAACTCTCTGGCCGCTAAAATCTAATTACGATATTCATCAAGGACCTCTCGTTAATACCTTCAATAACTCAGATTTTTCTAACGAATCTTTACTATTCATTTTTCTATTCATTATTTTTGGCTTTTTAATTGAAAATCTAATAATTTATCTCAAAAAAAGCACAGTTTTAATGGATAAATGAGTTATTTTACTACAGACAATCTTTAAGAACCCAAGTTTTTGCAAACAAAGATGCAAGCAGTAATCGCTGGAGCGGGTGAAGTCGGTTTCAGAGTCGCTAGAGATTTAATAACAAGAGGGCATGACGTCGTTATAATTGATAATCAAGGAGATGGAATCTCTAGGATTAGTAATTTGGATGCTCAAATAATCAAAGGTAATGCAGCTTCTCCTAAAATATTGATGGAAAAGGCGGGAATCGCTCAATCAGATTTGTTCATAGGGGTGTGTGGAAGTGACGAAGTAAATCTTATCTGTTGCACAGTCGCTCATAAATTAGGCTGTAAAACTATTGCTAGAATTAATAATACTGAATTGATAGAGGGTCCTCTAGATCCAAATCCTATGGATATACTGGGAATTGATTACTATGTAAATCCAGATAAATTAGCTTTGAATAGAATATGGCAAATTGTAGATAGGCCTCAATTAATGACTAGTTTAGATCAATTTTCAGCTAAAGATTTACACATCATGGAGGCCCGAATAGATGAAAGCTCACCAATAGTTGGAAGGGCATTAGTGGATGTAGAAATGCCATCAAATACTAAAATTGTTTTAATATCAAGAGAGTCTGGCGTTAGTATTGCTAATCCAGATGAAGTCCTCCTACCAAGAGATAGATTGATGATAATAATCAATCATATCGAAGATGTCTGGAATCAACTTTCCAAATCTATAGGTAATCTAAGCGAAATAACAGGCGAGAAAAAAGTTAAGAAAATATTCCTAGCAGGAACAAGTAGATTGGCCATAAGTTTCGCTAAACAAGTGGCAAATAAAAATTCAGAAAATCCAAATATAGAACTCTTTTTAGTTGAAGAAGATAAGGCAGAAGCCGATAAGGTTTCTAGTATTTTACCAGATAGCGTTACAGTGTTAAACGGGTCACCAACCGATCGAGATTTTCTAAGGGATGAAGGTTTTGGAAATGCCGACTTATTTATTTCAGCTACTGAAAGGGAAGATTTGAATGTTTTAAGCTGTTTAATGGCTAAACAAGAAGGGGCAAAAAGAACTGCTGCTTTAGTTTATCAAACAGAACTAGAATATGTTGTACAAAATACGGGCGTAGATATCATTATCAATCCAAGACGCCTAACAGTTAGTGCAATTTTAAATCAAGCTACCAAAACCACAGAAACCACCGGTCTGGAGCACTTTTATGGTGAAGATGCAGTTATTAGGGAAGTTTACGTAAATCATAAAGATCACATTGGAAAATCAATTTCAAATCTGAACTTACCAAAACAATCCTTAGTCGCAGTTATAAAAAGAAAAGATAATGTTATATTTCCAGACGATAGAGATACATTAAAAGAAGGCGACAAGCTTCTTTTATTCACCTTAAAAAATAATTTGAAAGAGGTAGAATCTATTTTTACTTAATATGCGTTTTAAACTAGTTTTAGGCATTTTGGGCTATCTTATTTTTTTATTCAGTTTATCTTTTTTAATTCCAATTTTTTCCGGTTTTTTACTGAGGGAATCTTCTTACGAATTATTTTGGATGTTCGCTGCCCCCATGTTATTTTTCGGTTTTTCTGGTCTTTTATTATCGCGCATATTTCAATCAGATGAAACTCTAAGAGACAGGGAATCTTTTCTTTTGGTTGGTATCACTTGGTTCTTAATTGCTCTGATAGGCGCTTCTCCCTATTACGCCGCACACGAGATGGAATTAACAGGAGAAAACAATCTAACACCAATCCGTTCAATATTCGAATCCTTTTCCGGTTTTACAACTACGGGTGCAACTTTATTGAAGTTTTCAGACGCTAATGGTGACGGCTATTTCGACTTACCTAAATCACTCCTACTTTGGAGATCTCTATCTCAATGGTTTGGTGGTATGGGTATCATCGTTCTAGCTACAGTGGTTCTTTCACGTTTAATTGGGGGAGGTGTTCAAATTTTACGAGCTGAGATGCCAGGAACTGATATAGGAAAAATAAAACCACGAATGGTTGAAACAGCAAAACTTCTTTGGCTAATTTATGTATTTTTATCGCTCTTAGAAACATTCTTATTAAAATTCATAGCAGGATTGTCATTCTATGATTCTATATGTATCACCCTTTCTACAATATCTACTGGTGGTTTCTGTCCACGGATAGATTCTATCGCTTATTACAATAGTGCGCTAGTCGAATCTATCATTACTTCTTTTATGCTCATTTCTGGAATAAACTTTGTTTTACTATATTTCTTTTTCTCAAATTTAATTAAAAACAATCTATCTATATTTGAAAAATTAAGAAGTTCTGTTGAAATATTACGCTCGAATGGCGAATTCAGATTTTACATTTTCTTTATAGTTACTGGTACTTTCTTAGTATTTCTTGGACGTTGGGCGCCATTAGTTGATGGTCTCAACACACCCCATTTAGAAAATATCAGAACAACTATTTTTCAAACAATTTCCTTACTAACTGGAACTGGATTTACAACTGACGTTTACACAAATTGGCCTTCTTCTTCTGTGTTCGTATTGTTATTTGTGATGTTTATTGGTGGTTGTGCAGGGTCGACTACTGGTGGGATGAAAATAGTCCGTATAGAATTATTGCTGAAAGCCTTGAAAAGAGAATTGTTCATGGTTATACATCCAAGAGCGGTTGTAAAATTACGCATTGGCGGTAAGTCTTTAGATGAGAATTTAGTTCATAACATAGCAGTTTTCTTTTTCATTTATATCTCTCTATTTTTGTTAGGGGCTCTTGCATTATTGTATTTTCAACAGGACTGGACTTTGATAGATGGTATTGGAGCTTCACTCGCCTGCATTAGTAATGTTGGACCAGGTGTGGGTGCAGTAGGTCCTGATTTCAACTATTCTGGTTTAGAATCTCCATCTTTAATTTTGTGTTCATTATTAATGTGGCTAGGCCGTTTGGAGATTATTACCGGGTTGCTTCTTTTCTTCCCAGGATCATATAAAGAATAATTTTACACCAATCAAAAAGGCTTATTTCTGTACTGCTTTCTCAGTTTTATTATGGCTTCTAAAGATTGGATGAAATATATGATTGAAAAGCAGAAAGGCACCGCTTCTAAAGCAGCAGCATTAGCAGAAGGTCTCGAAGAAGGTTATAGTGCTGCAATGCAATCTAAAGATGATGCAGATTACCTCTCAATCTTAGAAGAAATAAAATCCAATAAATGGGAAGAAGCAAATAAAATTATGGAAGATGCACGTACTATTTCTGGAACAATTCTAAAACAAAAAACAAAAGATGAAAGAAATAAAGTAATGCTAAAGACTAGAGAAATAGCTAGAGAGGCAGGTCGTAAAGCAGCATGGATAACTGGTTGGGAGCAAGGTTGGAAAAAAGGTTGGGATGAAAAATTAAATTCAAACTAAGCAATTCTAAGCTGTCTTCTTCTAAGTAATCCTTCTCCAGCTCTTTTCAATATATCATCCATGTATGAATCTTTCTTCATAATCTTTCTAATTTCTCGCCTTCCTATTTCAAGTTTTATTACTCTACTTCTACCATGCCTCCCCCAACTAACAACTTTTCCACTAATTAATCCATGCATTTCCAATTCAGATATTATTTGACTAATCCTACGCCCACTCAATTCAGTTATTTCCAATCTTTCACACACATTACTGTATATTTCTTGCACATCTCCCGTGGTTTGTGTTTTTAATTTATCATAAAGTTCATTCAACACTATACTTGATAAAATTGCTTTATGTTGTAATGGGAGGGTCATTATCACTTTCTTTAGTTGATCCTCTTCCATTCTATTTTGAGCCCGTTCTACATAATTAATATCTACACTTTTAACTCCGTCTCTTTCAGCAATATCTACAGCTATTCGCAGAAGGTCTAATGCCTGTCTAGCGTCGCCATGTTCTTGAGCAGCCCGGCCAGCACACATTCTAATTACAACGTTATTTACCATTCCATGGTTGAACGCCTCTTTTGCTCTTTGTTCTAATATATCTATAAGCTGACTAGCATTATAAGGTGAAAACGTCATCGACTCTTCTCCTAATCTCGATTTTACACGAGGGTCTATATTTTTTGTAAACCCAACATTATTTGATATTCCAATTAATGACATTTTAGAATTTACAAGATCGACATTCATTCCTGTTAGGTGGTACAAAATATCTGAACCAGATTTTTGAACCAAAGCATCTACTTCATCTAAAATCACTACGACACTATTTCCTTCTTTATCTATCCGTTTCCTTACAATTTCATATATCTGTTCTGTTCTCCATCCAGCAATAGGTATCTCATTCTCCTTTTCACCTAATACTTCTTCACCTATCCTACTCAGAATCCCATATGCGGTATTAGTTTGTTTACAATTTATGTAAATCATTTTTACTTCTTTTTTACACTCACGCGATTTTTCAGATAGTTGTCTACAAACATATTTAGTAATTGCAGTTTTACCTGTGCCAGTTTGTCCATATATCAAAATATTGGACGGTTTAGAACCATCTAGAGCTGGTTGTAATATTTCAGCTAGATTTTTAACCTCTTCATCTCTATGTGGAAAATTATCTGGTAAATATGTAGTTTCAAGAACTTCTCTATTTTTTATTATCGTGTCCTTTCTACTTATTTCATCAAATAAATTTGAATAACTAGTACTTTGCATTGAGTTCATGGTTGCGTTGGCTAAAATTTGCCGGGCTATACCCATTAGAAACCCACTTTAAACTGTATCTGATAATCGGGCAAAGAGTTTTGCTCCCTTTCCACATGTAATACTTCTTGAGCCCATCCGAAGAAGAAGTTCTCAATTGGCTTGCTGAACGCAACTTAATGCCATCTCCAGAGCTCATTTCTCACGTTACCAATCAACCAGACGGTATCTCTATTTTGGAAAATTCCGTTGGTTCAATTACACGCCCTCTTTTGTTTCTCGGCCTTTCTGATCTAGTGGAAGAGAATGTATCAGTTCAATCACCTAAACAAAGTCCAGTAGTGAGTGATGCACCGCCTATAATTATAAAGGATCAAATTGAAAAATCAACTGCAGATGGAAGTTTGGATAATTTTGTCTCTCTTTTCAACGATCGTTTAAGAAATCTTTCCAAACTTCTTTATCAAAATCCCAAAATGCGGGGAGCTAGAAATTTGAATTATTTAGATCCGGGTTCAGAAATAAGTTGTATAGGTATTGTTTCATCTATAGGGCAAAGATACAACAATAGGCGAAAAGTAATTTTAGAGGACGGTGTAAATCAAGCAACCGTTTATCTAGAAGATTCAGATACGAACCCTCTATTGCTGGTTCCAGATGAAGTAATAGGGGTTATTGGCCGTGTAGATAGGAGGGGGCGAGCAATATATTCAAATGAACCAATAGTAAGGCCTCATTGGGGGAGGGTAAGAGAATCAACTAGGGCGGAACAACCACACACTGCGTTATTCGTCTCAGACGTTCATTTAGGCAGTCTCACTTTCCAAAGCAAAGAATGGAAACGTTTTATTGAATGGCTTAACGGCAATACTGATCTTTATCCAGATTGGGTTCCTAATGGCGGGTATCTAATCATTGATGGAGACATCGTAGATGGAATCGATTCTTATCCCGATCAAGAAAAAGATTTAGCAATTAAAGATGTATGGGTGCAGTATGAAACACTGGCAGACGAAATTCGAAATATGCCTTCCGATTTACAAATTGTAATTTTACCAGGTAATCATGACGCTGTACGGTTGATGGAACCTCAACTACCATTGCCTGATCATGTCAAGGATAAATTTCCACCAAATGTCACGTTCACTGCAAATCCAGTCTCAATAGATATAGCAGGCGTAAACGTACTCTGTTATCATGGTAAATCATTGGACGATTTAGTAAGTTTTCCAGGCCTATCATATGAAGATCCGATTTCTTTAATGAAAGAACTAATCAAAAGAAGACATTTAGCGCCAATTTATGGCGGTAAGACTCCATTAGCTACAGAAAATAGAGATTATTTAGTAATCAAAGAAGTCCCCGATATTTTCGTAACAGGACACGTTCATTCTTGTGGTGTTGATTATTACAAAGGCACTCTTTTGATAAATCCCGGAACTTGGCAAGCTCAAACATCATATCAAAAAATGATGGGTTTTCAGCCAGATCCTTGTCGTGCTGTAGCAGTTAATTTACAATCTTTACACTCAGAGACTCTCGATTTTAATTTTTAAACAATAAAAGTTACCTTTAACATCCCAACTGTTTACACCAACTATAAGCGGAGATGCTATTTTGAAAATATTGATGCTTTTGACAAAGGCTTACATTAGGGATCCTAGGGTGGCAAAGGAGGCCACATCTCTTGTAAGTTCTGGCAACGAAGTTACTGTTTTAGAATGGTCACGTCACGAAAATAATCCTTTACCAATAGAAACTATAGATGGTGTCAATATTGTTCGTTTGAAAAATACAAAAATGATGAATGTAATGAAATCTGCATTATTTCAAAATCCTCTGTGGTGGTCCATCGCAACTAAAAAAGCATTAGAGTTACACTCAGAAACTCCTTTCGATGTAGTTCATGCACATGATTTAGATACATTATCAATAGGTGTACGTTTCAAGAAGAGAACTGGTGCAAAATTAATCTATGATGCACATGAAATTTTTAGTTATATGATTTCAGATGATTACACTTTTTTGCTCCCCCGTATAGCTCAATCATTGGAAGATAGGTGGATTAAGCATATAGATGGTTTAATTGTGGCTGGAGAGAATTATATTCCTTTTTATTCAGATAGAATTGACGTTCCTATAGCTCAAGTTTTGAATTGTCCTAAAAAACAGAATAATGATTTTTCAATCAAAAATTCAACTCCTTTCACAGTAAGCTATATTGGAGTTTTACATAAAGTTCGTTTATTTCCAGACGCAGTTCACGCTTTAGGTAATCTAGAAGGTGTTCGTTTTGAGATTGCAGCTAAAAAAGAGGGTTGCTATGATGCCGTTGAATCCGCTTCTTCCAAATATGATAATGTAGATTTTCTAGGCCCAATTCCTTATCATGAAGTAATGTCAAGAACTTCAAAAGCTGATGCAATTCTCTGTATGTTCAATCCATCCTCTCTTCTTCATAAAGTCTGTTCTCCAAACAAATTGTACGATTCAATGGCTGCAGGAATTCCAGGTATCTTTTCTAAAGAGACTCATTGCGGCACCTTTGCAGATCAATACGGCGTAGGTATTTCTGTAGATTTTAGCCCAGATATTTTGAGAGAGACGGTCACGTCATTAAAGGAGGATTCATCACTCTGTGAAAAACTCGGACGCAATGGTCATAAGTTAGCCAATGAAACTTATAACTGGGAAAAACAAGCCGAGAATCTAATAGATCTTTATCATTCTATATCATGAAACTAAAATCACATATCTTGATGATACTTTCTAATCCTTGTATAAATGATGCACGGGTTCTCAACGAAGCTAATAGTTTATCCGAAGCAGGTTACAAAGTAACGTTACTCTGTTGGGACAGAGAAGGAATTCATCCAGAACACGATTTTCTTTACGATATTGAAGTTATAAGAATTAGGAATACAAGTTTTATGAATTTTTTGATTTTCGATATTTTACGAATGAGTCATTGGTGGAAGCGAGCTCATTTCAAGGCTTTAGAAATTCATGATAAAACTCCTTTAGATGCTATACATTGTCACGATCTTGATACTCTCCCTATAGGTGTGGAGTTGAAGGATAAACTCAAAATTCCATTAGTATATGATTCTCATGAACTTTGGCCAGATATGCTTTCAAGAGATATTCCATATATTTTTCCAAAGCGTTTTGCACATATTGAAAAAGAATGTTTTAATTCTGTAGATCATTTAATCACTACACATGATCCGTTTTTAGATGAATTACTGAAGCGAGCAGGTCGTCAAATTCCGAACACTATCATTATGAATGCTAAAAAAATAACCAATACAGAGTATCAAAAATCATCTAATTCAGAACTCATTGCACTCTATATTGGAAATCTATCAAAACCGCGACTAGTCGAAGGTTTGATAGATGCAGTTTCTTCTTTAGATGGCGTAAAAGCAATTATCGGAGGCTTCGGTAAGCCAGGTCAATTTCAAAAGATATCTAATTTATCTAAATCAAATCCAAATGTAACCTTTCTAGGTGTAGTGCCTGTTGATGCAGTTCTCTCTCATACTCTTGAAGCAGATGTAGTAATCTGTATGACTGATCCTAATGATAAAAATAATTCACGAGCTTCAGCTAACAAACAATTCGAAGCCATGTCTTGCGGCCGTCCAATAGTTTGTTCAAACGATACTGAAATTTCAAATTTTACGAACAAACACGGCATCGGCATTTCTGTTGAACATAGTGTAGATGGAATTCGAGGAGCGCTAATCGAATTAAGAGATAATAAAATTCTCAGAGAAGAGATGGGACGCAAAGCTTTGAGTAAGGCTTGCGATGAGTTTAATTGGGAAGTCCAATCTAAGAGGCTAGTAGCAGTCTATGAAGGACTTTAGGCCGCCACTGATGTTTTAAAGACCAAAAGTGGTGAACACCTTCCACAGGCCGCTGTAGCTCAGTTGGTCAGAGCACCCGGCTGTTAACCGGGCGGTCATCGGTTCGAATCCGATCAGCGGCGCCACGGGCCCGTAGCTTAGTCTGGTGGAGCGCCCGGCTCATAACCGGGTGGTCGTCGGTTCAAATCCGGCCGGGCCCACCATTTCATTTTATCATATCTACACGTTTTTCGATGTCTTTTTTATTCATTTTCCACATTTTTTCAGGACCCATACCTTCTACAGTGAATGAAGCAACCGCCGTTCCGTACTTCAAAGATTTTTTAACAGATGAAAAATTTATTTCTTTCTGTTCGGCAAGCCAACTAATAGACGCCCCAGCAAAAGAATCACCAGCACCAGTAGGGTCTACAAATTGCTCTATTTTGACAGCAGGTATATGTCCATATTCATCTTTACTAAAAATATCAGATCCATTTGCACCTCTTTTTATCACAACATATTCTGGCCCCATTTCTAAAATTCTCTTTGCTGCAAGTTTGTATTCCTTTTCTTTGGTGTATTCTAAACTTTCCATCTCATTTATGTACATTATTCTAACTTGGCTTACAACTTTATCCAATTCTTTTTTTGTAGTTTTTATCCATAAGTTCATCGTATCTGCTGCAGTTATTTCCGTATTCACTTGTTGCAGTACCTTCAGTTGTGTTTTAGGTTCACTATTACAAAGAAGCAATGCTTTAGGATTTCGATTCTCATTTTTTATTTTCCAATCAAATTTTTCTAATATTCCGGTTTCTGTATGGTGTGTTATCGCTTCTTCCATATTTCCAATATATTCTCCAGACCAATGAAAACTCGAAGTGTCTATTATTTTTACATTTTCCATATCAATTCCTCTTTCTTTCATTCTTTCAAGCACTTCAAATGGAAAATCAGTTCCTACAACTCCTACAAGTGAAGTATTTGTAAAAATACAGGAACTCAAAGAAGAATAGATGCCAGCACCACCAACCAGATTCTTCCCTTCTCTCTCTGGCGTTTTCAAATCATCAAGTGCTAAGACTCCAGCAATTAGTACTCTATCATCACTCACAAAATTGTAGTACGGTTTCGATTTAAAACCCCTCACCTTAGTTCAACTCGTGCCTACTTCCCGTAAAGTCACCTTGATGTTCGGCGTTGAAATCATAAATGCGCTAATTGGCTGGATAGCTCTTTTCGTAGTCGCTAGGAATATGGGTCCAGATGCTTTAGGTGAGATTGCATATGCTTTAAGCTTAGTCGGCGGATTCACTTTTTTGGCTTATTTAGGTTTTAGAAATGCACACATAAAAAGAGTGAGTGAAGGAAAAAATCTAGCTAAGTGCATCGGCACATTTCTCGTTGTACAAACAACTCTCTTATTTTTGATGTTAATCGCTTTTGGTGCCTTTTATTGGAGTTGGACCTCTTTATTGGATAAACAATTTTATGACGTAAGAATTGAAGTTCTTTTATCGATTCTGGCTTATTATGTAATTGTCATTTATTCAGGAATCATGAAGGATACTTTTACAGGCCTTCAACAGGGTGCTAAAGTGGCTATTACAAATCTGATTGCAGAAGGTACTCGGGCCATTATTATGATTTTTACAGCTTTATTTGCATGGAAAGTTATCTGGCTTGCTAATGCTTATCTTATCGGAGCTATTTTAGCAACATTTTTCATGTTTTGGTATTTCAAAGATTACCCTATAGAAAAAACAGATAGAACGTTTGTTAATTCTTATGTCAAATATGCAATACCTTTAGCAGTTCTTTCAATCGTAGGTATAGTTAATACATTTTTCGATAAAATAATTGTAGGTATATTCTGGACGGAAACTGAAGTGGGCCAATATTATGCAGTTCAACGAATAGCTCTATTTTTAGGAACTATTGCCCTCTCTTTGGAGTATATGCTCTTGCCTGCAGTTTCTAAAATTCATCAGGAAAAAAGTGAAGGGTTAACAGGTCTTATTCATAGATCGGAAAGATATACTCTAATGGTTACTATGCCTGTAGTAGTGGTAGTTTGTATATTTTCTTCAGATATAATTCGAATTCTCTTAAGTAATGATTTTGTAGATGCCAGCAGAGCGTTACAAATTCTAGTTTTAGGCTCTTTAATTATGATATCTAATAGGCCTTGGTCAATTGCACTTAGAGGTGCAGATAGACCAGATATAACGTCTGCTATAGGTATACTCAGCACAATTTCTGCATTGGTTTTAATGCTCTACTTAGTTCCTAAAGAAATACCACATTTAGGGTTGCAAGATTTACCAGGTTTAGGGGCTGAAGGTGCAGCATTAGCAATACTCACTTCTTATTCTATCGCTTGTATCGGATTAAGGTTTTTTTCATTTACAAAATTGGGCATTCCCCCTTCTTTAAGTTTAGGAAAACAGATTATTTCTGCTATAATTACGGGATATTTATTATCTCAAATAAGTGCATGGTTTGATTTAGATGCCAATCCGTTACGTTGGTATTCATTGTTCTTAGTTTCAGGCCTTGGTGCATTCTTATATTTCACAATTTTATCTGCTATCGGAGGATTCAAAAGAGCGGATTTCGATTATCTTTATGACGTAATTAATCCATTTAAGATGTTATCTTATGTTAAGGAAGAATTAAAGAATTAATCCTATTTTTTGTGCGTTTTTAATATCAATTCAGAGATTTCTTTTCTAGGATCTGGCTTTGTAAATTTTACTAATCTTTCCTTCGCTAATTTATTTATCTTTTCTATTCTTTCTTTATCAGTAAGCGAATAGAATTTTTTCACCTTTTTTATAAATTCATTATCATCACTGAATAAGTTTTCATTTGGTAAGAATTCTTTCACACCATCCCAAGTAATACTAAGGGGCCATGCACCACAAGACAATCCTTCAAAGAGAGTTAAGTGTGTCGATTCATGTTCAGAAAATGATAGTATGATATCTGTATCTTGAAAATCTCTTTTAATATCATTCGAAAAACCCAAAAATCTTATTTTATTACGTAATTTCAGATCTTCAGCCAGTCTTACAAGCGTGTTGTAAAAATCTTTATCATTATTTACTCCTATTATATTCAATCTTAAATCAGGATATTTTTTCACTATTTTTGAAAATGCAACTATCGCTTTATCATGCCCTTTTCGAGGTTCTATAGATCCTACAATTGCAATCTGATTAGTTTTAGTTCTGTTCTCTTTTGGGGTCCAATAATCTACGTCTAGATAATTTGGTACACAATGTATTTTTCCCTCCATTTCTGGTAATTTTTTTTCAAGACGTTCTTTCATTCTTTGGTTTACAACTATAATTGCATCTACAGCGTCCCATTTTGCTTTTGGAAGTTGAAAAAGCTCATATCTATGCAATCTAGTCACTAGAGTTTTCTTTCCTTTCCATTTAGAAGCTAAAGCGAGAGTTTCATTAGCAAATTCAACAAAAACGATATCACTTCTAATTAGTGACATCAAAGTTTTTATTTTTTTTATCATCAATTTGTATGGAAATACCAAATAATCCATCAGTCTTTTCGGTGGAGGTGTGTAAGGTATTTTCCACCAAGACAACTTAAAATCTTCACTAAATTGTTTCTTAAATGGCTTTATGAACGTTTCAGTACTGACTAGTATGGCCAGTCTAGATTTTTGTTGTTTCATTAATTTTCACCTAATTTAAGTTCAGATACTATTTCAGGTATACATAATAACCTAACTTCTCAAAAAATACAGTTGTTTCCCGGCTGTAACGGGTACCTTCACACTAATTGAATCCGGACCCTGACCCTAGCCGGGATATCTGTATGATGCCGGGGTTGTCCCTTCCATCATAAATCCGGTGGGGACCCAAAGGCATCCTGTTCGCAACTCTTTGCAGAGGACATCATTAATCAGCCCACCCTTCGAAGTTGCTCCTCTCCTTCTTCAAGCTGCTTATTATTACTATCGCTAATCATTTTTTGTGCAATTCTTTTATTTAGACACCATTTAGAGGTACTATGAGCACGCTTGATGAGGTCCATACATTGACGGAAACAGTTCAACAATGTGAGGCGCAGATTGAAGCATGGTCTCGACACATAGAGACATTACATGCTTTACAAAACGAACTTTCTCAGGCACGCAAAAGTCTCGAAGGAATCGATAAATCAGATAAAAATAGTGAGCTATTAGTTCCAATAGGTTATGGCTCTTCTATGTTCGCTAAATTAAGTAATTCAGATAAAGTTCTATCTAATTTAGGTTCTGGGGTTTACGTTGAGGAAGAAGTTTCAGTAAATTTAAAAAGAGTAGATGAAAAATTATACGAAACAGCAAAATCTATCCAAGATTATAGTGAAGCGGTTCATAAACTTAAGATACAATATCAGGAAAACGCTAGAAAATTAGATGATTTGCGTATGCAAGAGATGGGTGATCAATAATGTTCAAATCCTTAAGAGAAAAACTTTTCGGAGCCAAAAAGAAAGCTTCTGACGATTTAGAAACAGATTTGAATCTAGAATATGAAAAGTTTACACCAGAGGAGAGGGAAACTGGGTCTTTAATCAAAGAATCTCATCTCGAAAATCTATTTTGGGATTTAGAATTAGCAATGTTAGAATCTGATGTTTCATTAGAAACTATAGAGCTCATTCGTGCAAATCTCAAAGAGAGGTTAGTAGGCTTGCGTGTCTCTTCCAAAAAAGAGATTGCATCTACTATCGAAACAGCTCTAAAAGCAAGTTTAGTAGAAATTCTATCCAAAAACAATTTCAATCAAAAAACATTTCTAGAATCCAATAAGAAACCATTAGTTATTGCATTTGTAGGTGTAAATGGAACTGGTAAGACCACAGCTATAGCACGTTTGACACATTGGCTTCAATCTAACAATAAAAGTGTAGTTTTAGCAGCGGCTGATACTTTCAGAGCAGGCGCAATCGAACAGTTAAGAACTCATGCAGAAAACTTGAATTGTAAATTAATAGCTCACGAACAAGGCGGCGATCCTGCAGCCGTAGCATTCGATGCAATTGAACACGCAAAATCGAAAGATTTAGATGTTGTTTTAGTAGATACGGCTGGTAGAATGCAAACAAACACAAATCTTATGGATGAAATGAAAAAAATCAAACGAGTTGCCAGTCCAGATTTCTTTATTTTTGTAGGTGATTCTTTAGCAGGCAATGATGCCGTAGAACAGGCTCGCAAATTCAATGAGGCAGTGGGTCTCGATGCAGTCATTCTTACTAAATTAGATGTAGATGCCAAGGGCGGGGCCGCTCTCAGTATCTCGAGTACTATAGACAAACCAATAGCATTCGTTGGCATTGGTCAAGATTACGAGGATCTCATGCCTTTCGATTCTGCATGGGTCGTTGAGCGTATATTTGCACAATAGATGTCGATAATCTACGAAGTCAACATCAAAGTTTCTTTAGATATATTAGATGATTATCTTTCTTGGTTAGATAAACACATATCTGAAATTTTAGATTTCGATGGTTTTGAATCTGCTAAAATATACAAAGAAAGCATTACTTCTTTAGATTTCTTTGCATTAACTATACACTACTCCGTTTCTAGTAAAACTGCCTTAGATTCTTATTTTTCTAATCATGCAGAAATTATGAGACAAAAAGGATTCGATCGTTTTGGAGATAAATTTAGTGCTACTAGAAGAATTTTAGAACAAATCAACTAATTTTAAGATTCATCTACCCATTTCCTGTAAGGCTCATATGAATCTTCCCAAGGTATAGCAACAATGGCCGCCATACTGTATGGATGTTCTTTAGATATCCATTTTTCTAATTCTTTGTATTTTTTCTTTGTCGTCTTTAAAAATACAATATATTCTGTCCCCTCTTTCAGTTCATTTTCCCATTTGTAAACAGTTTCAACAGGCCAAAAATTACAGCAGGCAGCTAATCCATTCTCAACACTCCCTTCTGATATTTTTTTTGCAGTTTCTCTATCTGGTGTTGTGGTGTAAACTGTTATTCCCATATTTACCCACTTTTCATGTATGTTTATATAGAGGGGCCTAGGTGCCAAAAAGCTTTGATAAGCACCAGTGAATAATGAAGATATAAATCGGAATGAGGTGTAAAAAATGTTCGTAACATATGAAGTACCAAAAGAACTCGTAGAGAAAGTCTACCTAGCTGTTGAGACGGCTAGAGACGAAGGCAAGCTCAGAAGAGGCGCTAATGAAGTAACAAAACTCGTAGAGCGTTCTCAAGCACAACTAGTGGTTTTAGCAGAAGATGTATCACCACCAGAAATACTCGCTCACATACCTATGTTGTGTGATGAAAAAGTAGCATTCTATACATTCGTTCCTTCAAAGGAAGAATTAGGAAAAGCTTCAGGATTGAAAGTACCAACTTCCGCCGTAACTATTGTTGATATTGGTAAGAAGAAGGGAGCTTTGGATGAAATTACCAAAGCTATAACTGAGGCGAGGAAAGAATAATGGTAGATGGGGTCCCTGCTGAAGTCAAAGAGATAATGCACAGAACCGGTATGAGAGGTGAAGCTCAGATGGTCAAAGTTAGAGTTTTAGATGGGGATGACAAAGGTCGTATAATCAAAAGAAACGTCACAGGTCCAATTTCAGTTGGCGACGTATTATTGCTTATGGATTCTTCTAGAGAGGCCAAATCATTGGAGAGGCGTTAAGTTATGGCAGAGAAACGAGTATGTTCTTTCACTGGTAAGATAATTCCACCAGGAACAGGTTCAATTTACGTTAAGAAAAATGGTCAAGTATTACATTTTATCAACTCAAAAGCTCGTAAAAATATGCTAGATTTGGGACGCAATCCTGCACGTACAGAGTGGACAGACACTGCTCATAAAAAGAAGAAATCGAATTAGATATAAATGTCAGAAAGAACTTTTGTAATGATTAAACCAGATGCAGTTAGAAGAGGTTTAGTCGGTAAGATTTTATCTCGTTTTGAAAATTCTGGTTTATCTATGGTGGCAATGAGAAGATTAACTGTTACTTCTAATATATCTTCTGCTCTTTATGCCGAGCACGATGGAAAACCCTTCTATCAAAAACTTCTCGATTACATCCATTCCGGTCCAGTGGTTGCTACAGTTTGGGAAGGTTCCAACGCGGTCAAATTAGCACGCAAACTAATCGGTGCAACAGATCCGTTAGAAGCTGCACCAGGAACAATACGTGGAGATTTTGGTTTAGTAATAGACGAGAATATTGTTCACGGTTCCGATAGTGTTCCAAGCGCTGAACGAGAATTAGGTATCTTTTTCTCAGATTTAGAATAGATTATTTTTTATTCTTTTAGATACCATTTAATTTATTGACTGTTTTCTTTAACCACTCAATGCCTAATAATCCTTCAGATTTAAAAGTCGGAGTTATCAGAATAGAAGGTACAAATTGCGAGGACGAATCTGCTGCAGCATTCAGTAGCCTAGGTTGCAAGGCAGAGAAGATACATCTGAAACAATTACTGGGCGAAACATCTACTTCTCCACAGGTTAATTTAAGTGATTATGATGCATTATATTTTCCTGGCGGGTTCTCTTCTGGCGACTATGTAAGGGCCGGTGCAATCTTTGCAGCAAGAATAAGATCAAGATTAAAATCTCAAGTTGATGATTATATAAATCAAAATAAGCCAATTTTGGGCGTTTGTAACGGATTTCAAATTTTAGTTGAATTGGGAGCGCTTCCAGGCACCGACTCAGGCATAAGTGATGCACCAGAGGCGGTTTTACACACTAATTCTTCTAGTAGATTTGAATGTAGGCCAACTTATCTCACAGTTGCTAACAAATCTCTTTTTACTAACAAATATGAAACCAATCAATTGGTTTCTTTTCCTTGTGCTCACGCTGAAGGAAAACTACAACTCTCTGCAGATAAATTAGATGAACTAGAACAGAATGGACAGGTGGCATTCAGATATTCTGATTCATCTGGAGACACTGATGCAGACTATCCTTGGAATCCAAATGGTGCACCAAACAATATTGCAGGAATTACTAATCGAAGAGGCAATGTTCTAGGCCTAATGCCTCATCCAGAACGAGTTTTTCATGGGTGGCAACACACAGATTGGACTTCTAAGGGGATAAATCCAGACGGTCCTGGAGATGGAAGGCCTCTGTTTGAATCAGTGGTGGACTTTCTTTGTCAAACGAATTAAGATTCGCCATTGAAGCTGCTAAAATCGCAGCTGATATTATTTTAGAAGGATATGAATCTCCAAAGATAATAGAACATAAATCAGAATTTGATTTATTGACGGAAACGGATCCTAAATGTGAAAATGCAGTGGTCGATTTTTTAAAATCTTCAACTCCAAATTTCGGTATTTTATCAGAAGAGGGTACTGAAATTCAGGGAAATCCACGTTGGATAATTGATCCATTAGATGGAACTACTAATTTTTCACATCAATTTCCTCATTTTTGTGTTAGTATAGCTTTAGTTTCTGAAAATTTACCATTGATTGGAGTTATAGCAGATCCTATTCGAAATGAATTATTCTTTTCTGAATCTGGAAATGGCGCCTTTCTTTGCAATTTAAATGATGAAAGTAATTCTCGTAAGTTAGAAGTCTCTTCAAATATAGAAATCAGCGATTGTTTAATTTCTGCCGGTTTTCCATATCAGAGAGATACTGATTTATTCAAAAATATTTTGAATTCTTTCTCAATCCTCTCTAAAAAATCTCAATCAGTAAGAAGAACCGGTTCTGCAGCTTTAGATTTAGCGTATGTAGCTTCAGGACGCTTAGATGCATACTTGGTCGCAGGGGCTAAACCTTGGGATCTCGCAGCCGGAATATTGCTAGTCAGAGAGGCTGGAGGAAAGGTCATGTCATTGGATTCTGATTCTAATCCTCTCTATTCTAACTGTAGTTTGGTTAGCAATGGTACATGCCATGATAATTTGATAGATATGATAGATATTTAGTCCCATACCTTATTACTTAGAACGTGCCTTCTCAATCTTTTTTTAAAATGAATGACGGTTTTGAGATACCTGCTGTAGGTTTAGGTACTTGGAAGTCAGAACCTGGAGAAGTCACGTATCAAGCAGTTCTTGATTCATTGGAATTGGGATATCGTCATATCGATACTGCTCGAGCATATGGAAATGAAGAGGATGTCGGCAGAGCTGTTCGAGATTCAGGCGTTAACAGAGGGGAAATTTTTGTCACAACCAAATTAAGATATCAAGACGAAGGCTTCGAAAGTGCTATTGAAGCTTGTAATAAGAGTCTCAAAAGATTAGATATAGATTACATAGATCTTTATCTTATTCACTGGCCTCTCAAAGATAAACGTGTAGATGCTTGGAAGGCACTAGAAGTTCTACAGGAGGAGGGAAAGTGCCGTTCCATAGGTGTTAGTAACTTCACAATAGAGCATTTAGAAGAGCTTAAGGAATCTTGTAACGTCATTCCTGCAATAAATCAGGTGGAATTACACCCTTATCACTTTCAACGGAAGCTTTTGAGTTACTGTAACTCTGAAAATATACTAATTGAAGCGTACAGTCCCTTAGCACACGGCAAAAAACTCGAAGAACCTAGGTTAGTCAAGATAGCTGACCAACTAAACGTCACTCCTGCGCAGGTTTTGATCAGGTGGGCCATTCAACATGGCATGATTCCATTACCAAAATCAATCAATAAAGGTAGGATAGGTGAAAACTTCGACGTTTTCAGTTTCGATATACCTTCCTCTGTCATGTCTGAACTAGATGACCTTGACGAGGCCTACATTACCTGTTGGAATCCATCAAATCCACCCCCATATGCGCCAACTTAGTGTATACATAATGCATACATTTCTTTAATATATACATAATGCATACATTTATATATAGTCAGTTTTAAGACGATATATGGCCGATAAATCTTATACAACTATAAGGGTGACCAAAAATGTCAACAAAATGTTGAAGGATTATTCTACAAAATGCTATGCAGACCTCTCATTGAACAGTATGTTACAAGTTTTATTAGATGATTTGAATTCAGGGTATGTTAAATTTCCAGATTACGGTATCTTTGAATGTCCTACACATCGTAAGGAACGTCTTAGAGATGCAGCAGCTAAGATAATTGCAAGTCAAGAGGGTGTTTCTGATGTTTCTATGGCAGGTTCCTTACCTGGGGATGTTTACACTCGTAAGGAGAAGGATACAATGGGAACTATGGATGTTCCCGAGACTGCATTATGGGGTGCTAGCACTCAAAGGGCAGTTCTAAACTTTCCAGTAAGCGGTCTCAGAATGCCTCGTTCATTTATTCGTTCTTTAGGACTGATAAAAGCTGCAGCGGCTAAATCTAACAGTAAATTAGGCATCATTCCCGACGATATCAGCGAAGCAATCGTTACAGCTTCAATATCTGTAGCAGAGGGCGAACACGATGAACATTTCCCAATTGATGTCTTTCAAACAGGTTCCGGAACTTCTTCAAACATGAATGCTAATGAAGTCATAGCTAGATTAGCTTCAAAAGATTCAGGATTGGAAATTCATCCAAATGATCACGTTAATCAAGGTCAATCTTCAAACGATGTAATACCTTCTGCAATTCATCTCTCTGCTCTTTTTCAAATTCAGAACAAATTAATACCTCAATTGGTAAAATTACAAAATTCATTAACCGATAAGTCGAATGAATTTCATGATGTAGTCAAAACTGGTCGTACACATCTGATGGACGCCACTCCAATCCGTTTAGGTCAGGAGTTCGAGGGCTTTGCTGGATTAATTGAACGTTCAATTGATCGTTTAATCTTAGTTCAAGATGAACTTTCGCTTCTTGCACTCGGCGGTACTGCTGTTGGCACTGGTGTAAATACGCATAGTGATTTTTCATCTCTAACTTGTACATATATTTCGGA
>MDTE01200108.1_pt1 | contig 21705 bp, 19 predicted proteins | sample 811231 | NCBI WGS metagenome assembly MDTE01 (sample SAMN05326651, study PRJNA326480) | marine metagenome | isolation source: seawater | place: Indian Ocean: Red Sea | collected 2010
CAAAAAAAGAATTCAATTTTTATGATATAGTTTCTCTAGGAAAAGGCCGATCTCAATTGTACATGGTAACCTTGCCAAGGTTGAAGTCGAGGGTTCGAATCCCTTCGCCCGCTCCAAATATTAAGTTAACTTGATTTTTGTTGGCACCACCACTGTATCGATACTTTAGAAATAAATTTAAAAAAAATAGCAATAAAATTATTAGTTTTATACATAGCCAAATATTTTCATAACATCATCTAATTCGTATTCTATTTTATTTTTTTGTTGTTCAGTTAATATATTTTTCCAACTATCAAATTTTCCACTTCTAAAAAAAACCCTTCCATCTGCTGACTCAGAGAATCCTTTTTCTTTTTCTAATTTTTGAAGTTTAGAAAACTCAATTGCTTTAATTATTTCACTGATTTTATTTTTATCATAATCTATATTAATTAAAGAAGATAAAAAATTTATTATTAAACTAAATACCTCAAACTTATAACTTACTAAATCTTCGTATTTAATAAAAAGACTTGGAACTGACTCAAATAATTTCCATGATTTGTATTGTTGTGACCAGTTTAATCTTGTTTCCCATCCATTTGGAGCAATAGCATTTTTTTGAGTCATAATTTTAATTAATTTATCTAATGGATAGTTGGCATGATGAGAATATGAAACCAAAACCTCCCTTGGGTCTCTTATTAAAAAAATGAAACCAAGTGTATTTTGTTCATTAGTAAATTTATGACCATTAATGTCTCCAAAAAAATGATGGGTTTTGAATATTAATTTATTTTGAGGGAACAGCTTTATTAGACGTTCTTGCACATCTATACAATGCTTAATATATATAAAATTATCTTCTAAATTTTTATTATTTAAAACACGTGAAAAACATTCCTTACTTTCAAATTTGAGAATTTTTTTTAGTAAAGCAATATTCAAGTATTTACTATTTCCATATACATAATGAGATAAGAAGAGTCTTAATAAAGTATTACCAGATTTTGGATATGATGCTAACCAAACTATACCTTTTTTCATAATATTAATATTGTTATATATTTTTAAATTGTATTTAAAACCTTCTTCAATATTTCATATCTCATTATGCGATAAAACAGGATATAGCTTCTTTAGGAATAGGCCGATCTCAATTGTACATGGTAACCTTGCCAAGGTTGAAGTCGAGGGTTCGAATCCCCTTGCTCGCTCCAACAGATATCAAGTTTTTTAATTTAAATTTTTATATTCATTAGACACTACAGATCATATTTCATTATGAAATAAAATAAGATAAGTATACCTCATTTAAAAACAGGAAGGTCAGCAAAAAATTGCATTGACTTAAGCTGAAATTGATAAAGTCAAAAATATTTACGTTAAATACTATATTTTATTAGATAATTTTTTATAAATACATATTGTAATTATATATATAATGTGTGGAATATTTGGAATAACTAGTTACAATCCAGAACTTATAAAGACCATAATAAATAAATGTTCTCACAGAGGGCCTGATGGATCCGATTTATTTGCTTGCGATAAAGTTACTTTGGGACATAACTTGCTTGCAATTACATCAAACCCCTCTGATGGTAAGCAGCCATGGATTTCAGAAAAAGGAAATGTATTAATTTATAATGGAGAACTCTTCAATTATAAAAATCTTTTAAATCGGTTTAGATCAAAATTTTTTCAAAAAACAACATGTGACACTGAACTTTTAAGTTGGTTATTAGATGAATTTGAATATGAAGAAGTTATTTCCAACATTATTGATTCTATGCATTCTATAGCATTTTATAATAAAATAAAAAATGAACTTGTATTATCTAGAGATCACGTAGGAATAAAACCTTTGTTTTTTTCTTTAAACAAATCAGGCTTAATATTTTCCTCAGAGATAAAAGGATTGCTAGACCATGTTCAAAATTCAAATAAAATAGATAGACTGGCATTAAGTTGTACAAGTTTATTGGGTGTAAATGTATTAAGGCAAACAGTCTTTAATAACATTTATAAAGTTTTGCCAGGTGAAACAATTATTTATAATATTGGTGAAAAAAAAATAAAAAAAACATTTAGAACATACGTCAAACCTTTTTCAGATAAAAAATTTAATTCCGAGGAATTTATAAATAAAACATATGAAACGATTAGTAATTCATCCCTTGGTCTAAGAAAATTTGGAATGTTCCTCTCCGGAGGTATTGACTCGTCTGTTGTTGCATATGAACTTAAAAAAAATATTAAAAACTTAGAGACTTTTACTAACGTAATGGAGCCTAATGCAATTATCAAGGGGGAAGATCACAATAGCGACTTTAATGTAGCAAAAAAATTTGCTCGAGATAACAATTTTAAACATAATAAAGTTAGTATTACACCTGAAATAATATTAGAAAATTGGGACAGCTCAATAAATTGCATAGAGGAACCAAGATACAATTGGAACTTACCTATGTACTATTACACAAATAAATTTTTATCTAATAAAAAAATTGTTGTTACTATGTCAGGAGATATAGGAGATGAAATTTTTGGTGGATATCAAACATATTTAAATTTTAAAAATTTAGTAAACAAACCAAAAACATGGAGAGATTTTATTAAATTATGGTCTAGAAAATTTGCAGCACCAATAGAATTAAATATTAAATTTGATCATAATGACTTAGTTGATATCCTATGTAAGGAATTGCCAAATGAATTATGGAATCCTGAAGATATAGCAAACTCAGCCATGGCTCTTGATTGTATAACAACAGTATCTGAAGATTTTTTTTCTAGAAATGATAGGTTCGGCATGGCATTTTCAATGGAAGGAAGATTTCCTTTGGCATCAAAGAACTATATGCAGTATTGTTTATCTCTATCATCTCAAGATAAATTAGGCATTAATAGTTCTGAAACCAAAATGCCAATTAAGAGTTCATACAAAAAGATACTTCCTAACTATATTTTAACTAAAAATAAAACTGGATGGTCTGTACCAATAACTCAGTGGTTACAAACTTCAGAAAAATTGCAAAAAAAATATCTTGATACAATTAATACAAGTGATGGTATTTCAGAAATACTATCTAAAACAAATTATGAGAAAAACATTAAAAAAATAATAATAACTTGGATGTTTAGGACATGGTCACAACAATATAATATGAACTTATAATTTTTAATTAATTTATAACAACTGAAATTAAAATAATTGGATTTTATAATTTAGATTGTATAAAATTAAAATATTATGGAAGACAACCCAATCGTTATCTATACAGATCACTCTATAAATAAAACTATATGCTATTATTTCGCTAAAGGCTCTAATTCTCTAATGTGCCATGTAAAAAATTTTAGAGAATTTGATAAAACAATAGCAACATATGGTTTTAAGCGAGGAACAGGAGATCTTTTAAAAAAAGTTAAAAATTTTTATTATATTGATCATGGATATTTTAATCAATCAACACGAAATTTTGAAAATAAAAGTACAACAATGTATGATTTTAATGGATATTTTAGGATATCTTTTAATGATTTTTGGCATGATGGTCTAGGTAACAGACCAGATGATAGGTTTAGAAAATTAAATATAAACTTAAAGGATACAAAAAAAACAGGTGAATATATAATTTTATCAGAACCAAGTGAAAGCAGTAAAAACTATTTTAATCTTAATAATTGGGTGGAAAATACAAAAGATGAAATTAGGAAATATTCAGATAGAGAGATTATAATTCATAAAAAAGGGTCTTCTATTCCATTAAATGAATTACTCAAAAACGCATGGGCCTTTGTTAGCAACCACTCTACTGCAGGATTAAAAGCGATGATAGAGGGGATTCCATCATATTTTACCAATAAAACTCTTAGTAATATAGGATCTTTAGAAAATATTGAAAAACATGAAATTAATTATTCTGTATTTAACAATTTAGCTTATGGTCAATGGACTGTTAAAGAAATGGAAAGTGGTGAAGCTTGGGAAACTCTGAAAAATTAGTATAAATTATATTTTAAATAAAATAAATTTTTTAATTTAAATATGAAGCAAAAACCAATAGTATTATATACCGATCATGAGATAAATAGAGTTTTGTGTTATAGTTTTGCCAAAGGCTCTAACTCTCTCATGTGTCATGTAAATAATTTCAAAGAATTTGATAAAACAATAGCTACATATGGTTACCTTAGAGGAACTGGTGAAGTTTTAAAGAAAGTGAAGAATTTTTTTTATATTGATCATGGTTATTTTAAACAATCTAAACGAAAATTTATCAAAAACAAAGTTCATAAAATTGACCTAGATGGTTATTTTAGAATTGTTTATAATGACTATTGGCATGACGGTTCTAAACAAATGCCAAGCGATAGATTTAACAAATTATCTTTAAGTATTAAGGATATTAAAAAGAAAGGTGAATACATTATACTTTCAGAACCAATTCCAGAAGCAATACAACATTATAACCTTGATAATTGGACAGAAAAAACAATTAATAATTTAAAGAGATTTACAGACAGAAAAATTATAATTCATAGTAGAAGATCGGAAATAAAATTAGATGAATTATTAGAAAATGCATGGGCATTTGTAAGTGATCATTCAAGTGCTGGTTTTAAATCTATGATTGAGGGTGTGCCCGCTTATTTTACTAATAATACTATGAAAAAAATATCATCTATTGAGAATATAGAAAAACATGAAATTGATTATTCTATATTTAATAATTTAGCATACGGACAGTGGACAATAAAAGAAATAGAAAGTGGAGAATTTTGGGATTATTTTTCAAACGAGACCCTGATTAATGAAAAATAAAAAATTTATAATATTTGATCTTGATGGAGTATTATTTGATTCAAAAATAAATATGGGTTTATCATGGAAAAAAGTTCAAAATATTCACAATCTTAATAATGTTATGTTTGAAGAATATTTTAAACACATAGGAAAACCCTTTAATGAAATTTTAAAATCAATTGGTATAAAAAAAAATCATAAGAAAATTTCGCAAACATATCAAAATGAATCGAGTAAACATAAATCAACTATCAAATACTATAATAAAACAATGAAAACTCTTTCTTATTTAAAAAAAAAAAAATATGTTTTAAATATTGTTACCTCAAAAGATCTTAAAAGGACAAAAAAATTTTTAGGAAAAAAAATAAATCTTTTCAAACATATTGAATGTCACAGCTTTAAAAAGAGAGGAAAACCACATCCCCAAATGATTCTAAATATTATTAAAAAAAACAATGCTAGGAAATCAGAGTGTATTTATATTGGAGATACCCAAGTTGATTATCTGACAGCTAAAAATGCAAATATTGATTTTATGTTTGCACTTTGGGGGTATGGTAAAAATTATAACTATAAATATAAATGTAAAACAATTGCTGATTTACCAAAAAAATTAATTAATTAATCTATATAATTTCTAACTTAAGATTATGTTAAAACTTATGACAATTCTTTCTTCGTTTGATAAATTTTCGTTTACTGAATGATCTAAATAACTTGGAAATATTACTAAACCACCTTCAGTTGGACTAATTGCATTTACCATAGCATTTAAAGAATTAGGCCCATTAGAATTGGGATGAGAATAAACAGGAGCAGGTCTAGGATCATAAAAAACAATGTCACCAGAATTTTTTGGAGCTTTTACATAATATGCACAACTTAGCGTACAATTTCCATGATGATGCCTAGAATTAGCAGCACCTCCCATGTTTATAATTGCCCACATATTAGCAATTTTAATTTTTTGTATTTTGGTCTCCCAATTCATATCAGCAATCGCCTCTGATATTTTTGGTGAAATCATTTTAATGAAATTTTGTAGCTCATTCTCTTTGAGATTAAAATCTTTCGAATGCCAACCTTTTATGTTACTTTTAATAATACCAGAAGTATCATTCTGCTGAAGTTTTTTTATATATTTATAAATTTCGTTATTTACTTCCTCATATTCTTCAAATTTTGCTGTCCATACAGGGGTAGAAAAGAAAAGGTTTGGTTTTGCCATATTAATTTTTAATAAATTTTAATTATAGGATATATTAAATTTTATAATAAAAACATATGAATTTTGACAAAATTAATAAACAAAGTGAGTATGAAGATCTTGTTAATAAAGGTATTGAATTTGCTAAAAAAACAAACTTCTCTAAAGCAGAAACTTTATTTTTAAAGGCAATAACGATTAAGAATAAGGAAGATAGTGCGTATATAAATCTTGCAAACACATATCTATTATCAAACAATTTAAAACAAGCTAAAGAATTATTATTTGATTATATAGAAAATTATAAATTTCAAAGAAAAATAGCTAATTATTTAGGCAAAATATGTTTTAAATATAACTTAGATAAAGATCTTTTAAAATTATTTAATAATATAAACCTAGATGCTTCTAAGAATATAAATGAAAAATATTACTTGTTTTTTTTACAAGGATGTTTGTATCAAAAAAATAATAAATTTGAAAAGTCAATTAGTTCTTTTGAAAAATCAATTTCAGCAAATAGCAAGTTTTTTGATTCATATCCAAAAATATTGAATTTATTTGAGCAAACAAATAAAATTAATGAATTTTCTAAATATATTAACAAATCTTTAAAAATTTTTAACAATATTAAAGAATTAAAAATTCTATATTTTTATAAAAGTTTACTTTTATATAGACATAAACAATATTCAGATTCAAATAATTTAATTTTATCAGAAAAATTAAATCAATACTTTAGCTCATCTGAATATCACTTAACTAAACTATATGATTTATTATCTAAAAATTATGAAAAATTATTTCAGTATGAAAAGGCATATGTATTTATTGGTAAAAGAAACTTAGTTTTGAAAAATTCAAAAAAAAACGAAGAATATGACAAAAATATTATAAATGAAACAATTTTAAAATATAAGAAATTTTATACAAAAGATAATTTTCGAAAAATTCAAAATAAACTTAATTTTGAAGAAGACTCAAAATTAGTTTTTTTAGTGGGTTTTCCAAGATCTGGTACAACACTATTAGATACAATTTTAAGGTCTCATAAAAAAATTACTGTTTTAGAAGAAAAACCATATCTATTAAATTTAAGACATAATTTTTTTAAAAATAAGAAAAACAAATTAGATTCGCTTATTGACATTACCCAAAAAGAAAAAGATAATATTAGAGAAAAATACTTAAACAATATTAAAAATTATCTTACAAATAACTCTGATATAATTATAGACAAATTACCATTATCAATTATTGAAATTGGATTTATAAAAACTATTTTTCCAAGTAGTAAAATTATATTAGCATTAAGACACCCTTGCGACGTAGTATTAAGTTGTTATTTCACTCTTTTTAAGACAAATGATGCAATGGCTAATTTTCTTGAAATAGATGATACAATAAATTTATATAACAATGTCTTTAATTTATTTGAAAATTATGAGCACCATTTAGAAATTAAATATCATCAAATTAAATATGAAAATGTAGTTACGGATTTTAAAAAAGAGATTTCACAACTATTAGGATTTTTAAATCTAAAATATGAAAAATCTTTAGAAAAATTTTATAAAACAGGAATCAGTAGAACAAAAATTAATACACCTAGTTATAATCAAGTTGTCAACCCTCTTTACTCCTCTTCAATAGGCAGGTGGAAGAAATATAAAAAAATAATTAATACAGAAAAAAAATTAAAAAAGTGGATTGAAAAATTTAATTATTGACACTTTTTAAATGTTTTTTTATCAACTCTATTGTTTTAAATATTCTTATATGGTGTTGCTTGAAATTTTTTCTTCCACCTGTAATATAAGGATATTTCTTAACAAGAATCTGAACATATTTTGGAAGCTTTTTTTTCATCTTAATGTCTAAAAAGCCTATTTTTTGTAAAATAAAGTGAAATATTATTTTGTACGCTGAACTCTATAATTTTATTATCATTTACTGACCCATAGGGTTGTGCAATTACATTACAATTATTTTTTTTTAACATCTTAATACTATCTGTAAAAGGAAAAAATCCATCAGATACACAAACAAAATTTTTTTTATTAAAAAATTTCTTCATATTAAAAATTGCTGATTTAAGTGCATCTATTCTATTAGTCTGACCACCACCTATTCCAATTGTCTGTTTGTCTTTACTAATTACTATGCTATTTGAATTTACATGTTTTACAACTTTAAGTGCAAAAACTATATCCTCAATTGTTTTTTTTGGAGCAGCTTTTCTAGATACAAGTTTGATAAAACTACTATTTAATTTATCATTATTTTCATTTTGATTTAATTGTCCAAAAATTGTTGATCTTGTGCTTTTTTGAGGAATTTGTAATTTTTCTATCTCTAATAAAATTAAATTCTTTTTTACTTTAAGTAATTTTTGAGATTGTTTTTGAAATTTCTTTGCAAGTATAATTTCAAAAAATGATCTTGAGATAATTTTTGCTAATTCATGGTTTACATCTCTATTCAACAACACTATTCCTCCAAATGCACTTATTGGGTCACTTGCAAAAGCTTTTCTAAAAGCTGTTAGAATATTTCTATCTGATGCTACACCACAAGGATTACCATGTTTAATAATGACACAAGTAGGTTCTTTAAATTCACTCAGGCATCTATAACCACTATCAATATCTATAATATTATTATAACTTATATTTTTTCCATTGATTTGATAATCTGTTATTAATTTTTTTCCTTTACTAATTAAGTAAGCATTTTGACCAGGGTTTTCTCCATATCTAAGCGTGAATATACTTTGTTTATTTTTTTCTGATTTAAACCAATTAAAAATATTTTTGTCATAGTTTGAAGTAGTTTTAAAGGCTTTCTCAGCCATTTTTTTTCTAAATTTTATATCTGTGCCTTCATTATTATTTTTTTGAATATTCAATATAAGTTTTTTGTAATCTTGGGTATCTGAAATTACAGTTACATATCTATAATTTTTACTTCCTGCTCTTAATAAACTTGGGCCACCAATATCGATCATTTCAATTGAATCATTCTCATTATTTAATTTAGATATTTTTTCAAAAGGATATAAATTTACAATTATAATATCAATCTCTGGCATATTAAGTTTCTTAAACTCATTTAGGTGTTGTTTTTTATTTCGAATATATAAAATAGAACCGTAGATTTTTGGATTCAAAGTCTTAACTCTTCCATCTAGTATTTCTTTAAAATTTGTTAATTTAGAAATTTCCCTACATTTATAACCAAGCCTTTTAATTTCCTTGTATGTCGAACCCGTAGAAATAAATGTATAATTTAATTTGTGAAGATTTGAGCAAAGGTAATTTAATTTTTTCTTATCAAAAACAGATATCAATATATTTTTTTTTGTCATATTTTTTCTAGTGACCACATTTTAAATAATTTTTTATTTGTTACTACTCCCTTTATTACAATCTGTTTAGTAGGATTTGTAGTATTATTATCAACTAAAATACTATCTTCAACTGAAAGTTCACTATCACTTTTAAACAACCACATATTTTTAAATTTTGATTTCAAAATTATATTTTTCTTGTTATTTGTAAAATTATAAGAGAATCCGTCCATAAGATGAAATCTAATATGATAGATTATTTTCAAATTCATATCCTTTATTGAAATTATAGAATCTTCACCACTTATTTTACATTCTGACCGATGAATAATTAATTTTCTTTTTATTATCTTTTTAAATCTTTTAACATAACCGTTATGAGAACCTTCAAATATAATATTGCCTGCAACTTTATCTGAAATAAACTTTACTGATTGAGGATATTTTATATGTGGATTTTGTGATTTAATTTCACTTATATTTGTATTTTGTAAAATTATTGTTGAATGTGCAGCACTATATCTAAGATATTCAGGGTTTGCACCCAAGCTTTCTGACGCACCACAATTTGTAATAATTTTTTCACCATTCCCACTAAACTCAAAAGATAATGTACCAGCACTTAATTCTTTGCTAATAAAATTATCATTAGGTTGAACTACATCAAAAAAAACTTTTTTATTTTTATTTGCATAAAAAGCAATTCCATTTTTTGCATTTTCAAATTCTCTTTTAATTAAATACTCTTCTTTATTTAGAGATTCATAAATAATTTTTGTATAATTATTATTTGAACCATTAAATAAAGGAATTGATCCATCTAAATGAAAATATTGATTTAATACTGAGGTCATTTTGACAATTATTTCTTCAATTTTATTTGATATTTTTTTATCAAAAAACAAATAAATAGCTTTCATTTCATTTAAGTTATTTAGAAATTTAGCATGTTCAATTATATTGTAACTTTTGTGTACACTAAGTGAGTCAATTTTATTTAAAACTACTAATTCAATAAAATCAATTTCTTCAAAAAATTTATTTTTTAATATTTTGTATGATAATAAATAAGAAATAATATCAAATGAAGTTATTTGATTAATTTTTTTGTTATTAAAATCATACATCACTCTTCTCATATGAATATAAATTATTTTATTTAGCATTTTTGATTCATTTATATTTGATGATGAATTTATAAACTCATAATTATACAACAAGTTTCTTAATCGTTTGGAAGTTAGATCTTGAGACCATGGATAATTCATTTTATTTTTATTGATTTTAAACCAAGCAAATATACTTTTTCTTGATAAATTAATTCCTATTTCTCCACCTAAGTTTTTAGAATAATTAAGGAAATCAAAACTCTCTACATATTTATTATTATGTTGATAAAAATTTTTTTTAAAAATAAATGATCTAATTTGATTATAATTAGTAAAGTCTAAATTTCTAAAATTCAAATTCTTAAAAGATATGTTGTTTTTTATTTTAGTAAATTTAAGTAAATTTACAAAAAAAAACTTTTTAATTGATTTCATCTACTTTTTTTTAATATTGCAGCAAAATAACCATCAGACTTATAGTTAGATATCTTAAATGGTAAGCTATACAAACAATTATTTTTGGTAGAAACTTTATATCTAGTTTCTTCATTTATTGAAATTTTTTCTAACGAAAATTTTCGATGATTACTTAAGAAATTATCGATTTGGTCAAATGTTTCTAACTTTATGAATGAACATACCATGTAAATAATAATACCATTATTTTCTAATAAAGAAGCTGCTTTATTGAGCATGTTAGATTGCAAATTCTTTAAATTATATAAATCTGGACCTTTTCTCTTAAAAAAAATCTCTGGATTTTTTCTAATCGTCCCTATGGCAGTGCATGGGGCATCTAAAATTATTAAATTGTATTTTTCTTTATTGTCTAGATCCAATACATCACAATTTAATATTTTAGCATTCATTTCCAATCTGAGTAAGTTTTTCTTAAGAGTATTTATTCTCTTTTTATTTTTATCATTTAGGGTAACATTAATTCCGTCTGCCAATAATTGAAATCCTTTGCCACCTGGTGCAGCACAAAGATCAATAGCTTTTATTTTAGATTTTTCTTTAAAAAGACCTTTTATCGAGTGTTGTAAAGGATAAAAAGATGAAAAATCTTGAATCCACCAATAACCCTTTTTGTATGAATCTATTTTTTGTATTTCTATTTTTTCGTTAACAAAACCAGATTTATTTGAAGTATTAACAATATTATTTTCAAAGCTTTCTAAAAAATTTTTATTTTTAAAAACAAAATGCAAACTTGGTTCTTCATAAAAAGTATTTAGAAAACTCTCTTTTTCCTCAAACTCTAAATTTAAATTACTAGATACAAACCAATCTGGTAAGTCTGTAAAGGATATTTCTATCATCTTTAATTTTTGTTTTTCAAATGATATTTTTTTTAATAACGAATTTATGAAACCATGATAAATATTAATTTTTTTAGCTATATTTACTGAAGAATTAACAACAGCATATTCTGTAAAATTAAGAAAAACTATTTGGGTTATTGCTGATTTTAATAATATTAATTCATTAATATTTTGCTTTTTATTTACAAATAATTTTATAATTTTTTCACAATGAAAAGAGTACCTCATTGTATTTAAGCAAACGTTATAGATAAATGATATATCTCGTTTATTAAATAAATTAACTTTTTCGCTAATTTTATAACTATCTAAGTTTATGTTATTTTTTTTAATATCATAAAGTATATTATGTATTGTAAATCTAAGTTTAGTACCCTTATCCATTTATATATTTTTTATTAGTTAGTTTTCTAAAATATATTATAAGAATATAAATTAAAATTATTTATTTATGAGAGGTAATTTAGAGACTATTGTTGGGGCAATGTTTGCTGGAAAAACAAGTGAGTTGCTCAAGCGTATACTTTGGGCAACGCATCAGAACAAAAAAATTGCAGTTATTAAACCAAGTATTGATGATCGATACTCAAGTACAAAAATTATAACACACAACGACTTAAGTCATGAATGCTATGCAATGAAAGATTGGGAAGGAACATTAAAATATTTTGATTTCCAAAATAATAATTATGACGTCGTTTTTTTGGATGAAATTCAGTTTATGGATACCACAGACACATTACATAATGTTGAGATAATTTTAAATAAAGGTATTGATGTTGTCTGCGCAGGTTTGGATCAAGATTCTAGAGGTAAGCCATGGGAGACTTCTTCTATGCTTTTAGGTCTTTCAGATAAAATTGTAAAAATATATGGCTTTTGTAATGTTTGTGGGGTTGAAGCAACAAAAACTTATAGGAAAACATCAGGCGGTGAAAGAACTCAAGTTGGGGCAGCAAATATTTATGAACCAAGATGCTTAAAGCATTGGGAGCCTAGATAGAAATTTCTTTTTTTCTCTTTTCAATCAACTCTTTAACAACAGCAGGATCTGCTAAAGTTGTTATATCTCCCAAATTTTCAAATTCATTTGATGCTACCTTTCTAAGAATTCTTCTCATTATTTTTCCTGATCTTGTTTTAGGTAATCCTGAAGTAATATGAATGTAATCTGGTGTTGCAATTGGTCCAATTTTTTCTCTAATAGTATTTTTAAGATCAACTAATAGATCGTTAGTACTATCAACACCAACATTTAAAGTAACATAACAATACAAACCATTTCCTTTTATTTCATGAGGAAAACCAACAACTGCTGCTTCCGCAACATCTGGATGTGATACGAATGCACTTTCGATTTCAGCAGTACCTAGATTGTGACCAGAAACTATAATTACATCATCAACTCTACCAGTAATCCAATAATAACCATCTTTATCTCTTCTACATCCATCACCTGTAAAGTATTTTCCATCAAACTGTGAAAAATAGGTTTTTATAAATCTCTCATGATCACCATAAACGGATCTCATTTGACCAGGCCAAGACCTTTTTAAGCAGAGCATACCTTCACATTCTCCTTCTAATTCTTTACCTTCTTTATTAACGATACAAGGCTCTATTCCAAAAAAGGGTTTTGCCGCAGACCCTGGTTTAAGTTCCATCGCACCAGTTTGAGGTGAAATTAATATCCCCCCAGTTTCTGTTTGCCACCATGTATCAACTATTGGGCAATTTGAATTTCCAGGAACTTCATAGTACCATTTCCAAGCTTCTGGATTTATAGGCTCACCAACAGTTCCTAGTAACTTCAATGATGACCTTTTTGTTTTTTTTACCGGCTCATTTCCTTCTCTCATCAATGCCCTTATAGCCGTAGGGGCAGTATAAAAAATATTAACATTATGCTTATCAACTATTTGCCAAAACCTAGAAAAATCTGGATAATTTGGAACTCCCTCGAACATTAAAGTGGTTGCTCCATTTGATAAAGGTCCATAAATAATATAACTATGTCCTGTTATCCAACCAATATCAGCAGTACACCAATATATGTCACCTTTGTTGTAATTAAAAATATATTCATGAGTTATTGATGCATAAACTATATAACCACCTGAAGTATGTAAAACACCTTTTGGTTTACCAGTTGATCCTGATGTATATAAAATAAATAGTGGATCTTCTGAATTTACTATTTCTGGATCACAATATTTTTCAACACTAGAAGTAAGTTCGTCTAGATAATAATCTCTATCTTTCAACATATTTACTTCATTTCCAGTTCTTTTAACAACAATACACTTACTTACATCTGGACAACTTTCTAATGCTTTATCAACTGTTTTCTTCAGTGGAATAATTTTTCCACCTCTAATTCCTTCGTCTGCAGTAACGATATATTTGGATTTACAATCTTGGATACGACCAGATATTGATTCAGATGAAAAACCTCCAAATATTATTGAGTGTATGGCACCTATTCTTGCACATGCTAACATTACATATGCCAATTCTGGTATCATTGTTAAATAAATAGTTACTCTATCACCCTTCTTAATACCAATTTTTTTTAAGGAATTGGCAGTTTGACAAACTTGTTCTAAAAGTTCTTTATATGTAATTTTAATATGTTCTGTAGGATCATCACCCTCCCAAATAATTGCTACTCTATCTGGGTATTTTTCAGCATATCTGTCCACACAATTATAAGATACGTTAAGTTGACCATCTTCAAACCATTTAATATCTACTTTATTCTTCGAATATGTAAAATTTTTAGTCTTTGTAAATTTTTTATTCCAATGTATTCTTTCTGCCTGTTCTGACCAAAAGCCGTCATTATCTAAAATGGATTTTTTATATATTGAATCATATTCACTCTTATTTATCTTAGCTTCACTTACCCAATTTTTTTTTATTTCCATTTGTAAAGATTAAATCTAAATTATTTAAAATTCAACTTATATTTTATAATTATATCTTTTCATTAATTGTGAAAACCTATTTTCCAATATTTTTTTTTGGTCATTATTAAGTTGTTTTTTCCATTGTTCTTTTTTTCCAACTGAAAAAAAATCTACATTATCTATAGCTTCTGCGAAGCCATGTTTTTTTTCCTCTTCTTTCAATTTTTTAAAATCTGTCGATTTAATAATATTTTTAATTTTATTATCCTTATTCCCAAATTGAAAATTATAGTTTTTTTCAAAAAAACTTATAATTTTTGAAACTGTATCTTCTTTCTTATAAACTAAATCTTCGTATTTTAAGATCAGAATTGGAATTTTCCATTTTGTGACTGTCCATGACATGACATGTTTTTCCCAACTACTAATTAATGATTTTGGTCTTAAATTATCTGGAAAAATATTCCCTTTTTTTCTAGACTCCATCCAATATATACTAGCTATATCCGTCGTCATAAAATTTATGCACTCATCAATAGACACTTTGCTATGTTTGCTATAAGAAACACAGACATCTCTTGGATCACGCAAAATATATATAATTCCTCGACAATTTTCCTCTTTTGTAAATGCATTTCCACCCACATTAAATAATCCTGAATGAGTTTTTAAAAAAATAAAATCTTCTTTGAATCCAAGCGACTCTTTAGTTTGTAGTTTATTAATATACTTATAAAATAAATTAATATTTGATAAATTATTGTAATCTTTTTTTGAAAAAATATGTTGATTTTTTTTGATTAAGTTTGTGGTGTCAAATTGTGTTATTAATTTTGATTTATCTAATGAAAATACTCCATCATTTGTAAAAAATAATCCCACAAGAATACTCCTTAAAAGTGTGTTGCCACTCTTTGGGTATGAGGCTAACCAAAATATTTCTTTACTCATTTTATTTTTGACATTTGAATAATTGTTTCCCATTCATTTTTTTTTAAGGGCATAACTGAAAGTCTACTTTGTTTAACTAAAGCAATATTCTTCAATTTTTTATTTTTTTTGATTTCCTCAAGAGTTACCTTTTTTTCTAATTTTTTTGATGCTTTTACATCTACAACTACAAATTTACCTGTTTCATCAGTAGGATCATTATAAAATTCTCTTGTTACTTTTACAATCCCAACAACTGCTTTCTCAGAAACAGAGTGATAAAATAGACATAAGTCACTCTTCTTCATTTTTTTTAAATTATTTCTTGCTTGATAATTTCTTACGCCATCCCACATAGATTCACCTTCTTTAACCTGCTTATCCCACGACCACTCATTTGGTTCAGATTTAATTAACCAGTATTGCATTTAATATCCATTATTTATTACTTCATTAACTTTCATTCTCGCATCAGGTTTAAATAAGATGTTATGTTTTTGTTTTTTATAATTTTTATAACATGCCCAAGCTATCATTGCAGCATTGTCACTCATCATTTCATCTATTGGATAATAGACTTTAATTTTTTTCTTCTCAAATAAATTTTCAATATTTTTTCTTATATATTTATTATTTGCGACACCTCCAACAATTGAAATAGATTTTATAAAAGTTTTCTTTTTATTAAACAACTCAATGCATTTATCCAGTTTGTTTATAATAATTTCAACCATAGTTTTTTGGAAAGAAGCACAAAGATTATTAACAAACTTATTTTGATTTACATTTTTTTTAACAATGAGGTTAACATGTGTTTTAATACCAGAAAAAGAAAAATTTAAATTATTTTCATTAATCATTGGTTTGGGTAAATCAAAATATAATTCATCTCCATCTTTTGCCATTTTTTCTATTTCACTACCTCCTGGATAACCTAAACCTAATAGCTTGGCTGTTTTATCAAAGGCTTCACCCATTGCGTCATCAACACTTTCACCTATTAATTTAATTTCATTATTATTTTTCATAAAATATATTTGTGTGTGTCCTCCAGTTAAAAGTAAAACTATTTGCGGATAATTTATGTCATTATTGAAACTTGTTGATAATATATGACCTTCGATATGGTTTATTGGAATAAAAGGTTTTTCGTAGTTTAGGGATAAAGATTTTGTAAATGTGGTTCCCACAAGTAAACTACCAATTAAACCAGGGCCACAAGTAGCACAGAATACATCAATATTTTTTGGATCTATTTTTGTTTTTTTGAATAAATTTATTGTCATTTTTTGTAATTTTTCCAAATGTGATCTTGATGCTAGTTCTGGTACCACACCACCATGCCTTCTATGAACTTCTTGAGAATAAATTATATGCTCGATGATTTTACCATCCTCTAGTAAACAGAGTGAAGTTTCGTCGCATGAGGTTTCACAAGAAAATACAAGCATTATTCTTGGTACAATATTTTCTTCTGTGAAACAACAAACTAATAATGTTAAAAAAAAGAAATGAAAAAATTTTTTGAGAATATATACTTATTTTCTAAATTTAGTTCTAGTATCATCTTATTGCTTTGTATTATTGGTATTCTTTATATCTTTTTATTAAACTATCAAAAAGAGAACAGTATTTCAAAAAATAAAATAAATTTTGAAGAAGAAATCAAAACTGTTATTAATAAAAATACAGAACAAATTAATAAAATTTCAAATAATATAAATCTTAATGAAAAGTTTTTAAGTGAAATAAAAAAAGATTTAAACAATTTAAATTCACAAAATAAAAAAAATAACTTAACAGAAATTGTTACAAGTATTAAAACACTAAATGAAAACTTTCTTCTTTTATCTAAAGAAATTGAAAATATTAAAAATATTAATTTGAAAACACAAAATTCAAATGTAAAAAATAATGAAGTTAACTCTAACAAAGGTATAAATGAAATTATTGATTTAGTTCTCATTAAATATGAAAATAGTATTAATTTTGAACAAGAGCTTGTTTATTTAAGCAATGTTGTTGGTGAGAATAAAATAAATATTATTGAAAAATTATATATTTTGTCTACAGATCCATTTAACGGTTATGTATATTTGAATAAAATTTTTGATGATGAAGTCAATATGTATATAAAGAATAGGTTAACTGATAATGAAGATTCTTTTTTTAAAAAAATAATTTTACCATACTTAGATGTTTCACCCACAACTGAAAATCTAATTACAGACGATACAATTTTAAAAATTAAAGAAATTAAAAGAAATATAGATAATAAAAAAATTGATAATGCATTTAAAAATCTAATAACTATCAAAAATTACAATAATATTTTTGAAACCACATCTAGTGAAATTGATAAGTATTTAAAATTTAAAAATGAACTTCTTTCTCTAAAATGATTTACAGAATAATTATCCTTAGTGCTCAATTCCTAATTTTATTGATTTTACTTTCATTAATTTTTACAAATCCATTTTTAGTATCATTTGATATTGGAAATTATAAATATTCATTCTCATCTAATGTATTTGCAGGTGTTTCATTTATTTGTCTAATTCTTATTTATTTATTTTTATATATTTTGTTTAGATCAAGATTATCACTAAATAATTATTTTCTAAAAAATAAATATAAAAAATTAGAAAAAGGACATTTTTATTTTGTAGAAGCTATGATTGCCTTAGCAAATAAAGATAATCGTAGTGCATCAAAATTTTATAAAAAAATGAATTCTTTTATTAAAGATGATTTATCATTATCACTCTTACTTAAATCTGAAGTTTTAAAAATTGAAAGAAATTATTCGGAACTTTCACAAGTTTATGAAACTATGATTAAATCCAAAAAAACAGAGGCTTTAGGTTATAGAGGTTTAATGGAACAAAATTTAAATAATTTAGATTATCATCATGCTTTTTTATATGGTGAAAAATTATTTGATTTAAATCCTAATATTGACAGTCTTTATAAAACATTAATATTTATTGTTGCTAAAACAAGAAATTGGAACCAACTAATATTATTATCAGAAAAAGCATTTTCAAAAAAAATTATCGATAAAAATACTGCTAATGAAAATAAATCAATTGGATATTATGAAATTGCCAAAATCAAATCCAATAGTGATATTAAAGATTCAATATACAACATTAATATAGCGATTAATTTAAAAAAAAATTTCTCTCCATATATCAAGTTACATTTAGAGTTACTGGCTAAATCCAATAATATTTCTTTATTAAAAAAAATGATAAAAAAATACTGGCAGCTTAATCCAAATCCATTAATTAGATCTACTATTAATCAAATTATCATTGAGTCAAAATTAGGTGAATTATCTTTTATAAATCAAATTGTAAAAAATAATTTTAATGAAAATGAGTCAAAAAAATTATTAATATTTTTTGCTATCAAAAATCAAGAATGGAGTCTTGCAAGAAAACACATAATTGGTTTAATTGGCTCTAATCCATCTAAAGAAATATGTCTTTTTATGGCTGATATTGAGCTTGGAGAAAATAATGATAAGCAAAAAAGTGACTCTTGGATAAAGAGATCAGAAAACTTTACAGATGAAAATGCATGGTATTGTAAAATTACTAATCAATCTCAAGAAGAGTGGAGCAGTTTATCAAATTCAGGTTATTTTAATTCTCTTGTTTTAAATAACAAAAAAATGATAGAAAATTAATAAATTAAATGAATATAAATTTTTATATTGGATACGACGCAAAAGAAGACATTGCATATAGGGTTTGTAAATATTCATTAATCAAAAGAGCTTCAATTAATGTAAAAGTAATATCCTTAAAGCTAGATGAATTAATTTCTAAAAATTTGTATACTAGAATGGTTGACCCATTAGCATCTACTCAGTTCACTTACTCAAGGTTTCTCGTCCCTAAGTTAATGAATTATGAAGGCTGGGCTGTTTTTTGTGATTGTGATTTTATTTTTTTAGAAGATGTAAAAAAATTAGTTAAAGACCTAGATCAATCTAAAGCAGTTTATTGTGTAAAACATGATTATACCCCAAAAGAAAAACACAAAATGGATGGTCAAAAACAAACAATTTATCCAAGAAAAAACTGGTCAAGTTTTATAATCTTTAACTGTTCTCATCCTAGTACTAAAAGTCTTACAGTTGAAAAAGTTAATAATGAAACCGGTTCATATTTACATCAATTTAAGTGGTGTAAAGATGATGAGATAGGTTCTCTTGATGAAAGATGGAATTGGCTAGAAGGATGGACTTCTAATCATAACAAAAATAAACCCTATGCAGTTCATTTTACGAGAGGTGGACCTTGGTTTAGTGAATGGGATGATGTTGAGTTTGCAACTGATTGGAAGAATGAGAGAGATGAGTACATCTCTAAAAAATTTAATTTAAATATTTAAATAATCAAACAATATATTTCTTTCTTCCTTAAGATCAATCTTATCTAAAAGTGAGATAGATTTATACCATGGGGTCTTATTATTAGGCTGATTCCAATAATGAAAAATAGCATGGTTTTTAGGTTTGACCAATAAAGTTTTTACACCTAATGAGCCTGATAAGTGTGCAGTACTATTACTTACAGAAATAAATAGATCTAAATTTTTTAATACCGCAGCTAATTTATCAAAATCATTAAATAAATCTAAATTATCTATAGTTAAAATATCAATACCGTATTCTTCCTTAAAAGATTTTATTTCACTTTCCACATCACCATATTGAAGATTAATAAAATTACATTTCTTATTTTTCAAAATATTAATAAAATCTTCAAGCCTTAGTGACTTTTCATCAGAATATCTATTTTTAAAACTTTTCCATGAAATGCCAATATTATATTTTTTTTTATTTTTTTGAAAAATTTTTTCAAATTCTTGAATTAATAAGTTATTTGGTTTCATATAACAACCATCACTAAATTTACTTACTTTATCTCTAAATATATTTCCTAAACTTCCTGCATAAATTACATAATCATAGTTATCTAATTCATTGTTTTTTTCTGAAATCTTTCCTAATTCGACAAACGAATTTTTATAATCTGGAAATGAATTTTTGAATAAATTTATAAGTCTTTTATCACACTCTATTGTTACATTTTTAAATTTGCTTAATAAATCAGGGTATATAGTTCCATATAGTATTTCATCACCTACACCTTGCTCCCTTAGTACCAGTAATTTTGAATCAACTTCTATCTTACTTTTTAAAGGTAATTTTTTTCTGATTTTGTTTATAGATGAATTTTTTTCAATAAAATCTGATAATCTTAATCTACCATCAAAGAATTTCCATCCTTCTTGAAAGTTTTGTTCTCTAAAATAAATTAATGAGAGTATTTTTTGAATGTTTCCATCTTCTTTGTTTAAATTTAGAGCCTCTTTGCAATATTTTTTTGCTAATTTGATATTGTCGATATCAAAGTATACTTTTGCTAAATTATTAATGATTGATGGATTATTTGGATTAATTTTTAGAGCTTGTTTGTACAAATCTATGGATTTAGTATAATCACTTTCTTCTCTATAAAAACCAGCTAAATTATTAATTATTTCATAGGAATTTTTATCAATTTTGTATGCTTTTAATAAATATTTCTCGGCATTTTTTGAGTCCCTCTGCTCATGATAAATTCTGCCTAATGAATTAAGTAAAGTAATATTATTATTATCCAACATTAATCCTTTTTTAAAAATACTTTCTGCTTCATTGAAGTTTTGCTTTGAAAAATAATTTAACCCAAGAATATTAAAATAATCTAAGTCATTATCTAGTTCCAAATAATTTTTACAAATTTTTATAGATTCATCATAATTTTTTAATTTGTATAATACGAAGGCTTTGTCCTTCATTATAGTTTTTGAATTAAAATTATTTTTAATTAATTTATTTATTAATTCCATAGCTTGATAAAAATTATCCTCTTTCAAATATAGTAGATATAAATTCACCATTGACTTTAAATGAGATGTTTTTTTGATTAAAAAGGTATAATTTTTTTTAGCTTGTTCATTAAGATTTAATGCTTGCTCTATTACAGCTAAATTAAATCTTAAAAGATGGTTTTCCTC
>MDTE01116242.1_pt1 | contig 21703 bp, 18 predicted proteins | sample 811231 | NCBI WGS metagenome assembly MDTE01 (sample SAMN05326651, study PRJNA326480) | marine metagenome | isolation source: seawater | place: Indian Ocean: Red Sea | collected 2010
CAACTGTTGCAACCATCGGCCCGCCGACCGGAAGACCCCCTATGAACGGTCCGGAACGAGTCATTGGCTCTTCGGAGGGGTAAGGCGCCAGAATACGGCTCTAGTTCGGCCCCTGATCCTTGAGTGGTGACCGTAGGATGCAGGCAATGGAAAATCGCTCTCGCCATATCTCTGTGCGTCCCAACCTGAGTCAAGAAAGAATTTCTCAACATGAGATGCTTCAGAACTATGCATCAAATGGGCCTTTGCCCCTAAAGAAATTATGGCTTCCAAGAAGGGCCTATCAGCCCTTGACGTTTGCCTGCCCCAAGGAGGATTGGATATCACCAGGTCGAATTCTTGGGAGTTTATCTTGTCAGTTCCAATGCTAGTTTGTGAGACCTCTACCCTATCCCCTAAATCCAGGGATTGAATGTTTTTTCTGCAAACATCACACAATTCCTCATCTATTTCTAGAAGGATAGATGATCCGGCTCCAGCCAGAACTGCCCCAATGCCCAGAATACCATTTCCTGAGCCTAAATCTGCCACCCTGCATCCGTCGAATATATCTTCAAATGCCATAATGTCACAAATCCACCTAGCTGCCAAGTCGCCATCCGTTTGATACTGTTCCAACTCTATATTTTTCTCACTGGAAGTTTCCAGCTTTGAGAGCTCGATTGCAAGTGAGCGGAGGCGCATGCAGCCGCATGGAAGGGGCATGATTGAATTTATCGAAGTTTAAATTCTTCATCATAGTTGAAATACTCTCGATTATAATGCTATAGCGTGGAAGCACTCGGGATGGGGTATATTGTCTTCGGACTATCACTTGGAGTAATCTTTGGATGGCTTATTTCGGGGAAAAAATCAGAATCCGAGAGTGATGATTCCAAACAGGAGTTAGCTAGGGTAAAAGCTATTCTTCAGGCTAGAAATGAGGCGTTTGAAAGCACTCGGGAACAAATGATGGATGCTTACAAGTTGGCGGCCGGGGAGGCTTTCGCTTCTGCGATAGAGTTGGCTGACAGAGAAAAGGAGGCTTCCTTCAAAACTGCAACAGATGGACTCTCAAAGAGCATTGAAGAATATCAAAAAGCTCTGATTGATCTGGAGAGGGGGAACAACGACATGAATGTTGCACTAAGAGAGAGGCTAGATTCTATGGTGGATGCTGGAATCAGAATTTCCGATGATGCGAACAACCTGACTAAGGCTCTGAAAGGTGATTCCCAAGTCCAAGGCGCATGGGGCGAAGTGGTTCTAGAAAATACCCTCCAGAGAATGGGTTTTGTAGAGGGTCGGGATTACTTGAAACAGCACTCTGAGACTTCTTCGGATGGATCCAGGAAGCTAGTCGATTTCATAGTTAATCTGCCGAATGATAGGCAAATTGTACTGGATTCAAAGGTCTCACTAACTGCGTATGCGGAGTTTATTGCGTCTGAGAATGAAGAAGAGAGGAAAGAGGCGATGAAGAGGCACTGTGAATCGATTAAGTCCCATGCCAAAAAGCTCTCTTCGAAAAACTATCACCACATGGAAGGAGTAAAATCGCTGGAGCTGGTTCTGATGGTCCCCCCCATAGACAGTGCATTCTATGACGCGGTGAGATTCAATCCTAGTCTTTTCAATGAATTGGGATCTATTGACAAAGTAAGAATTACTCCTAGTGGAGCTCTAGATATCGTTATGTTACTGATTAAGGATTTGTGGCAGAGGGAGAACCAGTCGAAGAGTCAGATTGAGCTGATAGAACGTGCTGGGAAACTGCATGACAAAATAGTCCTCTTCTTGGAGTCTTTCACTACCATAGGGTTTGAGCTTCGACAGGCCAAAGAAGCTTACGAATTAGCAGAAAACCGTCTAGTCGATGGTTCTGGAAGCGTGATTAGGCAAACGGAGAAGCTTAGGGAACTAGGTGCGAAGACGAAGAAGGACCTGAGGTCCAAGAGCGGGATAAGGGCCCTTGCAGAGAGGGCCGAGGGGGAGGAGTCATTTCCAGTGGCGGCATCCGAGGAATGTGATAGACTGGAAGGCGCACCATTACAGAGAAGTGGTCAGGATACCTGACGAATACACGGTCCTGGACCTTTCTGAAGGCCATTGGGACTCTCCGGAGAATGATTTCAGTATCGGTAAATATGACGAGTTGCGTCCTGGAATTTACAATTCCGAGATCTTCGGAGGGGAGAGATTCCTGCATGTGGGAATTGACATTGGTGGGCCCGTGGGTACGCCTTGTATGGCGTTCATGGATGGGGAGATATCGCACTTTGGATACAATCCGGAACCGGGAGACTATGGGAATGTAATAATAACGAAGCATCAAATTGGGGAGGTGTTTCTTTGGGCGCTTTATGGGCACCTAAACTCAGAATCAGTAGAAGGCAAGTTTGCTGGACAGAAGATCTCGGCGGGCGAAGTCATAGCTTGGTTCGGAGACTACGAAGAGAATGGGGGATGGGCACCTCACTTGCACTTCCAACTATCACTAATTGAGCCTGAAACGCACGATTTACCTGGAGTGGTAGCACCAGAAGACAGGGAGCAAGCTCTGATGGATTTCCCAGATCCGAGGCTAGTGCTAGGGCCCATCTACTGAATATTGGCGAGGTGCAATTTGAGAGACTCGATTGCAGGCATTTCTGAGGGGTCCTCGCCAGACAGGAGAGCTAGTCCAATTGAAACCCAATCAGTAACGTGAGCAGCATAGAGCAGCCTTTCCAGTAAGCTCTCTCCTTCGCATTCGATTACCCAAGTAGGGGTGGCCTCGACCTGACTAAGAATCCATTCAATCCTAGATTTGACCCTAGGGTGTATTTCTTCACAGGATAGCAATAGAAGTGCACTGCCCTGAGAATCTTTGCTAGTCCATGCAACGATCTCGTTGTGATTCATCTCTGGAACTTCTGCTGATCGAGCAAACTTTGCTGAGTTCTCATTTAGTTGGCATGAGAATCGGTATGCTGCAGAAGACAGGCATTTGGGAGATACTATGCCTATTTCACGCCCGACAATCGACCTTGACAGGGTTGCTGCCATTCCTGAATTGTCCGATATGTCTGAATCTTTAGAAGACTCGGCCAGCCTTTCGAACATTTCAGAAAGGTCATTAGCAGAGGGTTCTGGAAGGATCCCTAGAGCCCAGCATGCGGAAAGCTGAGTTCCGAAGATATGCCCAAATGCCGAACGGGGCATCTGTCCGGAAGGGACATTGAGGCATACCGAACCATCGACCTCTGTAAGAATACCTTCTAACTCCCCGCCGGAGCATATTCCCACGACAGTCCCTCCAGAGGAAATTACCTCTTGCACCCCATCTATTGTCTCCTCTGTGTTTCCAGAGTATGAAGTTGCGATTACTAGCCAGTCGGGACCCCACCAACTTGGGATGCCGTAGTCCGCCCATACCACGAATGGGAGGCCTCCTGAATCGTCAGAAAGAGACTTCAGGAAAAGGCCGCCAGCTCCTGAACCGCCCATTCCGAGACAAAGTACGCCACTCCAGTCTTTGTCGCGTTCGATGTCAATTTCGATGGACGTTGAAGCTCGAAGATCGTTGACAAAACTCCTAGTAAAGCCTGCCATATCCCTCTTATCTAGGTGGGAGAGCAAGTCTTTGAAATTCGGCTCGCTAATTTTCACCGCCCCCTGTAGAGACAGGAAGTGCCAGCCATTCCCCGTCTATGAAGGCGATGCGCAATTTATCCGCTGTACCGTTGTCATCGTAGGGAAGAGCTACTGTTGTGACTTTGAAATCCAAGGGATCCATTAGCTCTGCAGCAGACGTGTCTCGGTTGAGAATCTGTACCGTGCTCTGATCGGATAGTGAGCAAATAACAATTGAAGATTCCATGTCCCTCCATGTAACGCCCGTCCTCTCAAACCTGTCGACTTTCCGTATTATTGGGCCATCCTTCTGCCAGCTGTCCACAATCCAGAGAGACTTCTTGTACCTGATGACGTCTCCAATTGAATAAGCTGGTTTCCTGTAACTGAGAGTGAGTCTCGAAACCTCGACACCATCATTTACGCCGACAACCTTGGAGCTCTCCTTGACAGTTCCTCCAAACGATTTAGCCAGCCGTCTTCCCCACGTCTTTGCTAGGCTCTTCGATCCCAATTGAAGATCCCACCCTCCCTGAACCGGACCTTCCTTTGAAATGAAGAACATGGGATTTGGTTCCATTGACTCGATCAGCTCATCCAAAGTAGCCCTGAGTTCTGAAAGTTCTTTCTCGTCAAGTTTTCTCCCTGCAGAGCGAAGTTGGACAGTTGCTTCAAAATAGTCTCCGTCCTTCCTTGTACAAGGGGTGCAAACTGCATTACTGGTCTGCAATAGAGGCGAATGGGAATCGTTGAAGATGTGACTCTCTATTTCACCAGAAACATCCACATGAATCCTGCTTGTTCTTTCGTCGATTTCCTGTAGTGAGAATGATACTTCTACCTGAGATGCTCTTTCCTCCAAAACTAGATTCTCCCTTACTCTCAGATCGGCGATTCCTTCGGGATCCAATTTCGACCACCCTCCCCTAATCTCAATACTGTTGCACTTGGCACATCTCCTCTGCTGTATCGTCTTAGGCATCTTTGACAGGACCGTTCTCTTTCTGAGGCAATCCTCACAGAGTCGGTCGGAGGATAATGGCGGTTCAGAGCCACATGTGATACAGAATGCGCCTCCTGACATCTCCAGTCCCCAATTGTGCCCCTAGGCACCCCATTAGAAGGGTTCCTAGGCTAACTTCGGAAATTATTACCGTCTTCCCCTCTTTGGTCGAGTTTTTCATTTAATAGATTCCTGAGTGAGCTAACTCTGTTGGACACGTACAAAGCTAGAATGGCGGAGAGTATCGCATAAGTTAGAATAGCCTCTATTTGGCCTGTCATCCCACAACCTCCTTGTCCAAACTCTTTTTCTTATCCTCGAGCTCCCTTCTTAGAGAGTGGATTGCGAGGTTCAGGGCCACAAGTCCGGCAAAAAGAATCATGAGCGAAATTGCGCCGATCATCAAGACAAGCCTGATTTCCGGATCCATGCCTGTTTCTTCGGAATCTACGACAATAACGCCAGGATGGCGATTCCTCCAGATTGTGGTAGCCATAGCAGTAATTGGAACCAAAACGAAACCAAACAAACCTATTGCGGCTAGGGTATCTTTCGTCTCTTCGCCATGGGGCTGACTCCTAATGGACATTACTAGGAACAACGCCACGGCTGTCAAAAGAGCGTATGTGTTTAGCCGGACATCTCCCCAGTCCCATGGTACGCCCCATTCTGCTGATCCCCATATGGGTCCTGAGATTATAACCCCTAATCCGAAAATTAGACCCAGTTCAGATCCAATTACCACCATGCTCCAGCCCATTTCAGACCTATTACTATACCACGAAATAGCACCTGCGAATAGTAGGCAAAAAGCTAGAAATGAGGCCCATGCAAAGGGAACGTGCCAGTAGATGATCCTGTAAGCTTGTGGTGCGTTCCAGTGGTTTGGGTCTACAAGTGGGGCCCAAGAGAAAGCCAGGAATGCGGTAATGGAAGCACCAAGAAGCCCTATGGTGGTAAGTGGCAGAGCTAATGCCCTGTAATTAGCCATGCATCTCCGATTCTAATGACAGTCATGAATGCTATTCATCAGTAGTCTGGAATCAGGATCGCGGCCAGCCAAACTAGAGCTGAAATCAGGCTTGCTATCAGACAGGTTGGAATTGGGTCATTTATGGCTAGTCCAAAGGTCATCCCCTGATCGATAATTGAAGATAGGGCATCAGTCAGCTCAAGAAATGGCCAGACCAAAACTACCAGTAGAAGTGGGGCTGGGGCTGCATTTGATCTGGAAAGATCTGAAACGAGAAGATGGAGGGCTGTGGCAGCAATGGCCAGATCAAGAAGGGCAAGTGAGGGGATCCAAAGCCACTTCAGGACTTCAGAGGATATCTCGGAGTCAACAGACCCTGAAAGGACAAACCATGAAATGTATGTAATGGGAATTGGGAGAAAAATGGAAGCTCCGGAAATTGAATATGCGGGCCTTGCCATTGGACCTACAATTGCATCCCACCACCTTCCAGAGTCCTCCTCTCTTAATCTGGACACTATAGCAGGAGAAGCAACTGAGACAATGAAAGCGGGAGCAAGTACAAGGGCTGCCAGAAGACTGCTATCATGAGATTCTAGATCGATTTCTCCGACAAGTGCATAGGAAAGAAGAATTGCCACTATTGCTGGAGTTGCCCTTCCGACCAAGTCAATTGGATTGCGTGCTTCTATCCTGAATGACCACCCGATTAGAGAAGAAATCGTGTTGCGGGAAATATTTGGGCAAGCTTCAGGGATTTCTTCTGCCGCACCGGATGACTCTCCAGAAGTTTCTTTCAAAGTGGAGTCCTCAATTTTCACTACCCTGTCTGCGCATGAAGATAACTCTCCGTCATGGGTTGCCACGATTATTCCATGTTTCCTTTCCGCAAGAGCCCTGATCCAACCCATTAGGGAGTCCTTGGAGGATTCGTCTAAGCCCTCCGATGGTTCATCCAATAAGACTAGCCTTGGAGAGTCGCTGAGTGCAGCTGGGGCTAATCCACAAAGAATGGAAAGTCTCCTCCTAAGACCTCCTGAAAGTTGGGAAATCCTCTCATCCGATCTATGGGAAAGACCCCAGGAATCTAATAGAGAATTGATTCGATCTGGTTGAGGATCGACTCCTGCAACAGAGAGTGCCACAGAAAGTCTCTCAGAAACTGTCTCATCCCCACAAATACCATCCCTCTGAAGTGTCAGGCCCATTGCTGGAGGAGGGTTTCTTCTTCCTTCGAAGTCTCTAACAACGACCTCTCCTGATTCTGAGAACCATTTGACTTCGCCTTGTCTGAGGGGAAGGATTCCTGCAAATGCCTCAATCAGAGTGCTCTTTCCGGAGCCGTTCTCTCCTGTAACTGCAACAATTTCCCCCCTTCTGATTGAGATAGAAGCATCTCTCAGGACCTGGTTATTTCCTCTTTGAATGGTAACACCCCTGACCTCGGCGAGTGTAGAGTTGGGCATAACTCACGGGTGGAGCATCTTCGTATGAGTGTTCCATATCTGCGAATCCCTATTTAGAGCGAGCATAGAGGAGTGTTCGGTGACACGGGACTTCGACATTACTTGGGAGCAATTGGAGGGATTGGACTTCTTCTTGTTGTTAGTAATGGTAATTATCTCTGTGTTGCCATTCGTTTCAGCTGCTAGAAACCAAACTAGCTTCGCACTAGCCATGGTCCTCTCCCTACTCTTAGCCCATTTCTTCCGATTTGCCCTGAGGACTCTGGATTTCGATGTTTTACAATTCTATCCTATCGATCTAATGAGCATAATTCCGAGTATTTCCGATGATCCTGCTCAAATCCACAGGATGTTCACTTCCGCCTGGCTTCATGCCGATTTCATTCATGTTCTTGGGAATATTCTGGTGATTGCTCTTGCAGGGGTACCTCTGGAGCAAAGATTGGGGGCAAAAAGATGGATTGTGGTGTATTTCTTAGGTTTCCTGGGCGGAAACTTGGCATGGATTCTTTCGCACCCGGACTCTAATACGCCTGCAATAGGGGCTAGTGGAGCTGCTTTCGGAATTCTTGGGGCATATATGGCTTGCTGGCCCGAGGATAAAATTGAGTTTCCACTGCTATTTTTCATCAGAGCCTGGCCTGTTTGGCTAATTGCATTCGTCCGCCTCGGAATTGAAATTCTTCAGATGTACTCTATCCAATCAGGAACTTCGGGAGAAACTAATATCGCCCATATGGCACATGTTGGAGGTTTTTTCCTATGTTATGCTCTTGCGAGAACGATCGCAAAGGGAGGTCCAAGTCCAATAGGGGGACCTGGCGAATCGGTGAGTGGGTCTTCATTATCTGAGAATCTAAGAAGGCAGGCAATTAAAAAAATGGGAGACACTTCTGTGGATCCTTGGTCTTCAGCAGGAAAACCATTGGAGGGCAGGGCTGCTAGGATTCTCTCGAAGCTAAGAAAAGAGGGGGACGAGTTAGAGACTAGAAGGGCATGGCTAGAGGAGTTATCGGAGAATGCGATTTGCCCAGTTTGTGAGGGAGAGCTGATTACTATTGACGAAGCAGGGGTTTGCAAGATAGTGTGCCCCTCTAATCACACTAAGTGGCCATAATCGCAAAATGGGCGTACAACCAGAGGTTGGAATTATACAGTTTAGGACGGTGGCTCTCTACGAGAGCCATGAATGGTGGACGCAAGATTGTGTCTTTCCTGATAATCACAATTCTGACATTGTCACTAGGATCCCCGATGGGATCTGCGCACGTTTTTCCCGCTACTGGATTGTCTCAAGAGTCGCTTTTCCATGATGATTCTTCGGACATTACCCCACTCTACTGTGGCGATGAACTATGTCCCGAGAAAGAAAGGCTTCCCAACTTCTCACCAATTGACTCAAGTCCGCCAGTGATGGATTTCGGATGGTGGTTGAACTTCTGGTCCGACTCTGACTCAAATGGGCTTGACGATAGGCTTCAGATGATTATTTCAGGAGACAGGGAGTCTGTATCGAAGACTTCGATAATTGGTGCTGACGGAAGGGCTACTGTGGCAATAATCGTGCACTATGCCTGGCACCCTGGAGATTCTAATATTCAGGAGCTTAGGGAAACTATTCAGTCTCACGGTTGGAATCAAGATGGGGCGTGGTTCATGGTGATGGATCACCTTGATGCAATTGTTCTAGATCATGTGCCCGTGAGTTCTCTATTGGAGATTTGGAATCTAGAAGGAGTTGTTCTGGTGGAAGAGCAAAATGTAATTGTCCCATACCTAGACAAGGCGACAAAGGGTTCCAAAGTTAGGCCCTCAGGAGTTTATGACGAGAGTCTGAGAGGCTTGGGCTTTCATGGTTCTGAGAACGTTATAGCAATCCTCGATACGGGAGTTGATAACGAGCACTTCTCTCTAGACGACTTCTCTGACGACAACAGAGATAACTCGAAAGAACCCAATGATTTGGAAGACCCAAAGTGGGTCGCAGGGTGTGATGCAACTGGAGTTGGGCAGTCCGGTTGCAGTGACGAAGACCCGGACGATGGCGATGGACATGGGACACACGTAGCTGGGATTGCTCTTGGAACAGGAGATTCCAGCAAGATTAACCAGGGTTATGCCCCCGGATCATACCTTGTAGATGTCAAAATAATGGAAGACTACGGGGGTGGAAACTCGCAGTCAATTCTTGCAGGCCTTCAATGGGTGATAAACAACAGAGACACCGACTGGGGCAATAATGCCTCTAGTAGAGGAATTCAGGTTGTTTCGATGTCATTTGGCAGAGCAAGCTCTAGCGTGGGAGATAGTAACGAAAACGGCACCTCTGCAGAAGCAAACCTTGTCAATCAAGCCTCTGAAAATGGCCTGGTATGCGTAGCTGCTATAGGAAACGATGGAGCTAACAATGTGAATTCAGTTGGCTCTGCTGATACCGCAATTACGGTAGGTTGGCTAGATGATATGAATTCAATAGACAGGGGCGATGACTCAATTAATTCTAATTCCAACTATGGACCTAGGAGAGATGACGGCGATGGCGACAACTGGGACGAAATGAAGCCTTGGGTGGTCGCACCCGGATCCAACATCAATTCGGCTCAGCACGCACAATCTTCAGGAATCATCCCCGGTTCTGAGGTTAACAGGGCCAGTGACGAATACACCCAACTGTCCGGATCCAGCATGTCAACACCCGCAGTTGCGGGGTTAGTTGCAATAATGCTTGAAATTGGGGAAGCTAGGAATATGGCATTCATGGACGAAGAGAATCCAGGAATAGAAAGGTACGAGGCGATTAGGAGCTTTCTTGCTAGTGGTTCTGAGTATAGAAGTGAATGGCAGATAGACGGGACTTTCCAAGACAATAGCTGGAACACAAAATATGGCTTTGGGATAATTGATGGTGGCAATATAGCCAGTGCAATGTTCGGAGGGGGCGGGATAGGGAATGAGACTGGCGGACCCGTCCCTCCTCAGGAAGGCCGTTGGGTTGAGATCGAAAGCCCCTCTGAGTTTTCATGGATAGTTCAAGGCGAGACCTACAACTTGAGAGGGCACATAAACGAGGATGGAGAGGATAACGGTTCAATTGAGGAGGTTGTGACCAAAGTTGAAATTGAGTTCAGGAGATCTTCTGACGTTCCGAAGGAAAGGGCAATTTTGGTAAACTGGTCCAACCCCGTTGGAATCGCTAACTGGACAATTCCGTTTACTGTTCCGGAGTTTCCAGAAGAATACACCGACGTCTCAGTGACTGGGATGTCTGCCGCTAGGGACGAATTTGGAAGGTGGAGCAACACTACCGAGAGTTTTTTTCCAGTTGGAATAGTCAATTTGACCCTTGAAGGGCCCAGTGGATTATCCGAATTGGAAGGGTCGGTCAGGGTGAATGGTCAATTTCAATCAATAGGCAATGCAACCATACAATGGAGGATCGATAACGACGAATGGAAGGACGAAGTTTCGTACCATGATGGGGAGTGGACCGAAGAAGACCTCGAAGGCCAGGAACACTCTTCTTCGCCCAAAAAGGGAGATGGAAGCAATGATCCTGCTTGGAGGGGTCACGCTTACTGCGTGCACATGTTTAGAGAACCAGTTTGGAATCAGAATCAGGAAACTGCTAGTTGCAGAGATGACGACTACGGATGGACGGATTGGAGTTTCAATTTGGACACTACCCAGTACAAAGACGATGAGTACAGGATCTCGGTAAGGATTCTTAGTGCGATTGGTGTGGCCTCTGAGGAAATCAGAAGAGTTGTGCGCTTTGACAACGTAGATCCGATGCCGGATCTAAAATTCGTAAGCAATTCGATTTCTGTACAGGAGTTCGGAATCCCCATGCAGGAGGCTTACGTGAATACTTTCTTGGAAGTCAGGGCAACCATCCGAAATACTGGGGATCAAGCTGCTACAGAAATTGGCGTGATTCTTGAAGAGTGGGGGGAGAGGAGAGACGAATACATAATTCCGAAGTTGGAATCCGGAGAGTTTTCAGAATTGGTACTATATTGGAACCCATCCTCTCCTGGCGATGCCTTAGTCTCTATCAGTCTAGATCCTCTGAACACTATCGAAGAACTTGATGACGGAAATAACGAGCTCTCTGGAACTTTCACAGTGGAGTCCCGTCCCCAAGGAATAGACCTGGCAATCAGGGCGGGTGCTATCTCAGCAAATGGCGACCCAATCCTCAGGCCTGGCGAGTCAGCGATTATTCAGGCCAGAGTGGACAATCTTGGTTCAGAAGACGCAATGGGGGTTTCTGGCACTCTGGAAATTATGACCGATAGGGGGTGGGAGTTGGTATCAAACTCTACTTTGCCATTGATTACGGGCGGTTCCCACTCGATCATCTCCTTCCAGCTTGTTCCCAATCGTACAGGGCCAGTCGATATCAGAGTGAGCGTTTTGGTAGAAGGTGCTAGCGATAATGACTGGGGGGACAATGTTAGGGAGAAGACACTGATTGTTGACTCGACCACTCTTTCGGGTCCTCGAGACGTCGATCTTAGACCGGGTGAGACTCCAGTGAAATTGGTAGTACTGGAGGAGGAGGATAGCGATGACCTCCTGATTAGTGAGAAAGACGGTTCCCTCTACATGTACAAGATTTCTTCCACAAAATCATTGATCGAGTGCAACAACGTAATCGAAGAGCGTTGGTCGGGGGAAATATCAGTTATTGGAAACGAAGATGGGATTGCTCAATTAGTATGGACCAGAAGGTATCTGGACGATAACGGGTTCCTAATGCAAACAGTAAGCTACTCCACCGTGGATTCAGAATGCAGAATGACTCCCGTCCAGGACTTAATGCCCGGAATTCCTCTTTCAGACGGAAAGTACTGGGGGATTGATTCTGATGTCAGAGATGGGGAGATTTTAGTCTCAGGCTATCACAGAGACGTATTCAGCGGAGGTAGCTTGGAAGACGTGACAAACATCTTCCTCCTCCATTCGGAATCACCCGTTTCTTCTTCCGACTGGACACTGAACCCGGATGTCATTGCAGACATAGAAGCTGATCCAGCTCAGTCATACCCTCTTTCCGTAGAATTTGGCCTTGACCAGGCCCACATCCTTTTCCAGACGGTTAGAAACGATACAACCGGCGATGACCGTCTAGGTGTTTGGTACTCTCATGGAAAGATAGAATGGGAGACATGGACTTACAAGAAAGCCGTAGGGGATTATGCCGCTCTTCCGAGCCTCACCGTTGTCATAGAGGATAAGGAAGAGTGGTTGGTTTCATTATGGAGGGAGGGGGAGCCACAGAGTTCAGAACTAGTAGCATTTGTTACGGACTCGAATTTTCGTTACGACGAAGGGGGTTATGTTAGATTGCCAGCAAGGGGCCTAGCTGGAATAGGAGTTGCTGAGACAGATAGAGGGGTTCAGGTTATTTTCGATCGTGTCGGGCCCAACGGACCACAGGTGGAATATGGCCTAATTGACGTCGAACAGGGTTGGATAGGGCTATCTGATGCCATTGTTCAGGGCCAATTCAACTCTATTGACCGTTCTGATAAGTCGAGAGAGACTCTAATTGTATCTTCTAGCTCGAATGGGTGGCAGTTTAGGACGCTAATTGACGATGGAAGCCATGGGGAGAGTGTTGATTTATCCGATCAATTGAGGTCCTCTCTTGGCCTTGACGAGGGGAGCTTTGAGATTCTACTGATTGGGGTTGCATTCTCCGTACTTCTTCTTGGAGCGGTGACCTTGGCATCAATGTCAGTTCAAGGTATAAGGTGGGCCGGGAGGAAAAGAGTTAGCGAAGATGACTCCAACGTCATGATGGAGGATGACGTGGTGGACCTCGTTGGAGACTCAGACCTTTCAGTGGGCATGGACGAAGTTGAGATCGTTGAAGATAAGCCTGAAGAAAATTCTGACGATTCCTCTGAAGGAGCAGAGGGGAGGAGAGCTAGAAGAGAGAGAAGGACTCTGAAAGCCGAAGAAATTGGAGAGTTGGAAATTCAAATTGATTCCCAAGAGATACCTGGGCCGGAGGCAAATCTGAATCCATTGCAAAATACTGGAAATCGGCTAGTTTGCTCATCTTGTGGCAGCAGAATAGTTACCGATTCTTCGATGACCTCAACAAAATGTCCCATTTGTGATTCAATAGTTGGCCCCTGAGTCTGAAACATGTCATCTATCTTGCTTGCCTCCTCCTCAACCAGAAGACGGGCAATCCTCTCTGAATTGTTCCAAGACTCCGGAATAGGAGTTGACTTCTGTGAGCTGGAGCATGATGAGCCGGCGCCCGCTTCAGGGGTGGAAGTTAGCACCCAAGTTCAAGAAGCATGCATAAAAAAGGCTGAAGCAGCTTCAAAATTCTCTTATGATGAGATATTGGCTTCACCTAGGGCTATCATAGTCTCGGACACATTGGTAGAGGACCCAGATGATTATCTTGTAGCATTGGGGAAGCCGAAAGACGAAGTCATGGCGGCTTCTGCATTGATCAGGCTATCTGGAAAGAGGCACAAAGTGTGGACTTCTACTACAATTCTTGAGAGAGACGGGCAGGGGTTTGCAATGAATAATGGGTGGTTTGCAAGATCCTGGACAGACTTCTCAATTGTTGAATTCGATGAAATAAATGAGGGTCTTATGGAATACTTGATTTCAAGTAGATCTTGGTTCGGGAAGGCCGGAGGGTATGACTTTGCTGGGGAAGCAGGTAGAATTTCAAAGATAATACAAGGGGAAGAAGTCACAGTACTCGGTTTCTCCAGCAGAGCGATCTCCGAGCTTTCAACGAAGATTCTCAAACGAATGTGACTCCTCCGTGAGTCATGACAAAATCTCTCTGGAGTTCGTCGAACCATTCGAGCATAGATTTGCTGAATCGAACCGATGATACTTGTTCATCCACCAATAGGTCGTCTTGGATTCCTTTCAAGGTGCCCGGAGCAGCTCCGCATGAAACACAAGCACCATCCAAGTCTAGGACCAAAGATAGTGATTTTTTCCCTTGATTATTCTCCTCAAGATTGATTTTTGAAATGACCAATCCTCCGCCATGGCCATCTAACGCGGCCCTCACTGGGCCGAGTCTTGACATGAGAGCTGGAACAAGATCTTCTCCAGAGTTATACAAGTCCATTAGAGAGAGGGAGAGTAAACGAGCTTCCTCCTCGGGGTCAGTTCTCTCGGAGGTTAGTCTGTTTGATTCACTAGCAATTATTTCCTTGATTTGAGACCTGTACGAGTCTTCCAAGTCATCTGCCAATGGATCGGATCCATTTCCACTTGGAGGTGGCATGATTTGTGCAATGCATGACACATTTTAGGGTAACCTACCTGAGAAGAAGTTGAAAAGATATCGTGCATGCGAAAGAATGAGAATATGGCAGAGTTGACTCCCCTGTTGGAATTAAAGGGACTCAGAGCAGGAATTGAAGGTAATGAAATATTGAGAGGAATAGACCTAGAGATTGGTCCTGGAGAGATTCACGCAATAATGGGTAGGAACGGAAGTGGGAAGACTACTACTGCCAATGTGATAATGGGGCATCCTGACTTCGATGTAGAAGGAGGGGAGGTCCTTCTGGAAGGAAAAAGTGTCCTTGAGATGGAAGCTTGGGAAAGAGCCAGAGAAGGGATATTCCTGTCTTTCCAGTATCCTCAAGCAGTTCCAGGACTCCAAGTAGGAAACTTTCTCAGGAAATCAGTAGCAAGCATAAAGGGAGACGACGAGGCAAAGGGTTCAGATTTCAGGAGTTCCCTTAGCTCGGCTATGGATTCACTGGACATTCCAAAGAGCTTTCTTGGCAGATATGTAAATGATGGTTTCAGTGGCGGAGAGAAGAAGCGTTTTGAAATCCTACAGATGATGCTTCTAAAACCCAAACTGGCAGTGTTAGATGAGACTGACAGTGGCCTGGACATAGATGGCATAAGAACCGTCTCAAAAGGAGTTAATTCTGCAATCAGGGGGACTGGTTCCGGAGCCCTAATAATTACTCACTACTCCAGAATTCTAGAACATGTCCAACCAGACAGAGTTCACGTACTAATGGGCGGTAAGATAGTTTAGTCTGGAGGGCCAGAGCTAGCAACAAAATTAGAGGATCAGGGCTACGAATGGTTGAGCGATAAGTGAGGTGATTTAGTGGGAGAGAATTCAGAAGCGAGAGAAGCTGTAGGAGATTATTCGGCTGGGTGGCATGACCCTGAGGAATCTACGGTAAGGTTTGATTTTGGGCTTTCGGAAGAGGTAGTAAGGAGGATTTCTGAGCTAAAGGAAGAGCCAGATTGGATGACTGAAGTTAGGGTGAAGGCATTCAAACACTTTTCCGATAGACCCATGCCAACATGGGGGAATACCCATATGCTCGAAGAAATTGACTTCGACAACATTTGCTATTACCTAAGATCATCGGAATCAACGGAAAAGGACTGGGAGGATGTCCCAGAAGACATCAGGAATACTTTCGAAAGGTTGGGAATTCCTGAAGCCGAACAAAAGTGGCTCTCAGGAGTTACTGCACAGTACGAATCCGAGGCGGTTTATCACAGCATCAGGGAGGATTTGCAGGATCAAGGAGTAATATTCCTAGATATGGACAGCGGATTGAGGGAATATCCGGAAATAGTTAGGAAATGGTTCTGCTCAGTAGTTCCCCACACTGACAACAAATTTGCGGCCCTAAACACGGCAGTATGGTCGGGAGGTTCTTTCATTTACGTGCCAAAGGGGGTTCAAGTGGAGATGCCTGTTCAAGCGTACTTCAGAATCAATGCCAAGAACATGGGACAATTTGAGAGGACCCTGATTATTGCGGATGAGGGGAGCAGCATTCACTATGTAGAAGGGTGCACTGCACCGACATATTCCACCGACTCATTGCACTCCGCAGTAGTGGAGCTGATAGCTTTGCCGGGAGCCCACATCAGATATTCCACGATCCAGAACTGGAGCTCTAACGTCTATAACCTAGTGACGAAGAGAGGGATAGCTCATGAAAATGCAAAAATTGAGTGGGTTGATGGAAACATAGGAAGCAAGTTGACAATGAAGTATCCGGCGGTAATCCTGAAAGGAGAAGGGAGTCATGCTGAGGTAATCTCAGTGGCTTATTCGGGAGATGGTCAACATCAAGATGCTGGGGCAAAGATACATCACCTAGCATCAAACACAACTAGCAAGATCCTATCAAAAAGCATCAGCAAGAATGGGGGAAGGGGGTCCTACAGGGGGATGGTGACGGTCTCTCCGAAGGCAGACAACTGTAAGCTCAATGTTGTATGTGATGCACTATTATTGGATGAAAACAGCAGATCCGACACATATCCCACAATGGAGGTCGCAAATCCTACTGCGAGATGTGAGCACGAAGCTAGCGTCTCCAAAGTCAGCGACGAGCAGTTATTCTATCTAATGAGCAGGGGACACTCGGAAGAAGAAGCTCTCGCAATGATAGTGAATGGTTTCTTCGAACCTTTCACGAGAGAGCTACCGATGGAATATGCTGTTGAGTTGAACCAGCTAATGGCATTGGAGATGGAAGGCAGTATTGGCTGAGGAATGATGATGGACTCAGCATCAAGATACCGCACGCTTGGAAATCCTGGCAGGTCAGAACACCTTTGGAGATACACTCCTTGGAAAAGGGTCCACCCATCCGGAAAAATTGAAGAGATTCCAGAAATGGGGAAGCCGATTCTTAGTTTGTCCCATATCGATGGTTCAGAAGTTTCTGAAGGAATTAGTCTGAGAAATAGTATCGAGGGTTCCAATCTATTTTTTGGGGATGAGTTAACCAATACATTCCTTGATGCCTCTTCGATAGACTCAAGATGGACTTTGGAAATAGAAAAGAGTTACAATTCTGACAAGCCTGTTGTTCTAGACATTACAGTTGGAAATGAGTCTTCTGCGGTTCATATACATCTAGATGTAGGTGCCATGTCAAATATTGAGTTAGTAACCAGGATTTCTGGATCAAGCGAGTGGTTCGGACTCCAAAGAAGTGGTAGAATTAATGATGGGGCAATATTCAACGAAGTAGTAGTATGCCTACAAGAAAGAGGTACGATCCTAAGGTCAGATTCTATTCAAATTGGAAAGGACTCACAAGTAAGAGCGGGCACCGTATCATCCGGTTCCGAGCAAACAAAGGCTGACCTAAGATTCAGGATGGCCGAGATTGGGGGGAATATCAGGGTCCTAGGTTCCATCCTATCAGCAGAATCCATGCACTTGGATCACCATGTTGAGATTCACCACGATGCCCCTCAAACCTTCAGCAGATTATCGTGGCATTCTGCGTGCGGAGGAAATAGTAGGACTATTGGAACAGGGATGCTGAGAGTGAGCGATGGTTCGATTGGTGCAGACGCTGGGCAGATTTTCCACAACCTTTTGCTATCAGAGAGAGCAGAGGCCGACTCGATACCAGAGCTTGAGGTTTTGGAGCACGATGTTATTGGTTGTGGCCATGGGACAGCAAACGGGCCAATAGACGAGGATCAGCTATTCTACCTAGAGTCGCGGGGTTTGAGCACTCAGGATGCCAAAAGAGCGCTAATTGCCGCCTTTCTGAACTCAACTTTGTCAGAGATGGGGAGTCAGTCACTGCATGAATGGCTGGTTGCAATACTTGCCCGTAAACTAGAGACGCTAGAGTCCTAATTTAGCGAAACAGATTTGAGCCTCCATTGGAACGGTTGTCCGTGGATACTGATTATTGTCAGGATATATCGTGTCAATGTGGTTTCAAGGGAAGGGCCGTCCCAATGAGGCAGCACATGGAGTGCCCTCGCTGTCTCAGAGTAGTCGAGGCGTGTTGTGAAGGGGTCCCAATTTATTCATAGAAATGAAAATTAGTGATTTTGGAAAGAGTCTTTTTAGTGAAGTCTATGTATGGCCTCTTTCTAGGATAAAATGAGGACATGCCGCTGAAGAATGGCCTTGATAATAGAGATCAGGAATCGAGGACTTCCAAGATTCTAGGCGGGGTTGCAGCTACTTATCTTGTCCTTTGTTTCCTTGCCCCTATCGCACTACCAGCTGACTCGGTTCCAGAACTCTCTGGAAGAGCGAATGCAATTGATTACATGTATGGAGATAGCTGGGGGAACAGAAATCACAGTGAGAATTCAAACATAGGGCATAACCAAAATTTACATGGTGGAGAATTCGCTTGGATGGAATTGAACCCATTGTGGGCTTTCGTCTATGGTTTCGGGGATATTAACTGTCACCAGAAGCATGAGAGGTCATGGGAGATAAATGGGAACCAGATGCCAGTATGTACTAGGGATATCGGAATTTTCTTTGGATTCTCCATAGGATGTCTGTTTTTCTTCTTCAGGGGATTCAATAGATGGACGATAAGGGATACTTTCCTCTCAGTTTTACCAGATGAGTGGATCGAAGGTATTTATGAAAGGGACTTGAGGCTTCTTTCGGTATGCGCGATTCTGGCAATTGGTTTGGCCCCTATGGCCGTAGATGGATTCTCTCAGTTACTTCTTAGCTATGAGTCCAACAACCCTCTAAGAATAGTTACTGGCTTCGGTTCTGGGTTCGTCATTGGCTGGTGGTTCTGCTCCGCTTTCTCCGCCAAACCAAATTTCTTTACTGGGCCGCAGGATGTTGAGCTACCAATAGGTTCTAGACTAGTTGAGCGGTAATCACTATCCTACCCACCAGCCTGCGAGATCTTGAAAATTCTTTGGGACAGATTTCTTCGATCCGGTTCCAAGGATTGAGAGACGGCCCATGGTGTCGATGAGATCGCTTTTGTGGCTACCCGACTTGATTATCTGACCTATGCAGAAGCGCAAGTGAGTCTTCGGATTTTCTGATTGCCACCTAGTTATTGCCCTTCGAAGTGGCCAAATTGCTAGGACCAATCTACCGAATGGAAATACGTCATCCCTTAGCTGGGACTTCGGGGCTTCCCTCCCTATCAGAGTCTTTCTCTGGGATATCCAACCAGAGTTTGTTAGGAATCTCACAATTCTCTGAGTATGCCTCAAGGAGACGCATCTAACGGGACCCATGGCAGTTCTGAGTTCTGAGATATCCGCAGAGTCCACGAGAGATAGAGTCCCGCAAACTGAAGACATTGAGTGATTTAGGATATTCTTTGGAAATTGATCGAACCTTTTTAGTTCCGAAGTTTTCATTGAAGACAATGCATTATTGTGGAGTTCTTGAGCTGATTTGAGGACCCTCCAAGGGGGTCTTTGATCCAACCAGTCTGACCTTCTCTTAGCAGGACCGACCCCTATGCCAGATAGCGTGCTCTGACCCTCTGACTTGGCAACTATCGAATGCAGTTGTAATTGGTCCACCTTTTCCATGTTGACATTTATTGGATTTGGCCTTCTGTGCATGAATGATCGAATGTGATCCTTCAGTAGTTTTCTGAAGTTTTCCTGGGTAGACTCATTTAGTATTGGCCCAACAATAGCCCCCATGTCAAACGGAGTAGGTAGTTCTTCCTCGCCTGAGAAAATCATCTTGTAACCTTCTCTGATACGTTTCTGGAGCTCAGATGTCTCAAAGTACTCTTCCTTGTTTGAAAGGCCCCTGAGGGTCTCTGTATTAATTCGGTTTAATGCAATATCCGGATCGCAATCGACCCAGATGCATAAATCGGGAATCAGTGCTGCAGAATTCATTTGGGTCGTCTTTTCTACTCCGATTCCCCCAACAATTCCCTGATAGACGAGTGAAGAGTGAATATTTCTCTCACTTACAACTGCCCTGCCCTCTTCAAGGCGTGGAAGGACCCAACCGTGTGAATGGTCGAGCCTATCTGCGGCGAAAAGCCCGGCCTCCTGCTCAGGAGACATAGATTTCTCCCTTACTGAATCAATAGCAAGCCTCCCTAGTGGGTGGTTCCTTCTGGGCTCACCGGTTGACTCGACTGAAGTAAAGCAGAACTCAGATTCAAGTACCTCTGAGACAATCTTGGTTGCTAGGCCTTTACCGCTCCCGTCCCCGCCCTCAATGGAAAAAAGAAACATGCTACGACCCTGAATCCTCAACGCGTTCTCCAGAAAACTGTTCCTTCGAAAGCGTAACCAGGCTCATTCCAACCAAAATCAGAAATGGGCCTATGAAAATCATCCCTCTGCTCCACAGACCTAGGAAAGATAGCCACCAGGACCTACGATAGTTATTCCCCCGATAAGCCTCAATTCCACCGAAAACACCAGCTAGGCCCAATAGAAAAGTAAGGAATGCTATTGCAGTAGAAATTAGGACGGATTGAGAGAGGTAGCTTTCCCCCCTAGCGTCAATAACGTTCTCACCGTTTCCTGGAGACATTGTGATAACTATCTGTGCGTTATCTCCGGGAATAAAATAGTACTTTGTAGTATTGTTTCCTGGGTGCGTGAATGACAAAAGGAATGGTTTTCTGTTTACTTCTGGAATAGAGAACCTGCCATTAGAGTCTGTGACTGTCTCCTTGCCCGTAATCGCTCCTTCTTCGGAAAGGAGTCTTACTCTTACCCCTTCCATGGGCCCTCCTCCTGAGCTATTTCCTTCAAGAGCCGAATTTACAATTCCGTGAACGTCAGAAAAGTCCTCTGAAGAGTCGAGGTTTCCGGAAAGGATTTCATCTGGGGTGGCTGAAATGAGTAAGACCCCTAGTTGGGCCCCCATGATGCTCCCAACAATTATCATGATCGCCCCGGCAATCCTAGTGGAAGGTTCGTATGACATGTCTTCTAAGAAATACTCGAAATCAATTCCTCCGGAGTCATCTTCATGAGCCATAATGATGCCTACTGGTGGTGGTCCTTGAAGTTGGGCGTTTCAGGATCTTTTTTCCTTTGGATTATTGAGTGAGAAATCGAGAAAGCAACAATTCCTGTCAGAATGTAAAAAATATAATTTCCAGAAGAGTTAGCAGTTGAGGTATTATTTTCTCCAATGGGATGGAAATCTACCAGGTATATTTCAGTCCAATTCTTTCCAGTAATCCAAAAGGCCTCTTCGGATTCATCATAGGCGATTCCGTTTAGAACATCGTTGGAGTTTGCACCCTGGCCTTCAGATAGTGTTTCAGCAGATGCGGAGAACTCTACGTGTCCGGAGCCAGAGTTAATTGCTAAAATTACTTGGTCCAACCAGACATTTGCATAAATAGTCCCCCCTACACACTCCAATTCGTTCAATCTGTCCACTGCCGCCCCATCTAGTGTTACTTGAACAGAATGGCTAATTTCGAAGGTATCTGGATCTCTGAAGGTTAGGAAAGATGATCCGTTTGACATCACGTAGTGTTCCCCGTTGTAGCATATTCCCCAGCCCTGTCCCTCATAAGAGTGGTTTCCAACAATAGTAAAGTCCTGCAAATCTATCTCAAGTGCAATTTCTGATTTCCAAGTTAGCATAATCATTGTGTCGTTTCTGACGGTAATTCCCTCGGCAAATAAAGAGTCGTCGATGGATAAATTTCTGATTACATCTCCTGTCCTCAAATCGATTTCGCTGATTCTTGAATTCCCATATAGTCCTGAGCTCTCGATTAGCGAACCATTCCATATCTCGAGGCCTTGGGTGAATGATGTCGGATCATGGGGGGCAATTTCCAGAACCTTCATTCCCCTGTTCTCAACTTCTCCGGAATTTTCTGCAATCGAGAGAGGATACGTGAAAATAAGAAAAAGCAGGGCCAGCGG
>MDTE01170592.1_pt1 | contig 21703 bp, 13 predicted proteins | sample 811231 | NCBI WGS metagenome assembly MDTE01 (sample SAMN05326651, study PRJNA326480) | marine metagenome | isolation source: seawater | place: Indian Ocean: Red Sea | collected 2010
CACCTGCCACAGAATCGCCGGCCAGAATGCGTTGGCTATTCAAGGGATTGATCTCACAAGCGCCTTCGATCGTCTCAATCCCAGCTGGTTTGAATCGTTTCTTCTCGAACCGGCGAAATACAATCAGGACACTCGGATGCCCCAATTCTTTCCGGATGGCCAATCCCCGTTCATCGACATCCTTGAAGGAAACACCAAGCGTCAGATCGAGGCTATGTGGTCCTATCTGTCACTCAAAAACTCGCTTCAACTGCCCGAGGGGATTGTTCCCGTGGGGGAAGTGGCCATGGAACTGATCCCGATGAACACCCCGATCGTTCATCGAACCTTCATGGATGAGGTCGGCCCCCGGTCCATTTTGACTGGATTCCCCGAAAAACTGAATACGGCATTCGATGCCAATGTGGTCCGACTCGCGAAGGTCTGGCGAGGGCGCTTCTTCGATCACTCCGGGGTAGAGAGCGGCCGGACCGATCGTTTCTTGAAGCCGTTGGGAGAAGACATCCTAGACCTCCCGCCGGGTCCCGCGTTCGCATTACTCGCGTCTCCCCTCGATCCCTGGCCTCTGGTCGAGAAAACCAGCCGGAATACGGGGGGCAGTTTTCGAGGCTACGCATTGGACGCTCAAGGTTGCCCGACCTTCCGCTATCAATTGAGCGATGCCACCATTCGCGAAAAGTCGGAACCGCTCCTTTTCCCCGGAGGCACAATTCTAAAGCGCAGTTTCACCATCGAGCGCAACGGCAAATCACCCCTTTATTTCCTGGCCGCTCAGGGCCAGTCCATCACCGATGAGGGGGACCTCACATTCGGAGTCGACCAGTCCCGGATAAAACTCTCGGGATCACCCACCCCAAGGCCCATTTTCCGTACAGTGGATTCCGGACGCCAGTTACTCGTTCCCATTACCCAAGCCAATAGCACGCTCACTCAAACCATCGAATGGTAACCTCGAACCTCAGCCTCTCCAACATGATGAGAACCTACGCCACCCTCCTCCTTGCGGGCCTCTCCTTGAGCCACGTGGCCGCCCTAGACGAGTCGGACTACTATCGGATTGACACTCTTCCTACCGACAATCTCCGGATGGAAGTGGGAGCGATGATGCTCCGAAGCGACGGACGGATGATGGTCGGCACTCGAACGGGAGAGATCTACATTATTGAAAATGCCTACGGAGATCCCGGCCAGGCCAGGTTCAAGCTTTGGGCTCGAGGGATTGCACAACCCCTTGGACTCCTTGAGCTCGATGGCTGGATCTACACCGCCCAGCGAGGGGAACTCTCTCGTTTGAAAGATACGGATGGCGATGATCGCTGCGATCTCTTCGAGACCGTCTCGGACGATTGGGAAATCAGCGGTAATTATCATGAGTATAACTTCGGGCCGCGAATGGGACCGGAGGGCGAGCTGTGGATTACCACCAACAAACCCTTCGGGGGCGAACCCTACGGAAGAGCCCACTGGCGAGGATGGGCGGTGAAGATCAATCCCAGAACCGGAAAAATGTCTCCGGTCAGCGCGGGGCTTCGGTCGCCGGCAGGCATCGAGGATAGTCCCTGGGGAGACGTCTTTTACACGGACAACCAAGGAGAGTGGTGCAACGCCTCGAAACTTTCGCACCTTGAATTCGGAGACTATCACGGCCATCCCCACGGTCTTATCACCAAGGAACTTGCGGGCGCCCCATTCAACGAATTCCCCGAACCGGTTTCTGGCACCTGGATGAAGGAGATGCACCTGCAGAACCCTCACTTTAAGATGCCAGCCGTTTGGTTTCCCTATGACAAGATGGGCAAGAGTCCAAGCGGACTCAAATGGGACCTCACTGAGGGAAAATTCGGCCCCTTTAATGGCCAGCTCTTTGTCGCAGACCAGCATCATGCGAGTGTGATGCGGGTCGTCCTCGAGGAAGTAGACGGCCATTGGCAAGGCGCGTGTATTCCCTTCCGAGAGAACTTCCAATGCGGCATCATTCGAATTTGTTTCGGAAAGGATCACTCCTTATTTGTGGGCCAATCCAATGCGGGATGGGGCGGCCGGGGCAACAAGCCCTGGGGCATTCAAAGGCTCCATTGGACGGGCGAGGTCCCCTTCGAAGTCCACACCGTCCACGCAACGCCGGAGGGCTTCAAGCTCACCTTCACACAGAACGTTGACCGCGAGGCGGCCACCAATCTGGCAAACTACGGAGGGGAGAGCTACACTTACAAACTGGAGAGCCGCTACGGCGGTCCTGAGGACGACAAAAAGAAACTGGAGATCACCTCCGCTGAGGTTTCACCCGACGGAATGAGTGTCACCCTCAAACTCACCCCTCTCCGAGCGGGTTATGTTCACGAATTGAAATTGAGCCATCTCAAGAACGCCCAGGGGATCGCCCTCCTCCATGAGGAAATCTACTACACCCTGGTCAATATCCCCGAAAACCTCGCCCTGTGAACCCCTTGGAGAGGGATCATGCAACTCGGAATTCTCTCGGACATCCACGATCACATTGAAGGCCTTCGAACGGCTCTTCAAACCTTGCAGGCGACGAACGCTCTCATTTGTTGCGGCGACCTTTGTTCCCCATTTATCATTAAGGAACTGGGCACCCGGTATCCGAACCCGATTCATATCGTGTTCGGGAACAACGACGGCGACCTGTTCCGCATCACTCAAAACAGCAACGCATTCTCGCAGATCCACCTACACGGCGAGTTGGCGGAGTTGGAGTTTGAAGGGTGCCGGATCGGGGTGAATCATTACGACACGATCGGCCGGGTCCTCGCCGAATCAAACCGCTACGACGTCGTCTGTTTTGGCCATAATCATCAATTCGAAGTGAGTCAAAGCGGCGAGACGCTGATCCTCAATCCGGGTGAAATCCTCGGAGGATTGACAGGTCAATCCACTTTCCTTTCCTTCAATCCGTCCGACCGGAGTTACCAAAAGCACACCCTCTAACCCCTTTTCCTGTGCGGCCTGGGACCCGGCCCTGGCAGCAACGAGCCCCACCCTCCGTTCTGACGGAAGCGGACCCGCTTCAGCCCCTTAGACGAGCCCAAGTGACGGGTTCATCTCACTGAAAAAGATGTCCCTCGCCTCCGGACCACCCACCCCTTTGCTTCCAGCCCCGCCTCCATCGCAGACCGGTCGAACTCCCTCACCTCGACACAGATCGTCCCCTGATCAAGGCGACAGTCCCCCCTTATCTCACCACGGCGACCCAGTCCTGATCGCGGTCCTCCGGAGGCAATCCAATGGACGACACCCTTCCTCCTTGAACGGTGTTCTTGGTCCCGGCCTGAAGCCCCCCGCCGTTTCGTGGATCATACCACCGAACCTCGAATTCGCCGTCCGTCCCGGACAAGTTCAATCGGGCCACCCCTCCCTCTGGCAGATAAACCACATAAACCTCGCCGGCTTTGGCAAAACAGTAGATGGAATTGTCATGCTTGGGATTCCCCACCAATTCATCGGCATTCTTCATTTCGGCGAAGGGAAGGGCCTCAAAAAACGCCAACGCGTATCGGCAATAATCCCAACTCTGATCCCGGCTACGCCAGTCCTCGCAAATCAGATCGTTCTGAGGGGCCCGGTATCCGAAGTAGTATTCCACTCCGGCTCCGCCCGCCATCAGGGTACCCCATAAGGTTTGCTTCCGAACTTCATGTTGTGAGTAGATTCTTTCCCCGGTCGAATCCACGCCCGCAAAGCCCTCATAGCCCCAATCGGGCACCTGCCCATGGGCGGCCGAACCCGATTCATCAAACGCCACGACCCAGGGTTGCCCTGAGGCAACCGACTCATTGACCCATTTCACGGTTTGCCAGTGAGTATCGGAAATGTGACTATTCTGCAGGGACATGCCGCTCAACACGGACTGATCTCCCAACAACGGTCGGTAAACCTTATCCTGTTGATTGGGGAACGTGTGAACCACGATCAAATGATCATAAGGATCGAGATCACGAATGTATTGGGCCATGGCCCGTTGCTGTTGAGTCGACTGAGTATTCTCCTCTCCAAGGTTCCAGTTCAGCGCCAACGCGTGGGCAAAGCGGGCGACCAGTTCCCGGCAATACAGCTTCCGCTCAGGACCGAGGTCTCCGCCGTCCAAACTCTCGGGGATTGCCACCCGGGTATTCTGCCCCCGCACATTGTCATCAATTTCATTCTCCTGGAGTTTGAAGTGCAGATAATGCCCTGAGCGAGTCCCGTGATCAAAGACAATGCCCCATTGATCCAACTTGGAACAATCGTAATGGAACTTGTCCTCCCGCGAAACAAAGGGCCAGATATTGTCTCCGTCGCCCCCGGCATTATAGGGCAGAAATGAGAAAACGTTGCACCCTTTGCCGGCAAGATAATTCAAGGCCCCGATCATCCCCTTCCCCTTCCCTTTTTTCCAAACCGGATCGCCCTCTCGCCAGTCCCTGAGATGAGGAGCCCAGGTCTTTAGAGGAACGTTTTTCTTTCGAGCTTCCGTCCCGTCAAAGTCGGCATATCCCAAAAACGTCTCCGGAGCATCAGCACCCGCCTTCAAAAAAAACTCCCCCGAACCGGCGAATCGGAGGTAGCGTTGTCCCACGTACTGTAAGCGACCCTTCGCCCGCAAGTCGCGCCCCTCCTTGTCGGAGGCCGCGACGGGAAAGCTCACCTCGACACCATCGAACCCTGGCAACAAATCGGTGTGCGCGGCACGATCGATGGCGGCGTCCTTTCCCATCACGAAGGAAACCTTGGCGTTCCAGGTCCCCACTCGGTCAGGAACAAAATGAGCTCTCCATTGGTTGCCCGCCACAGCTGAGGAGTTGGCCGCGTTCCCATCCGCCGCAAAATAACCGGGAACCTGGTATTCCTGCCCACCCGCCTGATGCGTGAAGGTCACCGTCATGCAAAGATCTCGAAAGGGGTTCGGAAGGTTGTCCAACTCGTGTGCATAGGGTCCGTTTTGAGTGAGGGTGATCTTGTGCCATTGCTTGAGTTCTCCGGACAAAGACAGATTGCCGTCTCCTGCCGGCAATCGGGGCATGACCAGAGACGGCCCCGGTCGGATGGCTTGGTTCGCCTCGGGAAGTTCCGGCACTCCACCCGATCTTAACCGGGATTGCGGCCCGGTTCCCCGGGGGCGGGCAAATTCCCGATTGGTTGTCATCAAGAACTTGTCGAATTCAAATCCGTCTTCCCTCATCGAGAATTGCACCGTGTGCACACCGGCCGACTCGATATCCAGGAAAATCCGGTAAGGCTCGCCACAATGATGAGCCTGAGTACGCTGCTTGCTCTCCCACCGCCAAGAATGCTTTCCCTGACACCATTGCATCCGCTGTCCCGATTCAGGCCATTCCCCATCCAGGCCGACATGAATGCCGTTGTCCTCCGTTCCCGTGGAGTAAGCCCTCACCCACACGTAATAGCGACCCGGTTGGTTGAAGTGAATCTTGTAGGACAATACGGCAAGACGCCCCGGCGTATTCGCAAAGTTCTCATTGGAAATCAATGGGTGATGATGGTTGTGGCGACCGTCCGGCAGGCATTCCAGATACGCCCCTCCACTGGCGGTTCGCCCATGGCCGCGATCGGCATCGTAGGCCATGAAGACCTCGTGCCCGCTCCCCTGACGAAACCAGGCCCGCTTGGAGGCTTTAGATTGCTGGGCAAAGTGTTCCGCCTCAACCGCAACCAACCCATCCCGCTCCTCAAAGACCAGGGGTTCCTTCGACAATGGGAGCGTCAGCAGTGAATCGTCAGCCGTCGCCACGGAAGCTAAAACGAGCCCCCATGCCACCAGCCACTGAAGGCCCACTTCACGAATATTCATCCTCTTCATTGATTCTTTTTTTGGTTCGACTCTAAAAAGTCTAGCAGGTTTCAAAATTCAAAAACAGCATTCCGCTGGGCCCTCGAATTGTTCGACCGCCTGCAACAAGGCCTCATCCGACCCGACATTACCGGGGAACACAACATACGGCAGCCCCGGGAAACGGGTTTCTACTCCCGTTTCCCACACCGGCACTCCCGGCAACAAGGCTCCCTTTACCATCGCTCTTCTGACCCCCAAACCGTGAGTCGCTAGGTCGCTCGCGGTGATTCCTCCCTTGGCGATGACATACGCTGGAGCCACCTCCATCCCCCGCAGCAATTCGACCAAAGCGGCAGACACCTGGCGTGAGACCGCCAAGTTGGATGACTCCGATTCACCCAGGACCAGGGTGCGACTCGTATAAACCACCGTGCTCTTCCCGGCTCGCAGACACTCGCCGACCGAATCAATCAACGGGCCAACGCCATTGGACTGCCCCCTCAAGAAGCGGGGCACATCCAATTCAAATGCGGGCAGACGGCCGGCACGCAGAAGGCACTCGAGTTGAGCCGTTGACTTCGGCACATGCGACCCCACAATCACGAGCCCCCCCGATTTTTGCTCCGGTGGAGGGGTCCAGGTGGGGACTTCGGTCAATCCGATCCGGGTCGATACAAACTGAGCACCGGTTCGAAACAGAAACCGCTTTCCTTCCCGTTCCGCCTGAAGGATCGCGGCGACCACCCTCTCAAGATCGCTTGGAGCAGCGGCATTGACGACGCACATCTGGCCATTGTTCAAATTCTCGAGTCGCTTCCGGATCACGCCGATGTCACCGGAGCGGATGGTGTCAATGCCGAGGCTCGCCACCGAGCCGGCCGGAATCCGGCCCTTCGACTTTTCCTCCACCCAGCGGCGCAGATTGGATGAGCGATACCCAAAGCTCGCATCGCGCGCAAAGGGCGTCTCGGAGGCCGGAGTGAGAGCATCCCCCTCAGCAACGTAATGCACATCATCAACGGTATACCGTCCTCCCGCCTCAAAATAGGGAATCAATAGCACGCCATCAAACGGCCCCAGTTCTTCGCAGAGGACATCGATTTCCTGCGGGAAGTGCCCTCGCAACGTCGAGTCGCTCCGACTCACAACCTGAAACGCCCGCCCCCCTGCCGCCTCCTTGAGCCGGCGGGCGATCTCCCGATTCAACGTTGCCGCCTCCTCACCGGCAAGGCTCCTGGTATTCGTTAACACGTAAAAACAGGGGGATTCATTGGCAAATTCCTTCTCCAAACGCGCCACCGTCCACTCGGTGAGCACCGGGATACCGCATACCGTTTGAGTCCCGGTGGGATCATCGTCTAGAACGACCAGTTTCGGGAGGCCAGCCTCAAGAGCGCTTTGAATCGCCGAAGAGATCGTCCCCGGGTTGACCGGAGGAAGGGACTCAAACAACTGGCGTTTCTTCATCCTCATGGCGGCAGAGGGCATCCCATCAATCACTCACCTCGACCGGCATCCGCGTCTCGTTCGCTTCATACACCGCCTCCTGAACCGCCAGGGTCCGAAGATAGTCCGGCCCATTGGTCTCGAAGTTTTCCCCGGAAATCATCCGATCAACAAAATGACGCTGGGTGAGATAGCAACAATCTCCCGCAAAACCGATTGCCTGGTGAGGGTAGTCATGATTCACCTCCTTCTCACCGAGGCGCTGGATCGTGATGCGCCCGTCCGGATACAACCGGAGCGCTCCCCCATTGCCCTCCACCAGGAATTCACCAAAGGTGTATCGAGCGTTGTCATAGTTCGGTTCGTTATATCGGTTCGCATCCCAATTCCCAAGCGCTCCGTTTTCAAACTCAAATACCACCTGTCCGCAATCCTCTCCCTTGATGCCCGAGTTCAGTCGGCGCAACCAGGCCATCACACGTGTGATCTCTCCACCGAGATAGCGGAAGGTGTCAATGAAATGTACCCCCGTTTCGTAGATTAGCAGTTTTTCGTAGTCCCGAAAATAAGGCTGTCGGGCAAGGTAGGCATCATCGCCCCAACCATCCCCCATTCTCGCCCGAAAGGAGAGGGAGTGAAGCCGTTCCCCAATGGCACCTTCATCCATTAACCGTTTCAGTTCGCGGTGCCACGGTTGGAAACGAAAGTTCTCGTGAACCATGAACCGGATCCGGTCCGCCTGACTCTGAGCGACAATCGCCTTCCCGTCTTTGAGGCTGGGCGCCAGAGGCTTTTGGCAGATCACGTGAATCCCTCGTTCGCCGGCACTCCGACAGATCTCCTGGTGGGAATCCGGCGGCGTAATCACATCGACAAAATCAGGCTTCTCCCGATCCAACATTTCCTCATAGTCAGCGTACCATTGACCGATTTTATACCGATCCTTGATCACCTGGGCCCGCCCTTCGTCACGATTGGCAAAGGCGACCAACTTCACCTCCGGAATCCGGGCCCATGCCTCGTACTGAAAATGCGAGAAATAACCCGCACCGATACAAACCCCACGCAATGTTCTCATCGACTCTTTCGGATTCTCATCCGAGCCTGGAAAGAGGTCGAGAACATTGATCCCGCCTCCTGTTCCTCCTCCGCGAAACCGTTCCAAGGCAGCCCCCGATTCTTAATCGTGTTCTCTGTTGAGACCCATGGTTTCTTTCATCCTCAGATCGCAACAGCTGAACCCTGTCCCAATCGGTGGATGCCCCTTCCACTCATCAAAAAAAGACTTGGGCTTGAATGACCGCCCCAAGAGTCCTCCCATCTTCCAGATTTTCTTGCTCTCTGTTCAAAATAGGACGACATTTCACTTCTTAATCCGGCCGCTGGAAACCTGGCGGAACGCGTTGATGACCAACCGCTTTGATTCAGCACAAACTTGGGCATGCAAATCGGGCTCCGTCCTTTGCCTGGTGATTGTCCCCCTTCTTGCCGCCTTCGCGACCGCCACGGCATCGGGCAACCCCGGAGAGGACTTAAAATTCTTCGAAAGCAAGGTACGGCCGCTCTTGATTGAGCATTGCTATGAATGCCACTCATCGGAATCCGGACGGTCGAAAGGGGGACTGCGACTGGATTCACGACAGGGTTGGCGCGATGGAGGCGATTCCGGCCAAGCAATCAAGCCGAACCATCCCGAGGCAAGCCTGTTGATCCAGGCCATCCGCTACGGCGACCCGGATCTGGAAATGCCGCCGGATGGAAAACTAGACGACGCCCAGATCAAGCTCCTTGAAGAGTGGGTCCGTCGCGGCGCATTCGATCCCCGGGAAGGGCGCTCGACCGCACCATCCCAGAAAATGGATCTGGAGAAAGGCAGGCAGTTCTGGGCCTTCCAAACACCCGAGGCGAGCCCTCCCCCTGTCGTGGAAGACGCCGCATGGCCAAGTTCGCAAATCGACCACTTCATCCTCCATCATCTCGAGGCCGCCGGACTCGATCCCAATCCCGGAGCCAGTGACCGGGACCTCATCCGCCGCCTGTATTTTGATCTCACCGGACTCCCACCCACCCCCTCCCAGTTGCAGGAATCCCTGTTATTTCCGGCACCCACACGAATCGCGAACGTGGTCGACCGCCTCCTGGCCGATCGGCACTTTGGCGAAACCTGGGGCCGGCACTGGCTTGACCTCGCCCGCTATTCGGAGTCGACCGGCGGCGGGCGCAGTGCCCTCTTGCCTCAAGCATGGCGATATCGGAACTACGTGATCGATGCCTTTAACGCCGACAAGCCCTTCGACCTGTTTCTCCGTGAACAAATCGCGGGAGACCTCATGCCCTATTCCAGTGATCATCAACGCGCTGAACAGCTCATCGCCACTGCCTTCCTCGTTCTCGGCCCAAAGAATCTCGATCTCCAGGACAAAGAGCTGCTGAGAATGAATACCGTTGATGAACAGATCGATACCGTCGGTCGAGTGTTCATGGGGATGACCATTAGTTGCGCCCGGTGCCACGACCACAAGTTCGACCCCATCCCCACCCAGGACTACTATGCACTGGCCGGCATCTTTCGAAGCACCCGAACCTTGAAACGAAGCAATGTCTCCACGCTCACCTTGCGAGACCTGCCCACCAGCAACCGGCATCGTCAAGCACTCGCCTCATTCCTCTTAGAGAAAAAGAAGCTCGATCAGGAACTCAAACGCCTGAAAGCCCTGGAGCCCCCCGCTGCGGGAGAAACCCTCTCGACGGTCGAGAACGCGATTGCGGAACTCTCCCATCATGAACCCGATCCGATCCCCCAGACCCTGGGGGTTACCGACGAGACGTTGACTGAAGATTACCAAGTCTGCATCCGAGGCAATGTTCATCAGCGAGGTGAAGACGTCCCCCGCGGCTTTCTGCGGGCCATGACGCCCCCCCCACACAATCCTCCCAGCATCCCCCACGGCCAAAGCGGGCGCCTTGAATTGGCCGAATGGATGAGCAACCCCGCTCATCCACTGGTCGCCCGGGTTTGGGTCAATCGAGTGTGGAGCCATTTGTTCGGCAGCGGACTGGTCCGTAGCGTCGATAATTTCGGGACTCAGGGGGACCGACCCACCCACCCCGAACTTCTTGACCACCTGGCCAGTCGCTTCGTCCACGATGAATGGTCAACCAAGCGGCTCATTCGCGCGATGGTCCTCTCCAAGACTTACCAGCAAAGCACCGCATTCCATCCGGAAAAGGCGGCCGCGGACCCTCAGAACCGCACCCGCTGGCGAATGGAACGCAAGCGCCTGACGGCCGAGGCAATTCGCGACGCAATGCTGCTCATTTCAGGAACGCTATCGGAGGAAGCTGTCGACTGCCTATTTCCGGAAGCCGCACAGAAAGACACCGCGCTCCAAAAAGTGACCCTGGATGTTCCGAGCCTCGTGAATCCTGCCTATCGCAGCGTCTATATCCCCGTCCTCCGGGAGGAAGGCTTGAATCCGCTATTGCGCGCCTTTGATTTCGCCAACCCCAGTTTCCCGGTAGGACGCCGCAATCAGAGCATCCTCCCCACCCAAGCGCTCTACCTCATGAATTCCGAGTTTGTGCAGGAGCAGGCGCTTCGGGCCGCTACCCGACTCCTCGCCGATTTTCCGACCGCCGAGACGGTTCCTTTGCTCGAGCAGGCTTATCTCCGGGCCCTCGGCCGCCGCCCCTCAACAGAGGAATCCCAGCATGCCCTGACCTACCTCGGAACAAATCACTCACTGGCCTCAGAGCAACTGAAGCGGTGGAGTCATTTCATGCATTCGCTCTTCGCCTCGGTTGACTATCGATTCCTCAAATAACCCATTCGATGAAGACGCCCCCCCTTTTCACCCGACGCGAGATGCTCCAGCGAACGGCTTGCGGATTCGGATCCATCGCCCTTGCAGGCCTCGCTCGAGATCACCTGTCGGCCAGCTTGAGCAATCCCCTCGCCGCCCGGCAGGGACATTTCCCGGCACGCGCCAAGCGAATCATTTTTATTTTCATGCAGGGAGGGCCGAGCCACGTCGATAGCTTCGATTTCAAGCCCCAGTTACTGGCCAACCATCAAAAGGAAGTCGATATCCTCGGCTATCGATTCAACGATTTCCGCCAAATGACCAAGCGGACGATGATGAAACCGCTTTGGAAGTTCAAACCATATGGTCAATGCGGCCACCCCGTCTCCGATCTCTTCCCGGAAACCGCCAAACATGTCGACGATCTCTGCTTCCTCCACGGGATGCATACCGAGGGGATCGCGCACGGCCCGGCCACTCTGTTCCTGCACACCGGCTCGGTCAATCAAGTCAGGCCCTCGGTTGGGAGCTGGGTGAGTTACGGGCTCGGAAGCGAGAACGAAAACATGCCGGCCTTCGTCAGTCTCATGCCCACCGAACGCATGGGCGGCCCTCAGAACTACGGCAACGCCTTCCTCCCCGCCATCCATCAGGGGACCGCGATCGGTCGAGCCGAGCAACCGGTGTCCAGAATTGGAATCGACCACATCCTCAATGAGCGAATGACTCCCGGCGAACAGCGCCGGCAATTCCAGTTACTCCAACAACTCAATCGAAGCCAAGCTCATAGCGCGTCCTCCGAAGATGACATCGAGGCAAGCATCAACGCCTTCGAATTGGCCTACCGAATGCAGATCAATGCCCCTGACCTGACCAGTCTGAATGGGGAAACCGAGGCCACCAAGGCGATCTACGGGATTGGGGAGAAGGAAACGGACGCTTTTGGAAAACAATGTCTCATGGCACGACGGATGGCGGAATCTGGCGTGCGCTATATCCAGGTCAACTACAGTGACAATCACGGCGGCAATCCCCGATGGGATCAACACGCCAACATGCCCAAGCATGCCGAACACGCCAAGGCCGTCGACAAACCCGTCGCCGGCCTCCTCCAAGATTTGAAAGCCCGAGGTCTTCTCGAAGACACCCTTGTCTGGTGGGGGGGAGAATTTGGCCGGACTCCGTTCTCGCAAAATAACAATGGGCGAGACCATAACCCGCACGGATTCACCGTTTGGCTCGCCGGAGCGGGTATCAAACCCGGAGTCTCCTACGGCGCGACAGATGAATGGGGCTACATGGCCGTGGAAGGAAAAACCCACATGCACGATCTCCACGCCACCCTCCTTCACCTCCTGGGGTTGGATCACGAGCGCCTGACCTACCGCTACGCAGGACGAGACTTCCGTCTCACCGATGTCTACGGCCAAGTCGTCCACGAGATCCTGGCCTAACTGGCACCGCAGGGCTGTGTCGCCTGGCCGATCCAATCCTGTGAAGCGGGCCAATCCCTCCTTACCCAAAATGATGTCACAGGGCCGGGGCCAGCCAACCCTAGAGTTTGGCTAGTTTCCTGTTTCATTTCACCGAAATTATGGTAAGAATTCATTCAATCTATGAATGCGATAAGACACCTCATTCTGGTGTGCCTAGGTCTTCTGACCTTTGCACCAAACCTCTCGGCTGTCGTGAAAGATGCCGCTCAATTGCAAGGCAACCTTCTCGAAGACGGGACAGCAAACCTAAATAGTTCAACACCTAAATCGATTCTCTGGAATCTGGCGTCCTCCATCGATCCGACGGCGTTTGAGCACTCCTTCGAAACCGGGCACCAACTGAAAGTTCTGAAGGACGGCGATTATCTGGTTCTGGCGACCGTCCCTTATGCGACTCTGCCCAATGCGGCTGATAATCGACCGGTTCAAAAAATCGAGGTCTACGTCAATGGCGATCGGGTTCCTGGGACGATCGGACAATCCTCTTACATCCGGAACCAACCCCGGAACGCCAATATTCAGAACGAGTCTTCTGACCACTCCTATTCGTTGATCCCCGATCTCAAAGCCGGAGACGTGATCGAGGTGAAAGTGAACAAGCACGGCTCGGTCGCCAACATCAGTCAAATCAGCGCTGCGGCAACGCTCTACGCGGAATTAGTCGATGACAGCCGATCCGTGTTCGCAGGGCTCACCTCCGGCCCCGCCGACGGGGATACCAGCCTTCTCCGGGATGTGGAGAACGGCGAGGATCCAGCACCGATTGCTTGGGATTCCATCCGAAAGGATTCGGGCTACACCCACTCCGACGGTGGCGAATCGATTTCACTCTCGAGTGGAAACTATCTCGTTTTTGTCAACCTCCCCCTCAACGGCCCCCGTCAACGAGCCTCCGTTGCCGGCCGCGTCCTGATCGATGGAGAACCGATCGAATTGGGAGCCTTTCAGCAAGGCTACATCCGGGATGCCAACGGTCATGTCAATTCCTCCATCCACTATGCCGGGGTCCTCGAACTTTCCGGAAATAGCCGCTTGAGCATCGAAACCGAGCAACGGGCGGTTGTCCCCAACGATCGCGGCCCGATCATTATTGCCGACGGAACCCAAGGGTCGATCTACATCGAACGTCTCGGGTCGGACGGCGTTTTCCGAAGCACTGCCGCCGAGGTCGATGCCGACGTCATCGACAACTTCAACCCCCCTCAAAAGGCCGCTATGCTATGGGACTCCGCCAATATCAGTGACACCGGGACCTACAATCATTCGAGTGGTGATTCCGAAGTCACCGTTCGATCCGCTGGATCCTATCTGCTGGTCTACCACGACAACATGCAGAGCTCGGTGAACCGCCCCAATCCCAAGATTACCGTGGAAGTCAATGGGGTCGAGGTCCGCGGGGCCGAAACAAAAACTCACTACATTCGCAACGCCAATGGCCACAATCACTCCTCGGCGGCTCTGGCCATTGTTCTCGAGGACTTGTCCGCCAATGACCGAATCACCGTGAGCACCGTCGCGGAGGGACAACAGGGAAATGTGGTGGTCGATGACTTCGAACTGGCAGTGGCCTCGGTGGCCCTCATCAAGAAGGAAGATGCCGACTTCGGCGACGCTGCCATCGCGCCTCGTTTTGTCGGCTACGGCGGAGACGAAAACGGCTGGTTTCTCAATTTTCAAGAGTTCAGCGCCCCAATCGATATCGGCACGATCACGGCCATGGAGAACGGAGAACCGGTCGCCGTCCAGGCCAATCGCTCGGGCAGCATCGTCACCGTTTCCCGCCCCTACCCCGCAATCACCGACATTAATTATCCTGCGCAAGGGGAGGCTCTCATGGTCGAGGTGAAATTCGGGGACCATTCGGCGACTGCTTCCATCAATGTGCCCCAAACCTTCGTGTCATTGAGACCCGAATTGATTGCCAGCGCTGATGTGGATTCATCCTCCTCGGGCTTCACCGGTGAGATTTCTCAAATCAACGTTCGCCAGATCGGCAATAACAACCATTGGTTCCACAACAACCAAGAGGGGCTCGCCGAGCTCCAACATGCAGGACTGGCGACCGACCTCTCGGGTCAGCCTTATCGCAATCAAATTGACGTCGACTGGGAAAATGCGGACGGTTGGGTTCGCCAAGATCCCTTTGAAACCGACCTGGTCAACTACGATCAGGCAACCGACGAAGGGCCGGGGGGCGATAACTTCGACGATGCTACCGGCCATCCCAACACCCGTTTCCCGGGAATCGGACCAGACAACGATCCTGACTACGAGGCCGACGATCCCGACACCGACGGTCTCGTCGGGGTTTGGACCACCTGGATTGAACTCCCCAAAGGGATCACCACCATGGGCGTCAACAGCGACGATCGATTCAAGGTGACCTCCGGATTCAGCCCCGAGGATCAACAGGTCCTGGTCGGACTCCAAAACGGCGGCGGCGGTGCCACGAACTTCACCTTCGACGTCGTCACCTATGAGGCTGGCACCTACCCCTTCCGACTGCTTTGGTGGGAAGGCCGTGCCGGTGCCAGTGTTGAATGGTTCACCGAAAAAGATGGAGAGCGCCACCTGATCAACGATCGAGCTGATCCCAATGCATTGAAGGCCTACAGCAAAGGAAAGGGACGACCCGCCGTCGTCGATGCGAGCCCCACCGGCAACCACTTTGCCGAGCAAATTGCCATTCAGATTGAAACGGGAATTGGCCTCTCCAACCTCAAGCTCTCGGTGGACGGGACCGCGGTGAATGCGACGGTTGTTGAGGGATCCGGCCGCACCAGCGTTTCTTATTCCCCCGACGGAGGCTTCGCGGAAGGCCCCCACAGCTACACCGTGAGCTTCGAGGATAGCGCAGGATCCCACCAGAGAACGTTCTCATTTGAACAACCCGGTGGTGTGGAGGCCGTTCTGCGGGCGAACCCCTTTGCCTACTGGCGCCTCGGCGACTGTGAGGGAGACAGCGCGATCGCATCGATCGGCCAGAATCTCGATGCCCGATACGTCAATGGTGTTGAACTGGGCGCCGAACGACTCGTTCCGGCCGATCCCGGTACATCGATTCGACTCGACGGATCAAAGGAACAATGGGTTTCGATTCCGAACCACTGGCGCATCAATGACGTCGGCTCTGGAGGGCCTCCTCGACGGAATACGACGTGGCATGAGAAATCCGTGGAGCTCTGGTTCAACGCAGATCGACTTCCTCGCGCGGACGGGAGTCTCGATGGAAGCGCCGATCCCAATCGAATGGCGACCCTTTACGAACAAGGGGGTGGCGACCGAGCTCTCGCCGTTTACCTCTATGGCACCGAGGACTCCGATGATCCCAATGAAGCGGAATTAGGCTTCTTCGCCTTCAATCGGATGACGGACAACAATATCGGATCAGCCTGGGGAGCGCCAGAAAACGAACCGAACACCCCTCTTGCCTACATCTCGACGCCCATCACCAAGGGTGAGACCTATCATGTCGTGGCTTCATTCGACGGGGATTTCACCCCCAACGATCAAGGCCTGAGCGGCGTCATGCGTCTCTTTGTCAATGGCAAACAGGTTGGTGAGGTGGAAGGCGTCGGAGTTCTCTACAACCATACCGGTGACGTTCGCTTGGGTTGGGCCGATATTCGACGCCATGACAACTTCAATGGTGCCTCGGGCTACTACAGTGGCCGCATCGACGGCGTCGCTCTCTATGGGCGGGCACTGAGCGTCGCCGAAGCCAAGGCACACTATACGGCAGGCTTGGTCGAAGTGCCGGCAATCGATTGCGGCAGCGAGCCTCCTCCTGTAGTGATCGAGCCGGAGCCAACGCCGGAACCGCCTGTCGTTCTCCCTCCGATCGTGCTTCCGCCCATTCCGGGACAGCCCGCCGGACCGGCGAGTGTTGAAATCATTCGGGCCGCGGACGGCACGCTCTCGATTGCCTTCAGCGGAAGCCTCTCCGCCGGGCCAACCGTGGACGGACCGTTCCTCCCCATTCCGGGGGCGACGTCACCTTTCGTCGTGAACCCGGAAGCGGCATCCCAGTTCTTTATTGCTCGCTAGGAACAGGCCGACGACCTGCTGGAAGGGGAGATTCCTTGAAGGGATCTCCCCTTTCTTGTTGGCAGTCACCCACCCTCCTCAATAGCCCGGCTGCAGCCAGGTGAAAAAGCCCCTCTTTCCGCCGACCCTTGCCTTCCCAAAGTGCCAGAACGCCGTTCCCGTAAGCTAGGATTTCGGAAGCTCAAGCGAGGCGATTGACGCCATGATTCGCTCGGAGATTTCCGGATAGACCGCCTTCATTCGAGCCTTCCCCTGGGCCCGGGCCGCTTCAATCGTCTCATCAAACCGAATTGGCTGACCGAATACCACGGAGATCTTCCTCGGTCTCGGCAACCACATTTTACGGGAATAAGCCTCAAACGAACCGAAAACTCGAACCGGCACGACTGGTGCACCTGATTTGGCGACGGCCAAGCCCACCCCTGAGCGAGCCGGCAACAAGCATCCATCGAGACTCCTGGTTCCCTCCGGAAAGAGCACCACGGGCTTCCCCTCTGCCAATCGCGCCACGATGGATTTGAGTCCTCGGGGGCTCTTCCCTTCCCGGTCGACCGGCAGGGCATTGATCGATCGAATCAACGCGCCAAGGAGAGGCACCCGGAAGAGCGATTCGCGGGCCAGATAGGACGCTTCCCGTCGAGCCGCGCTGCCGACAAGCGGCGGATCAAGGAAGGACGCATGGTTGGACGCCAGGATCACCGGCCCCGATTGAGGAATATGGTTCTCACCATGAACCCTCCAACGAAAATAAAGCGTGAAAACACTCCGGAAAAGCAACCAGTAAAAACGGTAAAGCGGCCTCATGACGCGGCTCCCCCAGGCCCACTCAACACGCCTCTTCCTTCATCCGCTCCCGGATCTTCTCGAGAATCAACCCACTCGATTCTTCGGGGGTTTGATCGGAGGTATCAATCAAAACCGCACCCAACGGAACCATCAGAGGGGCCGCAGCACGCTGGCTGTCCCTCTGATCTCGGGCGGCCAGATCCTCTCGAACCCCCTCCGCCTCGCGTCGACGAGAACGGGCACTCAGCTGGGCATCGAGGTAAAACTTGTAGTTGGTTTCGGGAAAGACGTTGCTGCCTATATCCCGCCCCTCCATCACCAACGATCCAAACTGCAAACACTCCCGTTGCTTCCGTTTCATCCAGTCCCTTACCTTTGGTACAGCAGCCACGTGAGGCACCCAGGCGCTGGTTTCCTCGGTCCGGATTTCACGTTCCGGAAAGTAGTTATCAACCAGCAACCGGACCATTCCCTCCTGACCAATCAGTTTTGTCTTCCACTGCCGGCACAATTGCCCCACCGCTTTGGGGTTCTGAACGTCGATCCCACTCTGTCCCGCATACCAAGCCAAGGTCCGATACATCGCTCCGGTATCCACATAGAAGAACCCCAGGGCCTTCGCCACCAAGCGCGCATTGGTGCTCTTACCGCTGGCACTCGTGCCATCCATCGCGATCACAATATCGTTCCTCGTCTTCATTCGTCGTCGTCTGATTAGCCTTGCGCCACCAAGTCCTCCGACAAGAGCGGCGCTCCCGTGCGTCCATCACGAATGACCGCGCCCACTCCATGCGGTGCTGGCATCGCCAGTTTCTGGAAAAAGTTCGGAAAGGTTTTGCGAACGCAATTGGGATCCTTGATCCGCAACCCGCCGGCCTTGAGCGCGAGAACAGCGAAACACATCGCCATCCGATGATCCTGGTAGGTTTCGATGGTTGCCGGCTCGACGCGGCCCGGCTGAACTCTCAGGGTATCGCCCTCCTCGCTGACCGATACGCCGCACCGCTGCAATTCGGTTCTCAGTGCCACCACTCGCTCGCACTCCTGCAACCGCAACCGCCCCAGATCGGTGAACTGGCGAGGCTCACTGCCCACGCTTGCCAAAACGATGGCCGTCATGATGCTGTCCCCAAGATCCCTTTCACGGGACACCGATTCAGCCCCTTCCATCAGGTGGGGAAACTGGGCGTCAATCTGCCACCCCGACTGTGGCCAGTGTTGCACGCGAACGCCCTTCTCAGAGGGAAACCCCAGCCCATTGAGCGCCCAAAAATAACTCCCACTCGACGCATCCGGTTCGATGGTAAAGGAAGAAAGGCCCTCTCGAAATCGGCGAACCATTTGCGCCGTCATCCAAACGTAGGGCGCAGCCACTTGAAGATCCTCGGGGCCTTGGATCTGCCACCCCCCCAACGAAGCGACCAATAAGAGCGCCGAGGCAAATTGCGAGCTGTTCCCCATCTCAACCGAACAGGAGGCCTGTTTCGGGCCACCCCCATATACCACCGCTGGAAGCCGGTCATTTTCCGTCTCAATGCGGTAGCCCAATTCCCGCAGGGCGGAAATCAAACCGCGTTGGGGGCGTTCATGCATCCTCTCGACCCCCACCAATCGATAGCACCCCGAGCCGAGGCAAAGAAAAGCCATGAGGAACCGGGCGGCCGTGCCAGCATTCCCCACAAAGAGCTCCAGGGGAGCCCGCCCGCTTCCTCCCCCGGGAATCCGGGCACCCTGTCCCTGTATTTTGATCCTTCGGTTGCTTGGGTCCCCACTCCCCTCTGAAACCTCAATCCGGTAGCCGATCCGTTTCAAGCAATCCACCATCACCTGTGTATCCTCACTCCAAAGAGCTCCCTCCAAGCAAATCTCTCCTTCCGCTTGGGCGGCCAGGATCAGCGCCCGGTTGGTGATGCTCTTTGATCCGGGCACCACGACATCGGCGCTCGGAAGCACCTCAAGCGGATCAATCGAAATGAGGTCCGGCATTGACATCATCGGCATCCCCGTCAATGACTTCGCCATGCCACCCGCCGTTCCCGGGCCTCTTGCAGATAGGCGGTCAGATGCGTTGAGTCCTGCTCTGCAATGAGCACCTTCAGCGCTTCAAGTTCCTCCAAATAGGCCTCGATGGCAGCCACCGCCACATCGCCATTCTGCAAGAGAATGTCTCGCCACATCGTGACTTCGCCCGCCGCAATCCGGGTTGTGTCCCGAAACCCTCCTGCACAGAGTTGAGGCAGTCGAGGGTCCAAGGCGGGATTCAAAACGAGTTTCGCAAGGCCCGCCGCAACGATATGCGGCAAGTGACTCGACCAGCCTACCCATTCATCATGTTCCCTCGGGGACAGCTCAAGAAGCTCCGCGCCAATGCTTGTCCAAAACCGACCGATCCGTTCCCGAGCCGAATCCGACGTTCGGCGAGTCGGTGTGATCACACAGGTCGCCCCCTCGAAGAGATCAGCCGAGGCCGCCGCCACCCCGCTCTTTTCTCCTCCGGCCATCGGATGACTTCCAACGAACGAGGCGGTGCCATCCGAGAGCAACGCCTCCATCTCACGAACCACCGTACGCTTGACGCTTCCGACATCGGTGATGAGCGCGTCATCACGCAGATAGGGGCGGCACTGCTCTACCAGAGAGACCATCTGACTCACGGGCGTGCACACCAAGACGAGGTCGGCACCTTCCACCGCTTCCCTGACATCCAGGGTCCCCGCATCCACTGCCCCAGCCTGAGTGGCCTCTCCGATCGATGCCTCCCGACGCACCCAACCGACAACGGTCTCGGCGAGCTTCCGGGTCCGCAAGGCGAGGCCCAGAGAGCCCCCCAAAAGCCCAACCCCAACCAATGTCACTTTGTTCCAGGACATCCGGCCGGATTAAGAAGCATTTCCGCAGGGGGCGGAAGAAAAAAGGGGAAAAAGCTCACCCAGTTCGGGCCTCCGACCTTGTCACGCAACCCAGCCTCACGTCTTCTCTCCCGCCCCAGCAATCACCAAGCGTTCATCAGGGCTCCATCCAGCCGCCTCGTCGACTCGCTGGAGAATCACCTGGGTGATCTCCGGATCCAGGCCAATGCTTCGGGTATACCAGACTCGCTTCCCAAGCCGTTCAGTGGGATTCCGCCAGGTCGGTTGACCGCTTCGCAGGGCCTTGTTGATCGTTTCGCTCGAGGCACCGAGCATCATGGGGATGTCTTCAAATGAGTGAAGGCCATCACTGATAAAGAAAGGAACCATCACCAGGTTCTTGGTTTCGGAGAGGTCATAGCAGGCCTCGATCCTCGGCTCCTCTTCCATGAAGACGGCGTGGACCGCAGCAAATTGCTCCTGCTGCCGAAGCACCTCCGCCTGATGCTCGATGATCTTCCGCGAGTTGTCATTGTTACCCGTGCCATGCCCCGCAATGAAAAGCGTGACATCATGATCAGGAGGACGGGACGGAAAGGGATGGTGGTCGAGAACATCTCGGGCACGACTCGCGAGGGCATCCGTCATGCTCGTGTGAGTCCCGACGGGATCACAGTAGTAATATCGCTGCCCCCTCTCCTCAAGAATCCGTCGAAAGGAAGCATCCCCCTTCGAGCAAAAACCCAACTCACGGGGGATTACCTGTTGGGTAAAATAGCCCTCACTGATAAAGACTGGCACGACATAAACCGAGGGAGAAAACACTTGGTAGCGAACCGTCGAAATAGACGGTTCCAGCTTCCAAAAGCATTCCTGGACCTCGGCGAATCGGCCTTGCTTTCGAAGCGAATCACCATGGAGATAAATCGGATCACTCGAATCTCCATTCAAGGTCGACCCATGTCCGACCAGGACCAAAGCGGCATCTGATTGCGATCCCTCTGACATCGCCTTTGCTTAACGCACATTGAACTCCATGGCAAGGGGAGCCCCCTCCTTTCGACCACTTTATCAACGATTCTAGTGGACATTAACGCCCGAGAAAGGTTCAGTCCGGTCTTGCGAAGCCCTCAAGCGCCCGGCCGTGACGATTCCCAACTACATTTCCATTCTCCGGATTCTACTCGTACCGGTTTTCATCGCCCTCATCCTTTACTACGTCAATCACGAGGTTGAACTCTATCGACACCTCGCCATCACGGTCTTTGTCCTTGCCATCGTGTCCGATGCCGTCGATGGCTACCTCGCCCGCCGGATGAATCAAACCACCCGGCTCGGGGCCATCCTTGATCCCCTCGCCGATAAGCTCCTTCTGGTCGGCGGCATCGTCGTTCTCAGCATCGATTACCGCCCCATTTTGCCCACCATCCCCATCTGGTTGACCACCTTGATTGTCACCCGGGACACGATCCTGCCTCTGGGCAC
>MDTE01068187.1_pt1 | contig 21702 bp, 22 predicted proteins | sample 811231 | NCBI WGS metagenome assembly MDTE01 (sample SAMN05326651, study PRJNA326480) | marine metagenome | isolation source: seawater | place: Indian Ocean: Red Sea | collected 2010
CGCACGTCGGTGTCGAACTCGCGCACGACGGCGGCCAGCGCCCGGAACTGCTCGGCGGTGACGTCGCCCAGCTCACACCAGGCGTAGGCGGAGACCGTGCCGTTGGCGGCGCCCCTCACCACGTTGGCCTCTGCCCACCGGTCGAACGGCGTCTTCGCCCCGAGCGCCACCGGTACGCCCTGACCGACCAGGGTCGGCGTGACATCGTCGGCCACGCCCGCAGGATCGTCGCCCCACTCGGCCACGACCTCGGGCACGCCGCCCGGCCAGGTCGACGAGGCCGGCAGGAAGCGACGGATGGCGAGCACCCGGCGACGGACCTCGTCGATGCCGAGCTGGTCGACGACCCACTTCAGGCGGGCCCGCAACTTGTTGTCGCGGTTGCCGGTCTGTTCGAACACCCGCAGGACCGACTCGATCGTGGGCAGCAGGTCCTCGCGGGAGGTGAACTCCTCGAGGGCCAGCGCCGGGAACGGCGTGGTGCCGAGGCCGCCGGCGATGTAGACGCGGAAGCCCGGCTCGACGCTGCCGTCGGGATGGGTGCGGCTGGCGGCGATCACGCCCACGTCGTTGAACATGGCCTGGCCGCAGTCGGTGTCGCAGCCCGAGAAGTTGATCTTGAACTTGCGGGGGAGGCGCTGCCCCAGCGGGTTGCGGACGAAGTGCCGGTGGGTCGCCTCGGCCCAGGCGCTGATGTCGAGCACCTCGTACGGGCAGGCGCCGGCCAGGTGGCAGCCCTGCACGTTGCGGACCGTGTCGCCACAGGCCTCGCGCGTGGTGAGCCCGGCCTCGGCGAGGCGGCGCATCACGGTCGGGATCTCGGTCAGCTCCACGAAGTGGAACTGGATGTTCTGGCGGGTGGTGATGTGGCCCCAGCCGCGGCTGTGGTCGACCACCAGGTCGGCCAGCAGGTCGAGCTGGTCGGCGGTCATGGCGCCGTAGGGGACCTTGACGCGCACCATCTGGTTGGTGCCGCCCTGGCGCTGGCCGTAGATGCCGTTGTTGAGGCGGAACACCCGGAACACGTCCTCGGGGACGCGCCCGGCCAGGTAGCCGGCCAGCATCTCCTCGAACTTGGCGATGTCGGCCGCCATCTCGGGGTCGAGCCGTGCGGTCTCGAGCGGGCTGGTCAGTTGAGCCATGACGAACCTCCGTGCTCGCTGGCGGTGGACGTGACGAGGTCGCCCAGGTCGGCGTCGGTGACGTCGAGGGCGGCGACGGAGCCGATCACCAGGATCGCCGGTGCGTGGACCGGCGTGTCCGGGAGGTCGGCGAGGACGGTGCGGACGACCCGCTGGGCGGGCGTGGTGGCCGACTCGACGACGGCCACCGGGGTGGTGGCGTCGAGCCCGCCGAGCAGCAGGTGCTCGGCGATGAGGGCGGCCCGGGAGGCGCCCATCAGGACGACGAGGGTGGTGCCGAGTCGGGCGGCGGCCTCCCAGTCGATGCTGCGGGCGGCCGTGGGGTCCTGGTGGCCGGTGATGACGGTGACGCCGCTCGAGTGGCCGCGCATGGTGACGGGAATGCCTGCGGCGGCCGGCCCGGCCACGGCCGACGTGATGCCCGGGACGACCTCGACGTCGATGCCGGCCCGACGCAGGGCTTCGGCCTCCTCGCCGCCGCGGCCGAAAACGAACGGGTCGCCGCCCTTGAGGCGCACCACGGTGTCGTGGCGGCCGGCGGCGTCGACCAGCAGGTCGTGGATGCGGTTCTGGGCATCGGCGGGCCCGCCGGGACGCTTGCCGACGTCGACCAGGCGGGCCCACGGGGCGGCCAGGTCGAGGACCCGGGCGTCGACGAGTCGGTCGTGGACGACCACGTCGGCCTCGGCCAGCAGCCGGGCGGCCCGGAGGGTGAGCAGGTCGGGGTCGCCGGGGCCGGCGCCCACGAGGAAGACGGTCACGAGGACGCCCCTTCCAGTTCCGGCTCGAGTTCGGGGAGGCCGAGGGCACGGCGCAGCCGCAGGCGGGCGCCGTCGACGTCGCCGGACCGGAGCAGGTCGAGCAGGTCGTCGTCGAGGGCGACCTCCCAGTCGGGCGTCTCGGTGGTGCCGGCCTCGGCCCGCAGGTCCTCGCGCACCTCGGCGGCGAGGGCCAGCAGGGCGGCGTGCTCGGGTCCGATGGTCGCCTCGAGGTTGCGGCGCAGCCAGGCGGCCACGGCGGGGGAGCGGCCGTTGGTCGAGACCGCCACCTGGAGGTCGTCCCGCCGGACCACGGCCGGGAGGGTGAACGAGCAGCGCTCGGGGTCGTCGGCGGCGTTGAGCCACACGCCGGCGGCCTCGGCGTCCCAGTAGACCTGCCCGTTGACGCCGACGTCGCCGGTGGCGGCCACGGCCAGGCGGTAGGAGGCCACTTCGCCCCGCCGGTAGGTGCGCTGGTGCCAGCGGATGCGGCCGTCGTCGGCGGCCTCGGCCAGTTCCGGGACGGCCTCGGGGGCGACCACGGTCACCCGGGCGCCGGCGGCCAGCAGGCCGTGGACCTTGCGGGCGGCCACGGCGCCGGCCCCGACCACGAGCGCGCTGCGGCCCGAGAGGTCCAGGTTCACGGGATAGGGGTGGCTGCTCACCGGTGGATGCCGCATTCCTGCCTGGTGCTGCCGGCCCAGCGGCCGCTGCGGGCGTCGTCGTCGGTCGGGCGCTGGGTGCAAGGCCAGCAACCTATGGATGCGTAGCCCTCAGCGATGAGTGGGTTTAGCACGATGTCGCGTTCGGTGGCGTAGGCCTCGGCCTCGCCGGCCGGCCAGGCGGCGAGGGGGTTCACCTTGACGAGGCCCCGGCGGTCGATCTGGACGATCGGCGTGTCGGACCGGCCGGCGTGGTCGTCGCGTCGCATGCCGGACAGCCAGGCCCGCCTCCCGGCGAGGGCACGGTCGAGGGGGGCCACCTTCCGGGCGGCGCAGCAGGCCTCGGTGGCGACCGCAAACAGGTCGGGGGCGCTCTCGTCGGGATGTTCGACCCGGAGGTGCAACTCGTAGCGGACCATCGCCCGGCGCAAGGTGTCGAGGGTCTCGGCGAAGTGGAGTCCCGTGTCGAGGAAAACCACCTCGATGTCGGGGTCGACGGCCACCGCCAGGTCGACGAGCAGGGTGTCGGAGAAGGAGGTGGTGAGGCAGAGGTCGTCACCGTAGGCCTCGACCGCCCAGCAGATGACCTCGGTGGGGTGGGCCGCCTCGAAGCGCCCGTTCAGCGCGGCGACCTCGGCCGCAGTCAGGGCGGCCGGGCGGCGCAGGAGCACGGGGGTGGCGGTGGTGTTGGCCATCGGGTGGAGGAGGGGTGGTGGAAACCTGAGTGAATCGGTCGGGATTGGGGACCAACCTACAGAGGGCGACTCGCCGAATCAACAGAAACCTGATCGGATTAGTCATATTTAGGGTTGCGGCGTGCGCTGGCACACTGTCGGGATGCGCCGCTCCATCGACGACTACCCCTTCGACGCCGCCGACTACCCACCCGACTACGAGGACGACGAGCTCACGCCGATCTCGTGGGCGGTTGCCATCAGCGACGACTACGCCGACGCCGAGCCCCGGGTCATCCTCACCGTCGAGGAGGTCGGCCGCCCCGGCCAGGGACTGGTGGGCCACCTCTCACCCGACATCGCCCGCCGCCTGCGGGGCGCCGTCCGGGACGCCCTGGCCGAGATCGGCGAGGATCCCGGCCGCTAGCCCCCCAGCGCCGCGATCTTGGCGGCCACGTACTCGAGGAAGAAGCCGGCGTAGCGCGCCTGCACCTCCGGAAGGCGCCAGTCGTCACCCGTCACCACGCCCCGGCACACGTCGGCGCCACAGCGGCACTCCAGCCGGTAGTCGTCGGTGCGGTCCATGGCGTAGTCGTGGCAGAGCTCCTCGTCGACGGCGATGTCCCGCATGGCCACGTAGATGACCTGGCCGCGGAAGCCCACGTTGGCGTCGCACGAGTGGTTGATGCGGATGGCGGTCTGGTCGACCTCCTCGGCCGTACGGGGCGAGAGGTAGAGGTCGTCGTCGATCTGGAGGCTCTGGTCGCCGATCTCGGCGGTGAGGCGCCACACCTCCTCCCGGTCCACGATGTGGCCGGCCTTGACCGCCACGACCTCGCCGGCGGCGATGGGCTCGACGGCGAACACGCCCTTGCCGGCCAGGGCGCCGTCGCGGACCTCCACCTTGGGGGAGCGCCAGCAGTGGATCGGCGGCACGGGCGTGCTCAGTCGTCGGCGAGGGCGTCCAGGTAGCCCGGCCGCTCGTCGCCGCCGTGCACCTCGACCTCGGTGCCGGTGACCCAGCGGGCCAGCGGCGACGCCAGCACCAGGCACATGTCGGCCACGTCCTCCGGCTCGCCCATGCGGCCCGCCGCCAGCAGCCCGCCGATGGCCTCCCGGCGGCCGGCGTCGCCGTAGAAGGCGGCGGCCTCGTCGGTGACGATCATGCCGACCGTGACCGTGACGACCCGCACGGCGGGCCCCCACTCGTGGGCGAGGGTGCGACCCAGGTTGGCGAGGCCGGCCTTTGCAGCCCCGTAGGCGGCGCCTCCCGGGTTGGTGCGGGTGCCCGAGACCGACGAGATGTTGAGGATCACGCCGCCGTCACCCTCCGCCAGGGCGCCGTGGGCAGCCCGGCTGAACGCCAGGGCGGCGGTCAGGTTGAGGGCGATGACCTTCTCGTGGAACCCCATCGAGGCGTCGGTGTCGGCAGGTGGGGCGCCCCCGGCGTTGTTGACGAGCACGTCGAGGCGCCCGTGGGCGGCCAAGGCGGCGTCGACCACCGTCTGGACCTGGTCGGCGTCGCGGACGTCGGCGGCCACGAAGGTGGCGGCCCGGGTGCCGTCGGTCGACGTGACCGGCTCGTCGGGGGCGCTGCGGGCGCAGGTGGCCACGTCGGCGCCGGCGTCGAGGAACGTGCGGCAGATGACCCGCCCCAGGCCTCGGGTGCCGCCGGTGACGAGCACGGCCCTGCCGGCGAAGTCGAGGGGGGAGTCCACGCCCGCACGCTAGCCCCGCCCCCGCCGCCGCCCGTGTGTGGGCCGGCTCGCGCAGGGTATGCGCATGGATGTGTCCTCCGATCCATCGATCCTCCGGGCGTGCGGCGGCGTCGGGAGCGGAAGTCCTGACGTCGGGGTGACGAGGTTCACGTTTTCTGACGGTATGTCAGGTTTGTGGGCGGGCGGCCTCCACGCGTAGCGTCGACGCCATGCCGGACAAGCGCATGACCGAGGACGAGGTGGTCGCCGAGCTCGAGAGCGGCATGACCATCGGCATCGGCGGCTGGGGTTCCCGCCGCAAGCCCATGTCCCTCGTGCGCGCCATCGCCCGCAGCGGCCTCGACGACCTCACCATCGTCGCCTACGGCGGCCCCGACATCGGCCTGCTCTGCGCCACCGGCACCGCCCGCAAGGTCGCCTACGGCTTCGTGTCGCTCGACTCCATCCCGCTCGAGCCCCACTTCCGGGTGGCCCGCCAGAACGCCGCCGTAGAGTTCGCCGAGTTCGACGAGGGCGCCTTCTACCTGGGACTCCTCGCCGCTGCCCACCGGGTGCCCTTCTACCCGACCAGGGCCGGCCTCGGCAGCGACATGCTCACCATGAACCCCGACCTGCGCACCGTGGCCTCGCCCTACCCCGACGCCGACGGCAACCACGAGGAGCTCGTCGCCATCCCGGCCTTCGACCTCGACGTCTCGCTCCTCCACATGAACCGGGCCGACGCCGCCGGCAACGGCCAGTTCCTCGGCCCCGACCTCTACTTCGACGACCTCTTCGCCAAGGCCGCCCGGCGCACCTTCATGAGCTGCGAGAGGATCGTGCCCACCGAGGACCTCCTCGACGAGGGCACCTTCCACACCCTCAAGATCCCCCGGCTCTTCGTCGACGGCGTCGTCGAGGCGCCCCGCGGCGCCCACTTCACCGAGTGCCCGCCCGACTACGGCCGCGACGAGGCCTTCCAGCGCGAGTACGCCGCCACGGCCCGGGACCCCGAGGCCTGGGCGGCGTTCCGGGAGCGCTACGTCGACGCCCCCAGCCACGAGGCCTACCTGGCGGCCGTCGACGCACGGGAGGGGGCCGGATCGTGAGCACCGACGCCACCATCGACCCCACCATTGACCCCACCATTGACCCCACCATTGACGAGGTCTGCGCCGTCGCCATGGCCGAGGCCTTCCGGGGCGACGGCGAGATCCTCTGCAACCCCATCGGGACCACACCGATCATCGGCGGCCGTCTCGCCCGGGCCACCTTCGAGCCCGACATGGTCATGACCGACGCCATCTCGGTGCTGGCCGCCAACGTCCTGCCCGTCGGCGACGACGACGCTCCCCGCCTCGTCGAGGCCTGGATGCCGTACCGGGACGTCTTCGACATCGTCTGGTCCGGCCGCCGCCACGTCGTCATGGGCGCCAGCCAGATCGACGCCCACGGCAACCAGAACCTGGCCGCCATCGGCGACTGGCGACAGCCCAAGGCCCAGCTGCTGGGCCTGCGCGGCGCCCCCGGCAACCTCGTCAACCACGCCACCTCCTACTGGGTGCCCAACCACTCGACCCGCTCCTTCGTGCCCAGCGTCGACGTCGTCTCGGGACCCGGCTACGACCGCGTCGCCGAACTCTCGGCATTCGTGCGCCACAACCACGAGATCCGCCGGGTGGTGTCCAACCTCGGCGTGTTCGACTTCCGCAACGACGAGCACCGCATGCAGCTGGTCTCGGTGCACCCCGGGGTCACCGTCGGCGAGGTCGTCGAGGCCACCGGCTTCGAACTGCTCGTCCCCGACGACGTCCCCGAGAGCCGGCTCCCGACCGACGAGGAACTCCACCTCATCCGCGAGGTCCTCGACCCGCGCGGCCTGCGCAAGGCCGAGTTCCGCTGAGGCGGGCCCGGTGACCGACATGCCCGACGATCCGCGCCTCCACACCCGGCTCTGCGACCTGGTCGGCGTCCGCCACCCGATCGTCCAGACCGGCATGGGCTGGGTGGCCGGACCGCGGCTCGCCACCGCCACGGCCGAGGCCGGCGGCCTCGGCATCCTCGCCTCGGCCACCATGACCTTCGACGAGATGGTCGCCGCCATCGACGAGGTCCGGGCCGGCACCGACGCCCCCTTCGGCGTCAACCTCCGCACCGACGTCGACGACATCGACCGGCGCATCGAGCACCTCATCACCGCCGAGGTGAGGGTGGCTTCCTTCGCCCAGGCACCCGGTCCGGCCACCGTCGCCCGCTGCAAGGAGGCCGGCCTCGTCGCCATCCCCACCATCGGGGCCCGCCGCCACGCCGAGAAGGTCGCCGAATGGGGCGTCGACGCCGTCATCGCCCAGGGCGCCGAGGGCGGCGGCCACACCGGTGCCGTCCCCACCGGAGTGCTCGTGCCCCAGGTGATCGACGCCGTCGACCTCCCCGTCATCGCCGCCGGCGGCATCGTCGACGGACGCGGACTGGCCGGGGCGTTGGCCTGGGGCGCCGCCGGGATCGCCATGGGCACCCGCTTCCTGCTCACGAGCGACAGCAGCGTCCCCGACAACGTCAAGGCCGAGTACCTCGCCACCCCCGCCAACGGCACCGTCGTCACGACCGCCATCGACGGTGCCCCCCAGCGGGTCATCGCCACCGACATGGTCCGCCGCCTCGAGGCCGCCCGCCTCACCCGCTTCCCCCGGGCCGCCGCCAACGCCCTGCGCTTCCGCCGGCTCACCGGCACCCCGCTGCGGGCACTCGTCGCCGAGGGCCTCCGCATGAAGCGTTCCCAGGACCTCACCTGGGGGCAGGTCGCCCTCGCCGCCAACGCCCCCATGCTGACCCGGGCCACCATGGTCGAGGGACGCACCGAGGTCGGCATCCTTCCCACCGGCCAGGGCGTGGGCGCCATCGACGAGTTGCCCTCCGTCGCCGAACTCGTGGAGCGCATCCTCGCCGAGGCCTCCGCCGCCCTCGACCGCCTCTGCGGAGCGGGAGACTGAGCGCCTTGGACCTGCGCTTCACCGCCGACCAGCGCGACTTCCGCGACGAGGTCCGTACCTGGCTGGCGGAGAACATCCCCGCCGAGCCCCTGCCGCCCATGGACACCCCCGAGGGATTCGAGGCCCACCGGGGGTGGGAACGGATCCTGTTCGACGCCGGATGGTCGGTCGTCAACTGGCCCGAGGCGTACGGCGGACGCGAGGTCGGGCTCGTCGAGTGGCTGCTGTTCGAGGAGGAGTACTACCGCTCGGGCGCACCGGGGCGGGTCAACACCAACGGCATCACCCTGCTCGGCCCCACCCTGTTCGCCTACGGCACACCGGAGCAGCACGAGCGCTTCATGCGGCCGATGGCCGCCGGCGACGAGATCTGGGCCCAGGGCTGGTCCGAACCCGACTCCGGCAGCGACCTGGCGTCCATCTCGACCCGGGCGATCCGCGACGGCGACGACTTCGTGCTCAACGGCCAGAAGACCTGGTGCTCGCGGGGCGCCTGGGCCGACTGGATGTTCTGCATCGTCCGCACCGACCCCGACTCGGAACGGCACCGGGGGCTGTCCTACCTGCTGGTTCCCGCCGACAGCCCCGGCCTCGAACGCCGCCCCGTGGGCCGGCTCGACGGCGAGCCCGCCTTCGCCGAACTCTTCTTCTCCGACTGCCGCGTCCCGGCCGTGAACCTGCTCGGCGAGGAGGGGCAGGGCTGGTCGGTCGCCATGGCCACCACCTCCAGCGAGCGGGGACTCAACCTGCGTGCCCCCGGCCGCTTCCTCGCCGCCGCCGGACGCCTCGCCGACCTGTACCGGCGGGCCAGCGCCGAGCACGACGTCGACCCCGGCGTGCTCGACCAGGTGGTCCGGGCCTGGATGGCCGCCGACGCCTACCGCTGGCAGACCTACGCCACCGCCTCCCGCCTCCAGGCCGGCGGCGAGCTCGGCGCCTCGGCCTCGATGATGAAGGTCTTCTGGTCGGAACTCGACGTCGAACTGCACGCCACCGCCCTGCGCCTCCTCGGCAGCCACGGCGAACTCGTCGCCGACGCCCCCGAGGCCGTCGACGCCGGCTCGTGGATGTCGGGCTACCTCTTCGCCCTGTCGGGACCCATCTACGCCGGCACCAACGAGATCCAGCGCAACATCATCGCCGAGCGGGTGCTCGGCCTGCCGAGGAAGTAGGGGACGGGCCCGTGCAGTTCTCCTTCACCGACGACCAGGTGATGTTCGCCGAGACCGTCCGGGACATCCTCGCCAATGAGTGCCCGCCGTCGGCGGTGCGGGCCTCCTGGGAGGACCCCGACGGTCGTGTCCCCGGACTCTGGGAGACCCTTGCCGCCACCGGGGTGCTCGGCGTCGCCGCCCCGGAGGCGCACGGCGGCCTCGACATGTCGACCCTCGACCTCGTGCTGCCGCTCGAGGAATTCGGGTATGCCGCCTGCCCCGAGCCGGTCGCCGAGCATGCCGCCGTGGCGATCCCGCTGCTGAGCGGACACGCCGCCGGTCCGGTCGCCGACGAGTGGCTGGGTCGGGCCGCCGAGGGCACGGCGCTCCTCACCGCCGGCTCGCCCACCGACGCCTTCGTGCTGGCCGCCGAGCGCGCCGACCTGGCACTGCTGTGCGCCGACGACGAGGTCCACGCCGTGCCCGCCGGGTCGTACACCGCCGTCGCCCAGGCCAGCGTCGACCACGCCCGGCGCCTCGCGCGTGTCGACTGGACGCGCGGCCCCGACACCCTCCTCAGCGACGATCCGGCCGTGGTCCGCGAGGTGCTCGACCGCGGCGCCCTGGCCGCCGCCGCCCAGGCCGTCGGCGTCGGGCGCCGCCTGCTCGACCTGACCGTCGCCTACGTCGCCGAACGCGAGCAGTTCGGCCGTCCCGTCGGCGTCAACCAGGCCGTCAAGCACCACTGCTCGAACGTGGCGATCGCCCTCGAGTTCGCCGGCCCCTCGGTGCACAAGGCCGCCTGGTCGTGTTCGCAGGGCGAGGGTCCGGAGGGCGGCGATCCGTCGCTCGACGTGTCGACCGCCAAGGTCCTGGCCTCCGACGCCGTCGACCTGGCCTGCCGGGCAGCCCTGCAGTGCCACGGCGCCATCGGCTACACGATCGAGCACGACCTGCAGCTCTGGCTCAAGCGGGGGTGGGCGCTGTCGGCCTCGTGGGGCGACGCCGCCTCCCACCGTCGCCGGGTCGGCGAGGCCCTCGCCGCAGGCTGACACGTGCGCCGGGCCGATCGCCCGGTAGACACTTCCGCCATGGCAGGTTCCGAACGCGACGCCCGGGACGAGGGCGTCCGGCTGGCCGACGAGGTACGCGCCCTGCTCGTCGACCTGCATGCCCTCGCGCCCGACGCCGAGGCGCTGTCCGACGCCGCCGACGCCGTGTCGGCTGCTCGGGCCTCCTTCGGCGAACGGCAGCGCCGCCGCTGGTACGAGGTGCCGGCCGACGAGATCGACGACGAGGCCGAGGTTCGCCTGCGCCGTGAACACCGCGACCACAGCCTCTTCCGGGGCGACCGCAACCCGCTCGCCCCACCGCTCACCGTCACCACGGGCGAACTGGACGACGGCACGCCGGTGGTCGTCGGCGAGGTCCGGGTGGACCGGGGCCGCGAGGGCCCCCCGGGACGGATCCACGGCGGCTACGTGGCCGGACTGTTCGACGACATACTGAGCGGCACCCTCGGCCTGGTCGACGCCGGCCCCGCCTTCACCGCCCGCCTGCAGGTCCGCTACCGCAGGCCCACGCCGATCGACGCCGACCTGCGCCTCGAGGCGTGGATCGACCGGCAGAGTGGCCGGCGCATCGTGGCCCGGGCCCGCTGCCTCGTCGACGGCGTGGTCACCGCCGAGGCCGAGGCACTCTTCGTCGCCGTCACCCACGACATCGAGCGGGAACAGGCGGGAGGCGGCGGGTGACTGCGGACGCCCGACCCGTCGTCTGCTTCGTCTGCACCGGCAACGCCGCCCGGTCGGTCATGGCTCGCCGCATGTTCGCCGAGGTGGCGCCCGGCTACCGGGCCACCTCCGCGGGGACGCTCGTGCTGGAGGGTCACCCCATGAGCAGCCGGACCCGGTCCGCGCTGCGGGACCACGGCCTCACCGACCCCGACCACCGCAGCCGCCAGTTCGGCGCCACCGAGGCCGCCGCCGACCTGATCGTCGCCATGGAGCCCGACCACGTGGCCTGGGTGCGGCGCCACCATCCGGAGGCCGCCAGCCGCACCGCCACGCTGCCGAGGCTGGTCCGCGACCTTCCCACCGACGGGTCGCTGGCCGACCGTGTGGGCACACTCGACCTCGACACCCTCGAGGTCGAGCCCTGGGAGGAGGTCGTCGATCCGGCTTCCGGCGACCAGGCGGTGTTCGACGCCTGCGCCGCAGAACTGCGGCACCTCGTCGACGCCCTGGCCGTCCGGCTCCCGGACCCGGCGTGAGCGCCCACCGCCGCGACGCCGTCGTCCTCGCCGTCGCCACCGGGCTCATCGGCGTCACGTTCGGCGTCTTCGCCGACTCCGCCGGACTGGGCCTCGCCCAGGCGTCGGCCCTGTCGGTGCTGACCTTCACCGGCGCCTCCCAGTTCGCCGCCGTCTCGGTGCTCGACAGCGGCGGCAGCCCGGTCGCCGCTGTCGGCAGCGGCCTGCTGCTGGCCGCCCGCAACGCCCTCTACGGCCCGGTTGCCGCGCCGTTCCTCGCCGAGGGCCGGGTCCCCCGGGTCGCCGCCGCCCAGTTCGTCATCGACGAGACGACCGCCATGGCCACGGCCCAACCCGACCGGGCCACCGCCCGTGACGCCTTCTGGACGACCGGCCTCTCGCTGTTCGCCTGCTGGAACGCCGGCACGGTCGTCGGCGTCCTCGCCGGCAGCCTGCTCGAGGACCCGGGCGCCTGGGGACTGGACGCCGCCTTCCCAGCGGCGTTCGTGGCGCTGCTCGTGCCCCACCTGCGGTCCCGACCCGGGAGGGCGACGGCCGTGCTGGGCGCTGCGATCGCCCTCGTGGCCGTGCCCCTCACCCCGGCCGGCGCCCCGATGCTGCTGGCCGCCGCCGCGGTCGGCCCGGGCCTGTGGCTGCGCTCCCGGGAGGCTCGCCGGTGAGCTGGACCGCCATCATCGTCCTCTCGGCGGGGTCGTACGCCTTCAAGCTGGCGGGCCTCGTCGCCGGCGACCGCCTGGCGGTCCGCCTGGCCCCCGTCAGCGGACTGCTCCCGGCCGCCCTGTTCGCCGCCATCCTCGCCATCATGACCCTCGCCGACGGGGAGGCCCTGGTGTTCGACGCCCGCGTGGTCGGCGTGGCCGTGGGCGCCGTCGCCGTGTGGCGACGGGCCCCGTTCGTCGTGGTCGTGGTCGCCGCCATGGCTGCCACGGCGCTCTTCCGGCTCGTCACCTGAGGCTGCCCCGGCCCGCGGACGCCGGTGGCTAGCGTTGACGCCGATGGAGCCGACCGACCCGGGGCCGCTGACGCCCGACGACGTCTCCCCGTCGGTGTGGCGCGCCCTCACCCTGCCGCGTCCCCGCTGGCGCGGCACGATGCACCGGGCCGCCATCCCCGCCACCGTCGTGGCGGGCGTGGCCCTCGTCGTGCGTGCACCCACCGGCGCCGACCGCCTGGGTGCGGCGGTGTTCGTGGCCGGGGCGCTCCTGATGTTCGGCGCCAGCGGCCTCGTGCACCTGCGCCGCTGGAGCGTTCCGGTCTACGAGGTCCTGTTCCGGTTGGACCACGCCGCCATCTTCGTGTTCATCGCGGCCAGCGGCACGCCCATCGCCGTCTCCGGCCTCGAGGGCGGTGCCGGCACGTTGCTGTTCTGGGCGCTCTGGATCGGCGCCCTGCTCGGCGTGCTGGTCCGCACCCTGCCCTTCCATCCGCCGAAGGGCCTCATGAACTCGCTGTTCATCGGCCTGGGCTGGGTCCCGATCGTGGTCGCCCCGGCGCTCGTCACCCAACTCGACGCCGCGGTCCTCGCGCTGGTCGTCGTCGAGGGGCTGCTCTACACCGGCGGTGCGCTGATGCTGGGCGCCCGCTGGCCGGACGTCGCCCCGGGGCACTTCGGGTACCACGAGGTATGGCACACGATGGTCACCGCTGGCGTGGCGGCGCACTTCGCCGCGGTGTGGCTGGTGCTCGGCACCTGACCATCGCCCGGTTGGCGAGGACCCCCTGCAGGGGCGAGGATGGGACCGTCCGCCCCACCCCCAGCATTCCGGAGGCCGCCCATGAAGGGCATCGTGTTCGATGGTGACGAGTTGCGCGTCGTCGAGGGACTCGAGGTCCGCGACCCCGGGCCCAACGAGGTCGCTGTACGCATCGTCAACTCGGGGGTGTGCCACAGTGACGTCAGCGTCATCAACGGCACCATTCCGTTCCCCACCCCGGTCGTGCTCGGCCACGAGGGGGCGGGCGTCGTCGAGGCGGTCGGGTCGGCGGTCACCAACGTGGCCACCGGCGACCACGTCGTCCTCTCCACGCTCGGACAGTGTGGCGCCTGCCCGTCCTGCGACGCCGGTCGGCCCACCATGTGCCGCTCCACCTTCGGGGCACGCGACACCCCGTTCACCCTCGACGGCGTGCCCCACCACAACTTCGCCAACATCTCCTCGTTCAGCGAACACGTGGTCGTCCGCGCCAACCAGGCCATCAAGATCCCCGACGAGGTTCCCCTGCCCGCCGCCTCGCTCATCGGTTGTGGCGTGCTGACCGGCTCCGGCGCCGTCTTCAACCGGGCCAAGGTGGCGCCGGGGGAGAGCGTCGGCGTCATCGGCGTCGGCGGCATCGGCCTCAACGTCATCCAGGCGGCCGCCATCTCGGGCGCCAACCCGATCATCGCCGTCGACACCAACCCCGACAAGGAGGAGCTGGCCCGCACCTTCGGGGCCACACACTTCGTCAACGCCGCCGAGGTCGACACCAACGCCGCGATCCGCGAGGTCCGCCCATTTGGCCTCGACCACGTGTTCGAGTGCGTGGGCGCCAAGGCACTCATCGAGGCGGCGCTGGGCTACCTCGACTGGGGCGGCAACCTCGTGGTGCTCGGCGTGCCGCCGCTGGGCAGCACCATGGAGTTCATGACCGTCGCCACCTACCTCGACGTCAGCATCATGGGCTGCCGCTACGGCTCGTCCCGGCCCCAGACCGACGTGGCCCGCATCTGCGACCTGTACCTGGCCGGACGCTTCAAGCTGGACGAACTCGTCACGCGGGTGTACCCGATGGACGAGATCCACTCGGTACTCGACGACATGCACCACGGCCGGCTGGCCCGTGGCGTCCTCGAGGTCTGCCCCGGCTGAGCCGCCACGGCCCGACCCCGCCTCGCCGCCGGTGGGGGATAGGTTCGTCGTCGTGCGGCGGCCCCTCCTCCCCACGGTCTGCGCGGTCCTCGCCCTCGGGGCGACCACCGTCGCCTGCGGCAGCCCGGCGGTGACCGAACCCGCCGACGCCGGCGACTGCACCGAACTGGTCGAGGCCGGCCGCGCCGCCGCGGAGCGGGTGCTCGAGCGGCTCTCCGGCCAGACCATGGCCGAACTCGAGGCCGCCAACCCCGGCGAGCCGTTCGCCGCCGTCGAGCACCTCCTGCGCACCTCCGAACTCGATGCCCGGGCCGACGAACTGGGCTGCCACCCCGAGGAACTCCGGGTGCAGGCCTGCGAGATCTACGGCGGCCTGGCCTACCGGGCCCGCGGCGAGGTCGCCCAGGACTTCCTCGACCCCTACCTCGAGTCCTGCGACTGATCCCCGCCTCCCGGACCGCTCGGGTCCGACGCCATCCGCGGTCGTGGGCGATACTGCGGGCGTGATCGACGCCGACGACCCACTCGACGACTGGGCGCCCCTCCTCGACGACCTGGCGCGACGCAAGGGATCGGCGCGGGAGATGGGCGGCACCGACAAGGTGGCCAAGCGGCGGGCCACCGGCCGACTGGATGCCCGTGCCCGCATCGACCACCTGCTCGACGAGGGCTCGTTCACCGAGATCGGCACCCTGGTCGGCCAGGTCCCCGCCGACGGTGTCGTCGCTGGCTCCGGGACCATCGATGGACGCCCCGTGATGGTCGGTGCCGAGGACTTCACGACGATGGGCGGCTCGATCGGCCCGGGCTCGACGGCCAAGCGGTATCGCATCGCCGAACTGGCCGAACTCGACCGGGTGCCCCTGGTGATGCTGCTGGAGGGTGCCGGTCACCGACCACCGATGCCCGGCGATCCCGCTCCCGCCCGCACGCCGACGGACCTCATCCAGCAGGCCCGCCTGTCGGGACGCGTCCCGGTCGTCACCGGGATCATGGGGGCCTCTGCCGGCCACGGGGCCCTGGTCGCCCCGCTGTCCGACCTTTCCCTGATGACCGCCGACGCCGCCGTCTTCACGGCCGGACCGCCCGTGGTGAAGGCGTCGCTGGGCGAGGACGTCACCAAGGAGGAACTGGGCGGTCCCGAGGTGGCGGTCGCCAGTGGGCTCGTCCACAACGTGGCCCCTGACGACGCCGCCCTGCTGGACGACATCCGCACCTATCTCGCCTACTTCCCCTCGAGCGCCTGGAGCCACCCGCCCCGTCGGGAGGGCGACGACGTCGGACCGCGTTCGGTCCCCGAGGTGCTCGACCTGGTGCCCAAGGACAACCGCCGGGCCTACGACGTCCGCGAGGTGGTGGCGGCGCTGGTCGACGACGGCGAGTCCTTCGAGGTGCAGGCCGGGTTCGGCCGTTCGATTGTCTGCGCCCTCGCCCACCTGGGTGGTGAGCCCGTGGCGGTGGTCGCCAACCAGCCCATGGTGCTGGCCGGATCCATCGACGTCGACGCCGCCGACAAGGCCGCCCACTTCGTGCAGGTGGCCGACTCGTTCCACGTCCCGCTGGTCTTCCTGTCCGACAACCCCGGGATGCTGGCCGGTACCGCCTCGGAGCGGGCCGGGATCCTCCGGGCCGGGGCCCGCATGTTCGCCGCCCAGGCCCAGGCCCGCACCGTCAAGCTGCACGTCACGCTCCGCAAGGCCTTCGGCTTCGGGTCCGTGGCGATGTCGATGGTGTCGTTCTCCGGCCAGAGCGCCACCTACGCCTTCCCCGGGGCGATCCTCGGGGCCATGGGGTCGGCCGGCGCCGGCGAGGCGCTGGGGGCCGACGAGGACGAGGCGGCCGCCCTCCGGAAGGCCGAGATGGACGCCGCCTATCGCAGCGCCTCCGGGCTCGGCTTCGACGAACTGATCGACCCCCGGGACCTGCGCAACGCCCTGCTGTCCGGACTGCAGCGCGGCCTCTCCCGCCGCCAGGCCGCCCCCGAGCCGACGGCCCGGACCACGATCTCGCCGTGACCGCGAGGGACACGGGGCGCGTGCCGGACGGCACCGGAATGCGTGTCGGAACGCCCTGCCGCGGGTGGCAGGCTTGGCCGTCGCATCCCGTGATCGGAGCCCCATGAGCCCAGCACCCCTGTCCCGGCGGATCAGCGCCATCGCCGAGTCGGCCACCATGGCCGTCGACGCCCGGGCCAAGGCCCTCAAGGCGGCCGGCGAGCCGGTCATCGGCTTCGGCGCCGGCGAGCCCGACTTCGCCACGCCCGATCACGTCGTCGAGGAGGCGATCGCCGCCTGCAGCGACGTGGCCGCACACCGCTACACGCCCGCCGGCGGCCTGCCCGCCCTCAAGGAGGCACTGGTCGAGAAGACCCAGCGCGACTCGGGGTGGCGACCCGAGGTGTCCGAGATCCTGGTCACCAACGGTGGCAAGCACGCCGTCTACAACGCCTGCGCCGCCGTGCTCGACCCCGGCGACGAGGTGCTGCTGCCCGCCCCCTACTGGACCACCTACCCGGAGTCGATCGGCCTGGCCGGTGGGGTGCCCGTCGTGCTGCCCACCGACACCGCCTCCGGCTTCCGGGTCACCGTCGAGCAACTCGAGGCGGCACGCACCGAGCGCACCAAGGCGCTCATGTTCGTGTCGCCGTCGAACCCGACCGGCGCCGTCTACCCGGCCGAGGAGATCGCCGCCATCGGCCGCTGGGCGGTCGAGCACGGCATCTGGGTCATCGCCGACGAGATCTACGAGCACCTCGTCTACGACGGCCACGAGCACCACTCGATGCGCGCCCTGGTCCCCGACCTCGCCGACCAGTGCCTGGTCGTCAATGGCGTCGCCAAGACCTACGCCATGACCGGCTGGCGGGTGGGGTGGCTGCTCGGCCCGGCGCACGCCATCAAGGCCGCCACCAACCTCCAGTCGCACGCCACCAGCAACGTCTCCAACGTTGCCCAGCGGGCGGCCCTGGCCGCCGTCTCGGGTGGCCTCACCGCCGTGGAGGCGATGCGCGAGGCGTTCGACCGTCGGCGGCGGCGCATGGTCGAACTGCTGACCGCCATCGACGGCGTCGAGCTCATGGTTCCGCAAGGGGCCTTCTACGCCTTCCCCGACCTCTCGGCGTTCCTCGGCCGGACCATCGCCGGCAACACGCCCGAGACCACGGTCGACCTGGCGGCGCTGGTCCTCGACGCCGCCAAGGTGGCGATCGTGCCCGGCGAGGCGTTCGGCGCCCCCGGCTACGCCCGCCTCTCCTTCGCCCTCGGCGACGACGACCTGGGCGAGGGCATCACCCGCATCGCCGACCTGCTGAACGGCTGAGCGAACCCGTGCCCCCCTCGACGCCCTGCGGTTCCTGGGCGTCGCCGATCACGGCCGGGTCCCTCGTCGCGGGCGCTGCCGGCCTCGGTGAGGTCGTGGTCGACGGCGGCAGCATCTGGTGGGCCGAGTCCCGGCCCGACGAGGGCGGCCGCACCGTGGTCGTGTGCGACGGGGCCGACGCCGTGGACGCCGACGCCGACGTCCGCACGCAGGTCCACGAGTACGGCGGCGGCGCCTGGTGGGCGTCCGACGGGGTGCTCGTCCACAGCGCCCGCGACGACCAGCGGCTGTGGCGCCTCGACGCCGACGGCACGCACACGCCTCTGACGCCGGAGCCGGCAGCGCCTCGGGGCCTCCGGTACGCCGACGGCCGCCCCACCCCGGACAGACGTTGGTACGTGTGCGTGCGGGAGGACCACCACGGCGTCGGCGAACCGGCCAACGAGATCGTGGCCGTGGCGTTGGACGGCTCCCTGCGGGTCGAGGTGCTGGTGTCAGGGCCCGACTTCGTGTCGTGGCCCCGGGTCTCGCCCGACGGGCGGCGCCTGGCCTGGGTCCAGTGGGACCACCCGGACCTTCCGTGGGACGACAGCGAGCTCTGGGTGGCGGACCTGAACGACGGATCGCTGTCGGGCGCCCGGTGTGTGGCGGCGTCGGGGGAGTCGTTCTTCCAACCAGAGTGGCGCGTCGATGGGGTGCTGCACGTGGTCACCGACCGGGACGGCTGGTGGCACCTCCACCGTCTCGACGGCGAGGACCTCGTACAGCTGACCACCGGCCGGTTCGAGGTGGCCACCCCGCAGTGGGTGTTCGGCCTCTCCCGGTACGCCTTCGTCGGCGACGACGTGTGGTTCGCCCGACGGGAGGACGGCGTCGACCACCTGGCGGTCCTGCGGCCCGACGGCACCGTCGACGAGGTCGACCTCGACGCCACGTCGATCGGCTCGGTGGCCGGCCGTGGCGACGGCGTCGTGGTGGTGGCCGCATCGTGGAGCAGCGAGCCCGAGGTCGTCGCCGTGACCCCGTCCGGGACCGAGGTGCTGCGCCCTGCCCGCGACCTCGGCCTCGATGCGGCCTGGCTGCCGGTCCCCGAGGCCGTGCGCTTTCCGACCTCCGGCGGCGAGCACGCCCACGCCCTCGTCTACCCGCCCGGCAGTCCCGACGACGCCGTGCCCGACGGTGAACGGCCCCCGCTGATCGTCCTCGTGCACGGCGGCCCCACCGGGTGCGTCCGCACCCAGCTGCAGCTCGGCATCGCCTACTGGACGAGCCGGGGCTTCGCCGTGGCGGACGTCGACTACCGGGGCTCCACCGGCTACGGGCGGACCTACCGGCACCGGCTCAGGGGGGAGTGGGGGGTGCTCGACGTCGACGACTGCGTGGCCGTCGCCCGATTCCTCGCCGGGCGGGGCGACGTCGACGGCGACCGACTCGCCATCCGCGGCGGCAGCGCGGGCGGGTTCACCGTGCTGGCCGCCCTCACCTTCCACGACACATTCACCGCCGGCGCCAGCCGCTACGGCATCGCCGACCTTGCCGCCCTGGCCGCCGACACCCACAAGTTCGAGGCCCGTTACCTCGACCGGCTGGTCGGCCGGTGGCCCGAGGACGAGTCCGTCTACCGGGAGCGCTCGCCGATCCACCACGTCGACCGCCTGACCACGCCGCTGCTGCTGCTGCAGGGATCCGAGGATCCGATCGTGCCGCCCAACCAGGCCCACCTCATGGCTGACGCCCTCGCCGCTGTCGGCGTCCCGCACGCCCTCGTCGAGTTCCCGGACGAGGGGCACGGCTTCCGGAAGGCTCCGAACGTGGTCCGCGCCCTCGAGGCCGAACTGGCCTTCTTCGCCGCCTGCTTCGGCTTCGAGCCTGCCGACGACCTGCCCGGACTCGAGATCGTCACCTGACCGGGTTGCCCCTGATGGGGCGTGCCGCCACACCGTTCGATGTCGTGGCCGGACCGGTCATCCGCTCGGCGACCCGGGTGAGCGCCAGCCTCCGGGGGCGCCCCGGGATCGAGGCCGTCCACGCCCTCTCTTTGGCCTGAGCCGCCCCGAGGGCGCACAGGTTGCGATCCGGGCGGGCTCCGCGTCTACACTGGTCCACGATGCGACAGACCTTCGACCTCCTGCTGCTGACCTAGGGCGAACGCCCACATACGCGTTCGTCCGAACCTCCCGCCTCCGGGCCGGGAGGTTCTTCGGTTTTCGGGGACGGTTCGACACCTCCGCCGGCATCACCAACAAGCCACCAACGAGACAGGAATACGCCATGAGCGCAACGACCGCGAAGGACCGGGTGGTCATCTTCGACACCACCCTCCGCGACGGCGAACAGTCGCCGGGCATCTCGCTGGACGTCGGCGAGAAGCTCGAGATCGCCGAGCAGCTGGCGCGCCTGGGGGTCGACTACCTCGAGGCCGGGTTCCCGATCGCCAGCCAGGGCGACTTCGACGCCGTGCACGCCATCGCCTCGTCGGTGAGCGGCCCCGTGATCTGCGGCCTGTCCCGGACCGCCCACAAGGACGTCGACCGGTGCTGGGAGGCGATCCAGCCGGCCGAGCGGCGCCGCATCCACGTGTTCATCGCCACCAGCCCCACCCACATGGAGCACAAGCTGCGCATGAGCCCCGAGCAGGTGCGGGCCGAGGCCATCTCGGCGGTGACGCGTGCCCGGGAGTACACCGACGACGTCGAGTTCAGCCCCGAGGACGCCTCCCGGTCCGACTTCGACTTCATGTGCGACGTCCTCCAGGCCGCCGTCGACAGTGGTGCCGGCACCCTCAACATCCCCGACACGGTCGGCTTCGCCGTGCCGGGCGAGTGGGCGCAGCGCATCCGGTCGATCCGGGAACGGGTCACCGGCGACTACGTGATCAGCACCCACTGCCACAACGACCTGGGCCTGGCCGTCGCCAACTCGCTGGCCGCCGTCGAGGCCGGCGCCCGGCAGGTGGAGTGCACGATCAACGGCATCGGGGAGCGGGCCGGCAACGCCGCCATGGAGGAGATCGTCATGGCGATCCGCACCCGGGAGGAGCAGTACCCGGACGTCGAGGTCGGCATCGAGATCTCCGAACTGGCGCGGTCCAGCCGGATGGTGAGCCGCCTCACCGGCTACCCGGTGCAGTTCAACAAGGCCGTGGTGGGGCGCAACGCCTTCGCCCACGAGTCGGGCATCCACCAGCACGGCGTCCTCAACGAGCGCACGACCTACGAGATCATGGACCCGCAGGCCGTCGGCGCCGGCGACAGCCAGATCGTGCTCGGGAAGCACTCGGGCCGGGCGGCGTTCAAGGACACGCTCGCCAAGATGGGCATCGAGATCCAGGGCGACGCCCTCAACGCCGCCTTCACCCGGTTCAAGGAGCTGGCCGACCGCAAGGTGCAGCTCACCGACGCCGACCTCGAGGCGCTCGTGGCCGAGGAGATCGGCGGCCCGGTCGAGCACGACTTCGAGCTCGTGAGCCTCGGCGTGCAGGGCGGCAACGTCAACACGCCGTCGGCCGAACTGGTCATGACGGTGTCCGGCGAGGAGGTGGCGGTGACCTGTACCGGCGACGGCATGGTCGACGCCTCCTGCACGGCGATCAAGCAGGCCACCGGCATCGACGGCCGCCTGACGGACTACAACGTGCTGTCGGTGACCGGGGGCGTCGACGCCCTCGCCGACGTGACGCTCTCGTTCGAGAGCAGCGACGGCGTGAAGGTCTCGGGCCGTGGCCTGTCCACCGATGTGGTCGAGGCCTCGGCGCGGGCGTTCGTGTCGGCGCTCAACAAGATCGCCCGGGTGCGGGCGACCGGCGAGGATCCCAACGCCGTCGACCGCCCCGGCCACATCGGTTGATCGGACCCCCGGTCTCGGCCGCATCGGCTGAGCCCGGCCCCGATCAGGAGGCTTCGGGCTCCCGACGGAGGGCCTGCCAGGCCATGGTGCCCATGCCGCCCAGCACGGTGAGCGTGAAGAAGACGCTCATCGCCAGCACGACGCTGCCGGCCTCGGCGGAGATGTAGTACCGGCCGAAGATGCAGTCGTAGTCGCCGACCCGGGCGTACCCGTAGGCGCAGTCGCCGCCGTAGGCGCTGTCGTACCCGTAGGCGCTGTCGTACCCGTAGGCGCTGTCGTACCCGTAGGCGGCGTCGTACCCGTAGGCGGCGTCGCCGCCGTAGGCGATGCCGAGCGCCCG
>MDTE01136175.1_pt1 | contig 21702 bp, 18 predicted proteins | sample 811231 | NCBI WGS metagenome assembly MDTE01 (sample SAMN05326651, study PRJNA326480) | marine metagenome | isolation source: seawater | place: Indian Ocean: Red Sea | collected 2010
GGCATTTTTATATATTTTGATTTATGAAATTTTCTAATTGGGCTTTTGAAGCTGCCCCTATATGCTGAGCTTGTACAGAGCCATCTTTTACTATGATCAGTGTTGGTATACTTCTGATTGCATAATTCACTGCAGTTTGGCTATTACTATCTACATCAACTTTAACAATCTTTATCTTTTCATCCATCTCTGATGCTAACTCTTCTAAAATTGGCCCAATCATCTTGCAAGGACCACACCATTCGGCCCAGAAATCGACAAGCACGGGTTTCTCAGATGAAAGTACTTCATCTTGAAAATTACTATCTGTGACCTGTCCTATTTCCATTAGTAGTTCCGTTAGTTTAAATTTGACCAAAAGTAAAAAAATGGTATTTTTCGACACGCAGATATTGCGAACAAATACAATTCTCTCTAATTAGAGCGCTACATTGCAAGTTTTTTTTGTAATAATTTATTCTGATTGAACAAAAGCTATAAAAGTATATGCCTACATTCTCATTACATAGGGAAAATCTAAACAACCTAATTGAAATATCATTAGACGCTGGTAAAGCTATCATGGATATCTATAAAACAGATTTCAATGTAAAACAAAAAAGTGATAAATCTCCACTAACTAAAGCAGATATGCTGTCGCATACAATAATATCAAGGTCATTAAAAAAACTGACACCTAAAATTCCAGTCTTATCAGAGGAGTCGATAAATATTCCGTTGAATGAGCGATTAGAATGGAAAGACTATTGGCTGGTGGATCCACTGGATGGAACAAAAGAATTTATAAATAGAAATGATGAATTCACAACGAATATAGCACTCATTAGAGATAATAGGCCAGTATATGGGATTATTTATGCTCCAGCTCTAGATGAAACTTATTGGGGATCGGTTACTAATGGTTCTTTTACTTTAAAAGGTGATAATTTGAGCGACGCAAAACGAATTAGGGTAAATGATAAGTCTAGAAGCTGTTTAAGGATTATAAAAAGCAGATCACATCCTAGTAATGAGCTAAATAACTTCTTAAACAGACTTGATAGACATCAATTAGTTGAAAAAGGTAGCTCACTAAAATTTTGTTTAGTTGCAAATGGGGATGCAGATTGTTACCCAAGATTTGGCCCTACTAGTGAGTGGGATACCGCAGCGGGAGAAGCAATAGTGCTGGGTGCTGGCGGGAGAGTCATTAATCTAAAAAATCAGCTTATAAAATACAATAAAGGTGATAGCTTGATTAATCCTTCATTTATCGCCCTAAATAATCAGTTAGACTTAAATAAGATTTTAGCTTATGTATAAGACTATTTTTTCTCAATTTTTAGGAAGCCACTAAGAACAATAATTACTAGGAGAGTTAAATAAGCGTATATAAGATAAAAATCATCAATCATAAAAATGTTGGCTGCAACTCCAAAAGAACAACCAATTATTGTTATAAGGCAGAAAATAATAAGGATCTTTTTATCTGAAAAACCATTATCACTGAGTCTGTGATGAAAATGCAACCTATCTCCAGAAAAAATAGAGTTAGAGCTCTTAGCTCTCCTTGCAAATGTCATTAGAGCATCTGTCAATGGCAACAGAACAAACCAAATAGCAGAAGCTGGAGTCATATAGTTTGTTTCTTGAGATAAATATATTAAGCTCCAAGCAACAATATGACCTAAGCTAGAAGAGCCGTGATCTCCCAAAAATATTTTTCTTTTCTTGCCCATTAAATTTAGATTAAATGCCAAAAAAATAAGGGTGCTCATAAGAACTATTGAGCCCCAATGAAAATTAATTCCATTATTAGATAGAAGTAACAGCAGCGATGCCATAATTAAAACTACGGTCGAGCCAAGGAGGCCATCCTTGCCATCCAACATATTAAATGCGTTACACATGCCAACTACTGCAAAAATTGTGAATGGAATTCCTAATTCTCCTAGATATATGTTTCCAAATCCAAATAAGTTACCTATATCCCTGAGGTATACATCGCTTAATAAGATCACTAACCAACTAGATACGATTTGAGCAATGATCCTATAAGAAGGGGGTACTGAGTATTTTTCAAATCCATCTATTATCCCAGCAATCATGATTGGAACTAAGGAAGCTAACAAATATAGGTAAAAAACTTGGACTCCGAATACAAAAGCACCATATATTAAGGAGGAAAAGACCCCTATTCCTCCGACTAATGGGATTTTACCAATATGCTGTTTTCTGAAATCATCGGGAACATCAACTAAGTTAATCTCTTTGGCAAAATGAACCAATACCTGAAGTATGACAATTAGACCAATAACTCCAAGAATGAGTGACTGAATTGATATCAGTGGACCCTCAGTTAATGCCACAAAGAAAACGAGGCAGTAAAGAGCTATAATAGATAAGCCGAAAAGTTGTTTCAAAGTAAGGTAACCATTTAGTTTAAGGGACTCTCAAGAAAGTCGATAATTTTATCTAGGATAATTTTTGCAGTAAAGTTTTTCTCGGCATACTCTCTATTATTTTGACCGATTGATTTTATCTCTTTTTCATCAAGTTTAGAAAAATTCGTTATTGCAGATGCTAATTCCTCGGGTTCACCATGTTTTACTTCAATATTTCCCTCTGAGTTTTTAAGTATATCTGATACATGGGACTCGGGCGGCCCAATATATAAAATTGGCTTTCCTAAGAACATCGCGCCATATATTTTATTTGGATGAGTATATCCTACCTGCGAATCGCCCATAACAACTACTTGTATATCTGAGGATGCTATTGATATATGAAATGTTGATCTTGGCTGGAAAGGTAATTGAATGATATTACTAAGTTTGTTTTCATCTTTAAAAATTGTTACGTCTTTCTTTCTAACTCCGCCTCCCACAAATGCAAATAAAATATCTTCATTGTTTGATAAAGCCTTACTTGATTCTAGTAACGTATCTAAAGAATGAACAAATGCATGGTTTCCAGAAAACATTACAACTGTTTTACTGCCAAATTTATTTTCAATCCTAAATGGGTTATCCTTTCGACTGCCAGTATAAAAATCTTCACTAACAGGCCATGGAGGTACTTCAATCATATTCGACGAATTAGCTCCTCTTGCTATCAAATAGGTTGTCATAAATCTGTCGAGGGAGATAATCTTGCTTGATCTTGTGATAACAAAATTACCTAATATAGTAAAAAATTTCGCAGCGAGTGAATCTTTTTTTATCAAGCCAGATTCTATTGCTAATTCTGGCTGGAGGTCCATTACCCAATAACAAAATTCAGCCTTTTTTAGGCGAGTCATGATTATCCCAACTAAAGAGGAGAATGGAGGCGATGTTGTTCCTATAACTAAGTCAACTTTACCTCTAAATGTTAATGATTTAATTAATAATGAAAGATTAAAAGTTAAAAAATTTACAGCCCTTAAAATAAAGCTAGTTTTATCAAAGTTTGTCTGATTAACCCTAATAATTTTTACATTTTTTCTTATCTCATAAGCTGAATATTCTTCTTGTGTATCGTAACCATATTTACTGGTTATTACACAAACCTGATGTCCTTCATTGGATAACCTCTCTGACAGGTCACTCAGATGCTGTGATACCGAAACGGTGTCAGGATAGTAGACTTGGGTTAATATAACGATCCTCAAACTCTATATCCTATATCCCACTAATCCATTGTATAAATATCGAAACTGACAGCTAGAAAGAAATTAATTAGAGGCGGCTACTGCCTGACTTTCATCAGGAGCTAAATCTCTTGACTTAATTTGTTCTAGAATCCAAGGGTACGTCTTCTCCATCCCTGACCTTAAATCATCACTAACAACCCAGTTGATCTTATCCTTGTATAAGGTGTTATCTGAATTTCTCCCTCTAACACCAATTGGACATTCATATCCATATTTTTGGATGAACTCTTGGCCTTGCAAGTTATGTATAGAGACTTCTTTTTGGGATATATCAATTGCCATTTGAGCAAGCTGATTTATTGTGACCATTTCTTCTGAGCCTATATTTAGTGGCTCCTCACAGTCTGATTCCATCAACTTTCTCGTTGCTTCTATGCACTCATCTATATACAAGAAAGATCTTGTCTGTTGCCCATCTCCCCAGACTTCTATTGTACCTCCGTTGACTGCCTCTCCTACTTTCCTGCAGATTGCTGCCGGTGCCTTTTCTTTACCTCCGTCCCATGTTCCCTCAGGACCGAATATATTATGATATCTGCATATTCTAACATTTAGTGAATAGTTCCTAGAAAATGCCATCCAGAGTCTTTCGCTGAAAAGTTTTTCCCATCCATACTCTGAGTCAGGTGCTGCTGGATATGCAGAGTCTTCTGAGCACAATGGATTGTTCGGATCTCTCTGATTATGCTCTGGATACATACAAGCTGATGATGAGTAAAAAATTCGCTTTATTTTATGTTTCACTGACATTTCAGCAATATTCAAATTAATCATTGCAGAATTGTGCATAACATTTGCATCATTCTCTCCGGTAAATATATAGCCTGCACCACCCATATCTGCAGCAAATTGGTAAATCTCGTCGATATCTGAGACAACACTATCACAAATTTGAGGATCTCTTAGGTCACCTAAAATGAACTCATCTGCCAGTGAGTCCATCGTGATAAATTCATGATTTTTAATATCAACTCCCCTAACCCAGGACCCCTCTTCCTTGAGACGCTTTACCATAGCACCCCCAATGAATCCTCCAGCACCACATACCAATATTTTTTTCATAACTTGCTCCTGATTACTCAAGATGATTAATTTAATGGATTATTATAAAACAGCTAAACTATGAATTGTCCAGATAATAATATCGCTGTATATCAACTTGCTAATCGCTTAATGAAATGGTTGCCTAGTACTAAGACATCCATTTTTGTTCTCAAAAAGCAATTTAGAGCTTCTTCAGGCTTACACACAACTGGTTCGTTTTCATTAAAGGAAGTATTAAGGAGTATGGGCACACCTGTTTGATCATAAAAAGTCTTTATTAGCTCATGGTATCTTGGATTTGTTTGACTGCTCACAGTTTGCAGTCTTCCAGAGCCATCCACGTGAGTTACTGCAGGGAGCAGTTTTCTTTTTTCAGCTTTTATTTGAAAAACCTTCATCATGAATGGAACGTCATCTGTCTCTTCAAACCATTCACCAACATTTTCTTCAAGAATTGAAGGGGCAAATGGTCTAAATGATTCCCTCCTCTTAATTTTTAAATTTAAGATATCTTTCATATCGGTCCTTCTAGGGTCACAAATTATAGATCTATTTCCTAATGCTCTTGGTCCCCACTCCATTTTTCCCTGAAACCATCCAATCACATTCCCTTCTAAAATAGCATCCGACGTCATTCTGGCTAATTCTACAAAATCCTCTACATAGATTATTTTGCAATTATGCTCCACTATCTCATTATTCCTTTCATCTAATAAGCGCTTATGGTAGCTGTTCGAAAATTCTGGACCAAGATAAGCATGGCTCATTTCAAATGATTTATTTATTTCCCCCATATCATTAGCAGCATGAATGGCAGCACCTATAGCGCCCCCAGCATCGCCAGAAGCTGCTGCTACATAGGCCTTCCTAAATGGTGTTCTTCTATAAATTTTTCCATTTGCTACAGAGTTATTTCCACAACCTCCAGATAATGTCAAAAAATCAATCTTATACTTTTCATGCAATGAATTGGCTAACATAAAGAAAGTCTCTTCATAGACCTGCTGAATACTGTGAGCTACATCCATATGATGTTGAACTAACTCTTCATGTTTTTGTCTTTCAGGGCCAAGCAATTCCTGCATTGCCTCAGGATTATAACAGTCACCACTGGAAGGAATGCCATCTTCCCAGGAGTGCATACCCGATCCACTTTGGTGCGAAAAATATTCTAGATTTAGTTCAAATGTTCCATCACTTTTGTGAATTATTAGTTTGCGAATCTTATCTACATATGTAGGCTTGCCATAAGGAGCCAATCCCATTACTTTATATTCGTCACCAAAATGCTTAAATCCCAAATAATGCGTCATAGCCTCATAAAACACTCCCAAAGAATGAGGAAAATAAATCTTTCCATCCATTGATACATCAGTACCCTCACTCAGACCCCATGAAGTGCTCACAAAATCACCCAATGCGTCAACAGACAGCGATAAGGAACTCTCAAAGGGCGAGGCTGTATGGGCAGATAACAAATGTGCCTTATGATGCTCTACATAATGGATCTTTCCTGAAAAAGCCTCTCCAAATGCCTCTTCAATGGATTCCGAAATATCAAGCTTACTCTTTCTTGAAAGATATCGGTTATATAAAAATTCATAGTTCTTCAAATTAGATAGTGAAAAAGAAATCTTTTGTAAGAAATTTGCACTAGGATCAGTATTAACGGCAATTACATCAATATCATTTAGGGATAATTCTTCTTGAGAAAGACAGTAGTTAATTGATTGCTTGGGAAATCCAGCCCAATGCTTTACACGTAGAAATCTCTCTTCCTCCGCTGCAGCTTTTAACTCACCATCAATGAGTAAACATGCTGATGCATCAGCATGAAAGGCATTTAATCCTATTATATTAGACAAAATATTCTCACTGTTTTGAAAAAATTTAATGACATTGTATTCATTAGTTACATAAATACTATGAAATTCTCATACTTTATTTTGCTTGAAAAAGTTCGATATCTACTTTCCTCTGCTTGAGTAACGCAATTATTGGCATTTCTTTGAACTTAAGATTAGTAGCATCATTTTCAATTATTTTATTGAGAAGAGAAATTTTTTTCCGACCTTTGATTATTAGAAATATTCTTTTGGATTTCAGAATTGAATTTAAGTTAAATGTAAACCTATATTTGTGTTGGTTATTTGTTTTCACAACCTCTATTTCTTTACAGGACTCAAGAGAAAGTAAATCATTCGTTGATTTCAGGTTTGGGAAAATTGAAGCAAAATGTCCGTCCTCACCCATGCCAAGTGTTAAAAAGTCAAATGGTAATGGTGCTTTAATTTTATCCTCGAGTAGTATAGGAATTCTGTTTTCCTGAGAAAATTTTAGAGGAAAAAAGACTGGGGAAAGCTTTCCATTTGATGCAAAACAATTTTTTATATTCTTAAAGTTAGAAAATTCATCCTGATAAGTGAATCTTTCATCTACTATCGAAATTTGAACCTTGTCCCATGGAATACGTTTAGATGCCAGCTTTTTATATAAGCTAAGAGGGGTATTTCCACCTGATAGCGCTATACTTGAGTATCCTTTTTCCGTTATTGATTGATCAATCAAATTATAAAGCATCTGGCTTAGATGAATATCTAGTGAATTTGATGAATCGAAGTTGTTAGCTTTGAGCAAAATATTAGAATGCCTTATGTGTTTGAATTGATCTCTCTCAAAAGATCATGAAGTTCCATAACTGGTAAGTTTGTTGAGGTATTCATATTCTTTATACGCCTAGAGTTTAAAGGAAAATGTACTGAATACCGCAGAAATAAATCGCCAAGATATGATAAGTGCTTAATGAAAAAGGTTATGAATTTATCTAGCATTCTACTCTCAAAAACTTTGCCCCCCTTTTCTTTTGAGACAATCTTTGCGAGATCATTAACAGATTTCCTATTTTGATCAGAAATATAATAAGTGCCCTTGAAGGTTCTATTTAACTTGTCCTTTGAAGAGATTATTTTTGATACAACATCCACAAGGACCCTTATGTCACAAAAATCTCTTTTTGAACTAAATATGGAAAGTGAGAGCCAACCAAAGGACTGAACAATATTGATAAATGTAGAGTAAGGCTTCTCAGCATCATATCCCCACACAGTGGTTGGCCTGAGAATAAAAACTGGAAAATTATAGCTCCTATCAATTAAAACTCTTTCTGACTTCACCTTAGACTCACCATAAATTGTATCAGGCTTAAATTCTGACATTGATTTTGGCGTATATCCCATTTTACAAACAAGCATTGATGAAAAATGGATCAACAAGGGTTTAATTTTTATTTCATCTATCGCCTGAATTATATTTTTGACTCCTTTCCAATTTACTCTATAGTCATCTAACTTTTTGCCGAGTAAGTCAGTTCTAGCTGCCAAATTAATGATCACATCAGGTTTGAATTTATAAATCACTTCTTTGACTTGCAGAAAGTTTTCTATATCAATTTTCGATTCTTCACTAACATTAAACTTATCAAGCGATAATACATCATTATCTATAGATAATTTCTTGTCTAAATTTCTCCCTATAAAACCTGAGGAGCCTAATATCAAAATCTTCATATGCCAAGCTTTGTTATATTTTCTAAGAATATTTTTGTATGATCATCCCAACTGATAGGTCTAAATTTTTCCTCAATCAAAGATATCATTCTCTTATAGCTATCTAGACTAATATCATTTAATTCATTGAAAATATCATTTAGTTGATTTCCGGAAAAAGAGAAACCACAACCTATCTTAATATACTCCTCCCAAATTGTATTATTTCTAATAATTATTGGTGTACCTGAGTCTAGCGACTCCGCGATTGAAACTCCAAAGCTTTCTGAGCTTGATGCAGAAATAAAGAAAGTGGACTGTTCTAGCAAGTTTATTCTTTCTTTCTCATTAATGAATTTACCTAAAAATATATTTCTAATATTCAAGTCGTCAAAAGTATATGGCGTTATGTACTCTATATAGTCAGTTTTTTTCACAGCACCATATATTTTTAATTTCCAACCTTCCTTATAGCACTTTGAGTTAATGAATGATTTGATAATCAAGTCAATATTTTTATGCTTGTCTAATCGAGAAACCACAATCAATTGCTTTGTTTCATATTTTTCTTTTGGGCTAACTTTTAAATTTTTCTTCTTCTGACTTTTCTGGTAACCAAGTGTATTTATAAATACATTCATAGTCGGAAAAGTTGATTTGATAGATTCGTATTCTATTCTTGAAGAAGCTTGAAAACAGAATACAGATTTTTTAATAATTGGTTTCAGAAAGTATTTGAAAACTGTTTCCTTTAGACTATTGCCAGAACTCATAGCATCATCCATAAGCATACCTCTAGGATTAAGTATTATTCTTGCCTTGAAGATAATCCCAAAAATTAAAATAATAATAGCTTCAGATCTCCATATGTAATTCAAATGAAAAATTTTTTCTTCCGTCTTTTTAGACTTAAGAAATTTAATGACCTTAACTATAAATAGAGGAATATTCCTATATTCAACTATATTTGTTTTATTGAATACTGTTGTATCTGGAAGATTATTTGTGGGACAAATGATGGCTATATCAATATCTAATTTACTTAAGTGAGCAGCAAACATAGGAATTGTTTCGCTAGGACCTCCCATTTTTGTTCCCAATCCTTCACTTATTAATAAAATTGATGTCATTTATTCATTTTCTGGAGAGTAGGTTCATTGATATTTTATTCTTTATTAGCCAGATAATGCTGAATCCCAGAATACATAAAAAGAAAGTATTTTTAAGGTATGCGATGACTAAAACAAAATCATTGCTATGTATATAAAAAGCTAAAAAAGCAATAAAAAATGTGAACAAAGTGAATTTTTCTTTTGATCTAAAAAAGGATAAGTTATATGAAAGTATTATAGATATAACTATCATTGCAGCAATAGCAACACCCATATACCCTCCTGCTTGGAATATCTCACCCCAAAAACTACTTCCCAAGCCATATGAGAACCCAGGATTTGCATAGGCCTCAATAACTGTTGAAAAACGTGATTGCTCTTCGCCTACTCCTGAAAAAAAATCCAAAAAAGGTATTGCTCCTATTAATGTAGTAGAAAATGAATAATGCTCTGATAGGTTTAAGGAAGATGAAAGAGATAGATTACTGGAAGTAGTTCCGAACTCAGCTGAGAACATATAATAGATTGTAAACTCAAAGACATTATCAAACCTCGGATCATTCTCCAAAAGATTATTAAAAAAGACTATTGCATCTGCAATGCCAGAAATGTCTCCAGCCTTAAAATAGTTATTTGAGAATTTATAAACGGCAAAGAAAATAAATAAAGTGGAGACTAATAATATAGGCTTTAAAATTTTGAGTTTGAATATTCTTTCATTAAAAAATACGATAAAGATTCCAAATATAGTTGCTGTGACTATTGCTGCTCTATATCCAACCAATAGGTAAAAAAGTAAGGGGATAAAAGCGATGACGGCATATTTATATCTTCCGCTAACTAGGTAAAACAGGAAAGCCATTGTTGCAGGGAAATAAGTTATGAAATAGTAACCTATTCCAGTTGATCTGAGGAATTCTGCTTTACCGGCAAAGAGATTACCCCAACCTTTATAGAGGGCATAAAAACTGGCTATATATGAAACTAATGTCAGTATGCTGAAAAAGGCTAGCTCGTCCCCTTCTTTTAGAGAATTGTACTCTAATGGTCTGATATTTCTCACTAATAAATCGTTAAGTATTGTCATAATAAATAGGATTATCATCACAATAGAAATGATCCATTGAGACTGGGGAGAGGCATCAAACATATAAGGCGGTACCCAAATTACACCATAAATTACTTGCCAGCTATAAAGAATCAGAGAGAGAAAAAATAACAATAAGAAATCTATTTTATTTCTAACTATGAAAAAAATAGAAACGAAAATTGTTAAGCCTTGGAGTAAAGTCATTTCTTTAGCTGCAATAAATATTCCAAAGAATTGAAATCATCCTCGCTTCTAATTTTTTTTGAAGAATTATTGTCAATAATTAAATGGGTGGATTTATTAGACTCAATTGTTTGATTGGACTGAAACCAATCAATGGTAAAACTATGGATACCTCCCATCTCTTGAAACATTTGATCACGTTCAAGCCTCAGCTTTTTATTATTGCTAATAGGCTTCAACCCTTTCCCATCATGTTTATAGAAGTTGGTATCAACTGCTCTGACGCTTAACGATGAATCTGCATCATAAATTTGCATTATATTTAGTGAATTTTCGACATTTCTAATATCCATCATTGGATATTCATAATTTAAGATTGTTACAAATTTATTCTGTTCAATTATTTTCATGTAGGATTCAAAAATATTCAAAATTGTAAGCTCAATTGGAGTATTAAGCGCTGAGATGCTTTCATCCCTTTGATGAAGGATGACTTTATTACTTGAATATCCTGACAGGTATTTTAGGACTTTTTTGTCATTTGAAGTAATAATTATCGTACTTATCCTGGATGAAGCGAGTAATTTTTCAATTAAAATCTCTATCAGCGATTGATCACAAAAAGATCTTATAGCAAGTGGTGGATTGGTGGCATCCTTACGAATTGGAATAATAGCTATAGTATCTTTTGAATCACTTGACTTGTTCAGATCAGATAGAATATCTGACCTTGTTTGAAGAAGCTTATCTTCATTCTTAGTTAAGCTTTTCTCATGCTGACGATAGAAAAAAAGAGGGATATTTATATTGGTAACAGAATATTTTTTTGCAATTTTATTCCAGATTTCATAACCATCCTGCCTATCATATTTTTCAGAATACATCCCAACATCCTCCAGTATTGCTTTTCTGAACATAGTGCAAGCTCCATGGGCAGGCTGATCATACATCTCGACATCGGTATCAAAATTATGCCTTCTCTCTTGAGCTATCAACCTTCCTTCCTGATCAATTAAATAATAATCAGGAAATATTAAGGCTGCATCTGGCATCTCTTCCATTTTTTTTACCATAAAATGAAGCGCATTAGGATCAAGATAATCGTCTGCATCAAGACGCATAATATATTTCCCAGAAGACCTGCTAATTGCAACATTATTTGTTTTGTTCAAACCCAGGTTTTTCTGAAAAATAATTTGGACTTTTGGATGTGTCTTAAATTGTTCAATTATTTCTCTTGATCTATCAGTAGATCCATCATCAATTATTAATAATTCATAATCTTGGAAACTTTGATTCAAGACTGAATGAATTGCTTCTCCTACATAATCCGCATAATTAAAACAAGTTATATAGACTGAGACCAATGGATTCTCAAGAATAGAGCTCCAATTAACTGATGTATCAAACTTCTTTGGAATTGCCCTTTGTTGAATTGTAGAATTGATTAAACTCTTCTCAGGGTTATTAGAAAAATATTTAGCTATATCATCAAGAGAATATTCATACTGTATTCCTGATGCACTAAAATGATCTAATAAGCTTGATATTACATCAAAATCTTCCTTTGTATCTAAAGTTAACCTGAGGTTGCTAAAATCATTACCTACTTCAAGAGATGAAGCATTGAAATGTTCTTCGATTTCCTTAAAGTAATTAGTCAAATATTCTGTTCCAGAAGTATCATTGCAATTTTGATGAATGAACTTAAGTACATATCTACTGAATATCTCTGCCTCAGTCCCACTTGGTAGATTCTTAGCATCGGTATAATCCGAGTTACTTATCAAGAATTCGTTTATAGTCAGGCTTAAGTAATGAGGGTCTATGAGAATATCATCGCCTGTTATTCTGAGAATAATATCATGATCAGGGTATGACTCAATTGCGAGCATCATTCTGTTTAAGACATTCTCTTTATCCCCTCTGTATACCTTATAACCCTTGCCCTCTAACAATTTTGCAAGATCATCATCGGTTTCTGAAGTGGTAGTGCATACGGCGATGTCATCAACTATTCCCTTTTGCTTCGCAATATCTAGTCTTTTAAGTAAGTGGACAATAGTTTCATCGCCAGCTATTTGTCTCAATGCTTTATTTGGTAATCGAGAAGATTGGGATCTTACAACAACGATTGCTAGAGTCTTTTGTTCGATTTGATCTTTAAATATCTGCTCATCACATTTGACGGATCTGCTAAGCTTCTTCCCTATAATATGCTTAAAATCTAGTGATGGTTTTTCACTTTCTACCCTCTTCATTTGAATATCATTCAAGGAAATTGTTTTTCCTTTTGGTAAATCATCAGCCCAGACGCAAACCTTCTTTGCTTGGGCTCTATATTTCTTTTCTGCGTCTGTAAAGAAAATACTTTGATCGCCAAATGAAGACGAAACTTGATTAAGATTATTCATAAAATCTGACATTTCACTTGGCTCAAAAGAAGAATAATAATCAATGCCTTTTTTCTTTCTATTATGAGTAATATGCTTCTCAATATAGTCAATTCCAATTGTAGAAAGCGATAGAGGGATAGTGGAAGCTAGTTCATTATCAGCGTCGATATGGTCCATATATCCATACTTAACGCTATCTTTAAATAATTCTTTAAATTGAAATATTTTGACAAGATTAGATTCATGAACAGGAGTTGGATAGGTTTGAAATCCATGCATCAAAACAATTTCTTTAGCTTTCCCAAGAGAGATTAAAGGGTTAATAAAATCTATCAATTCGGGTAATGTAGCGCCACCTGCAGATATGAAAATCTTACCTTGATAGTCTTCTATGTTATTTAGAAGATGGATGTTTCCAAGGTCGGAGGAGTGAATTTTGATCCCGTCGATTTTTTTTGACTTAGCAATTTCTAAAGAATTCAAGCCAAATACATCTGCAAATATTTCTATATCTTCTCTATCTATCTCTTCGAATATTTTATTCCAATCATTTTCAGAAAAAGCTTGTTTTTTAAAATGATTAAATCTTTGATGATAAGGTACAAGAAGCTCTTCAGCGCTATAGATCTGAAATTTTATTGCATCAACACCTGTATCTTTAGAACTTTGAAATAGGTTGATAGCCTCAGTAACAGAGCCTTGATGAGCATTTGCAATCTCAGCAATAACTTTGGGGGGGGATTTAATCACATCTTCACTCTAAAAAATTTTTGATAGTTTCATATAAAGCATTTTTGTCTTCTGCATATGTTGCAAAACCATGATCAACGAGCGTTTCAAAATAATCAAGACCTCTTTTGTCAACAATGATGCTGGGAACATTTAGGTATTTGGCTTCATAAACAGACGAAGAGAAAAATGTTAGATGTAAATCACTTATTTCTAACATCTCTGGGAGCGGGGTCTCGCTAGATTCCACAGTTAAATTTGATACTCCTGAAAACTCCTCTCTCAAAGCTACTATATATTCCTGATTATTCTGCCTAGGATGAACTCTCAATAACCAAGAGATACCATCATGATTATTCTTAATAAATTCGAATAAGAATGAGCGAAGAAAATCAACAGAAGGCTGAAGGGTTACCAGTATTGTAAGTAACTCATTTTTTTTTGTTTCTATATTATTTTTGTATTTGCTATTTTTCCAAGTCTCAATCCATCCATAACCTATTATTTTGGTTTCATGCTTCTCTGTGTTTTTAGCCCACTCATTAATACTTTCAGTTGAAATATCATCCCAACATAAAAAAATATCAGGTAAGAATTGATATCCATAGACTGGAATATTGGACCATTTCCCAAATATTGGATTATTTCTTGACTGGCCTCCATGTTGAACACAATGGCTTGTAATCCCTAAATTGTCTGCAGCAAGAGTAGAGCCGAGTCCAAAATTGTCATAGTACATCGATTGATAAATACTCTTTATATTGTATTGCTTAAATAATCTCGAGGAATAGAGAGATAAATAATAGACAAAGAAAATCTTCCTAACCAGCTCTAATGCATACTTGAAGTTGAAATGCTTTTCTTTAAATGATTTATTTAAAACTCTAATTTTTGAGAAGAAAAAAATAAATATAGGAAAGAGAATAAAAGGCGATAAATATGAAAGAACCTTTAAAGAAAGTACTTGATATTTAATCGAATCAATTTTATTACCTATATGGTCAGAGTGAAATGAGTAATCAGAAAGGTCCAGTATTATCGGATTTCTTGAATCACTAATTATTTTCCCTAAAACTCTGTCAGTTATTTTTCCATCTATATTTATAAAATAATTTCTGTGAGTTACAAATAAATCTGCCTCTCCTAAATTTACCAATTTTTTTATATTATTGTTTTTCTGTAAGTTGTTATTGTTTGGCTTAGTAATATTCTTATAGTTGTTTCTTGTTATATTAAAAAAAAAATGGAGTCTAACTATAGGCCAAAAATCAATTCCAAAAAGTTGAAATTCATCCTTATTTGGAGACTTTTCTAGCTCAAGGATTACTTCGCTTAACCTCTTATTAGTAAAAGTTCCTTTATCAATCATGAAAGTCTTCGGGTGATAGTATCTCTAAAGGCGATAAGTCTCTTTTTGCAACTTTTCCCTCTAGATAAATTCCGTCTTTTGCTGAAATACCTTTTGCAGGCCTCAAAAAAACAAAGTCATTAATATTGACAATATCGCCTTTTTTAATTTCTCTTTTAGGAAAAGTGCCTCTTCTAAAAGAAACAATATGATCTGACTGTATTTCAGACTCAGTGGCTTCTTTAGTTTTAGAGCCCAAAGAATCCATAATAAAAGGTATCCTCTCTTGAAGAGACAGAACATCTTTTTTTGTTAAAGATACTTTATGATCCCTGAATTCCTTGTTATCTCTAGAATCTGTAAAATGAAATTCGAGAACTCGAGCGCCCAAAGATATTGAATAATCTAAAGCATATGGATTAGTTGAATGATTGGAAAATCCTACTTGATAATTATAGATTTCTTTAAATCTTCTAATAACATTTAAGTTCAGCTCATCATCTGGTGTTGGATAGGAACTGGTGCATTGCATAATGCAAAGCATATTTTCTTTTTTGTAGATTGGATTTGTATTACAAATAAATTCAATACTTTCTTTGATTTCATATTCATTAGAAAGACCCGTTGATAGTATTATCGGTTTTCCTTTAATGGCGAGATGTTCAATTATTGGAAATGCAGTTAAATCACCAGATCCTATTTTATAGAATGACAGGTAGTCATCAAAAAAATCTATCTGTTCTTTATTCCATATAGATGCATTGAAATCAATTCCTAATGATCTACATCTATCGGCTAATTCAATATATTGCTCATTGGTAAAAGTAAATTTATCAAAATGTCTTTTACGCTCAAAATCAACATCTTTATTTACTAAAGTTGCACCGCTATAAATTTGGAATTTAATGACATCTACATTGGCCTCAGCTGCCAAATTAAGTAATTCTTTAGCATAGCTAAAATCACCTTCATGATTTCCACCAATCTCAGCAATTAGTTTTACTTTATCCTCATGAAATTCCATTTATATTTATTTGTTTTTTCTTATTTTATATTTTTCTCAAAGAGAAAATATGATTGTTCAGCATCTAGAACTGGGATTTTATTAATCTTTGGATAAGCAAGCTGAGAGATAGGCGAATAAAAAAAAGACCCTAGGTCATCTAATTTTTCCTTTGATACAGGGCAAACAAAATTAATATCACTTTCCTCTTGATTTTGTTTTGCCTTCTCCAAAACATAACATGAGGTTCTATTTAATGGATTGGCACTATTATTCATTAAATAGGACTTTCTTATATGAATGTCACTCCTGTTAGAAAGATATTTATCAAGACCTCTAAAATAATCATTCCTTATCATTTTCAGCTTCTGAGTTAAGCTTCCCTTCTCAAAAGATGGCTCGAATAAAACAACATATTTTCTCGAAACTCTAAGCATTTCATCCAATGCCTCCTCAAAAATTAAAGGCATTTGCTCTAATGTATGTCTTGAGTAAACTAGATCAAATACAGCATCATTAAAGGGTAGATTAGTTGCATTCGATTTTGATAGCTTTGGAAGAAGTGTTTGCCGTTTCTTATATTCTCTAATGCCATCAAGCATTCTATTTATTGATAGATCAACACCATAAACCTCGGTTAATTGATCATTGTTAGATACAATACTTTCAATTGTTGTTAGCTCTCCAACGCCTACCTCAAGTAAAGTTGAAAAATCTAATTCAGATAGTACTTTGTTACATTCCAGCCTAATATTTTTCATATTTTCGATACTGGATATAAATTTAACTCTTCCATCTACTATGCAATATCTCTTGTTATCAACATAATAATTATCTTGAATATATGATCCGCTAATTTGATCATATTGTGTCTCTACATTTTTAGATATTCTTCTTTTGCCTCTTAAGAAATTTAGAGGAATCAATATGAGACTTGAAAGAAAATAATATGCTTTTTCTCTCCTCCAAGAGTCTTTTTTTATCATTAGAACATCTAAAATTAATTCTATTAATCTATTAAATATTTGAGTACTTTTTTTCATTACTAATCTTAAGACCTAAGAGATTTTTATAGATGAGATATGAGATATAAAAAATTTATTTAGACTATTTAGCATTATTAACTCAATTTATGATTTATGTATCTATAAATTATCTTATAGGTTTATAAATTTTTAACTGTAGAATATACCCTAAATCTTTATAGAAATACTGAAAATTAAATCAATATGCAAATAATCAAAAAAATACTATCACCCTTAAGAAAAATTATAACAAAGCTATTAATAGAACCATCTATATTAGATTCACATATTAATAGGAGAATTTGGCATGAGACAAATGCTTTTAGATGGGCTGCAGCTTATTTGGTTAAAAATCAAATTACGGGTGACTATTTAGAATTTGGTGTTTGGAAAGGAAATAGTTTCATTGAATCTTATAACCAGATTCAAGACTACAGTAAAATGTTTTATGCTCCTGGAAGCACTCTAGGTAAAAGTGGCAAAGATCTTACAAATAAGTTTGAAAACATGAGATTTCATGCCTTTGATAGTTTTGAGGGCTTATCAAGCTCATCAAATGGTAATGAGCCAATACAATACTTTGAGGGTAACTATAAAGCTGAGGAATCATTATTTAGGAGCAAATTAGAAGAAGCTCAATTAGATATGTCTAGAGTCACAATTACAAAAGGCTGGTTCAGTGAAACTCTAAATAAAGAAACAGCAAAAAAGATAAATCTCAAGGAAGTTGCAATTTCATATATAGACTGTGATTTATATGAACCAGCTCTGTCTGCACTTAATTTTATAACACCTTATGTTAAAACTGGAACAATTCTCATTTTTGATGATTGGTTCAGAAATAAGGGTAATGTAAATGAGGGTGTTCAGGGGGCAGCACTAAAATGGCAACAAGATAATGAGAATATATATTTGCAACACTATTATAGTTGTGACACACGCACAGCTCTATTTATTGTTCAAGTCAACGGGAAGAAAATTGATCAAAATATTAATAGTGTCTAACGCTCACTTAATGCTTCCTAGAATTGCTTCCTGAATACTCTTTTGAACACTTGAGTAGTGCAATACCTGCATAAGCAAAAGAGATAAGAGTAACAAGACGCAAAAGAGACTTAGCTTAATAAAATAAAGACCCTGAAGAAAACTTACCATATTTAAGATATAAGCTATTAGGAAGCATAAAAAAGCTCTTGGTAAAAAAACCCTAAATAGATCAATAAGAAAAGATATCTTAATATCTAGAAGTTTACATATATAAATAAATGAGGATATGAGAAATAGAAAACTTATAAAAATATAGGCATAGATATATCCTGCTAGACCGAACTGATCTGCATAAAAATAATAAATTGAAATTAAAATAGGAGTGTATAAAGAGAAGCAGGCAACTAAGAAGAATATATTGCCTTTTGCTTTTATTATCTCTTGATTAATTTTCTGAAAAGGCCTTATGAGGAACAAAAAGGCAAAAAGAGGGAGCAATGGAATCATTTCCTCCCATTGATTGCCAAAAATAAGCAAAACTAACTCTTCTGAAAAAAAGGAAAATAAAAGAAACAAAGGAAACATCATTAATAAAAATGCTTCGTATGTCTGCTTTAATGAATTTCTTATTGTTTCGAGTGAGTTTTCTCTAGTAAGAATTGAAAAAAACACCGGGTTAAAAAAACCATTTATAAATCGCTGAATTGCTTTCTGCAATGCCAAGCCCCTAGTGAAAACTCCAAGAAGCAGATCACCATAAATCGGACCAATAAAAACTCTATCGGACTGTCTCTCTATATGATTCACGATCTTGATGAAGAATAATGAAGCAGTGAAAGAAAACACCATTTTTATATGCGAAAAACTGAAATAAAGTTTTATTCTCCATGTAGAAAATAAGATTAGAAAAATACCATACAGAATTGATTGTGAAAGACTGAGGATTACAAGCGCATAAACATCAGCATGATATAAGGAATAAATTATTGCTACTATACTTGAGATCAAACGAGATAAAAAATCAGCTTTAGTTAGGGCTAAAAAATTCTTCTCCCTTTTAAAAAGACTGCTCGGTATTATCCCTATAAATTGAAAGAATATTCCTATAGAAAGCAGAGGAATTATTATATTTAATTCTTCCTTATTAAAGTAATTAGAAACAAGTGGGGTAAGTAGAAGAATCAAAATATATATAAATATACAAATCGATAAATTAAAGAAGAATAGGGATGATAAGAACTTAGAGCTAATATTTCTTGACTTAATTATTGCTTCAGTAGTGCCAAAATCGATGAATATCTGACTTAGTCCAACTAATATAAGGGCTAACGCTATTAGCCCAAATGCCTCAGGACCTAATATCCTGGCCAAGATTATAGGTGTTAAGAATGAAAAAAATAATTTTGATAGGTTATTTGTAGCTGACCATAAAAAAGCTTTTTTATTCTCTAACTTCAACTCAATAACCTACTCTGAATGAAATCATTTAAGGCTATAAGGTTTTCTAATTTTAAAGTATCCTCTGAGAAATTATTCATCCCTACTCCAATAAAATGAACACCAGTTATTTCTGCAGCTTCCTTATCTTGATTTGCATCTCCAATAAAAACTGTCTCCTCTTTTCTAAAATTCTTTGATCTCATAATTTTCCTAATATGCTCATCCTTCTTTTCAGGTGAACCATTTATTGTCATAAAAAATTTTGATATGCCTTTAGCATTGATGATTCTTTCTAATTCTTTTTGTGGAGTTGCAGACGAAATATATAGGTCATATCTATCATGATAAATGCTTAAAAATTCCTTCGCTCCCTCTATAAAAGGAGCTTCAATTACTTTTTTGACTACTAATTTTGAGAAAATATCACTTAGTTCATTTATCTTCTCTATAGAATAACTCTCATTGACTATCTCTTTCTGAAAATATTTAAACTTAATTTCACGGGGGACACCTAAGTTATTATTATGATAGTCAATTACTTGGGATGAGATATCTTTTCCATACTTGGAGTATACTTCACCAAATGCCTCAGCTTTAACCTTTAATGAATCACAAATAGTTCCATCAAAATCAAAAATAACTGCCTTTATTTCCCTTGGATTCAAAGTAATTATTTTGATTTTTTTTCTTCATCTAATGCCTGATAAATTTCGTATAAACAGTCGTGAAGTCCTTGCCCAAGGTCATAGTATGAATCTAATTGAATTTGTTTAGCTATTTGAGGCCTAAATGAAAATGGAGTTAGTGAATAATGTGCATCATAATGTTCCTCATTTGTGTAATGAATTTCAATAGTATCTTCAAGCATTTCTTGTAATGTCATTAGTATTTCATTAACACGCATAGTTTGCGTACCTTTTATCATTACACATTGATTGCTATATTCTTGATTCAAGCTCAATACAGCTGCTCTTGCTGCATCATTTACATGTATATAATCTCTTTTTTCATTTCCACTTCCTTTTCTGGTAATAACACCATTCTCTAATGCTTCAGTAATTGCGTTATTAATAAAATTAAACTGATTTGATCTTGGGCCATACAAAGAGCCAAAACGAAGAATTGTATATGGTAATTTGTGTTCTTTCTGAAAAGTTGTAATTAATAGTTCACAAGCTTGCTTTGATGCTCTATAGAATGATCCTAGGTTGCTATAGACATAAATTGTGCTCGCAAAGATGAACCTTTCTACTTGATTTTTTTTACATGCATTCAAGATATTGAGTGTTCCCAATACATTATTGCTATAGGTTTCTTTAGGGTTATTCCTTGCATAACCTATGTCTGCTATCCCAGCAAAATTAAAAACATAGTTAACATCCTTTGTTACCTCATATATTTTCTGCTCATCTAGAAGATCGCCAATTATCATTTCTTGATTATCACTACAAAACTCAGATTCACTAATATCATAAATAACTACTTCATGACCAATTCTAGATAGTTCATCAGCGACATGGCTTCCAATAAATCCGGAACCTCCAAAAACAATCGATTTTTTCTTACTTCCCATCACCCACCATTTAATAAATTCTCAACTGCTTCAATTTCCATCTGATTTCTTATTTCAGAGGCATAGGAACCAATGTGTGGAGTTGCAAATACATTCTCAAACTCTAATAAGACCCCATTATAAGGCTCTTTATGAAAAACATCCAAACCTGCACCAGAAATTATATTATTACTTAGCGCTAACTGAAGTGCTTCCTCATTTATCACTTCTCCTCTTGAGGTATTTACAATTATCGGGCGTTTCCTCATTTTCTTGAATTCAGCAAGATCGATTAGATCTATGTTTTGAGGAGATGAATTCAGATGAATAGATATTAGGTCTGAACTTTCAAGCAACTGATCAAGAGAGGTATATGTTACTTTGTATTTATCAGAAAAGTCTTTATCTTGAAAAATATCATAAGCTAAATAATCCAAATTGAATCCATTTGTTAACTTTATTAGATTCTTCCCAATGTTTCCTAGGCCAATTATTCCAAGCGTTTTTCCTGAAATTAGATTACCCATCAGCTTTTCCCATCTTCCTTGCTTTAATGAAATATTCATCGAGTTTAA